>Ga0208327_1000350_pt1 | contig 11839 bp, 10 predicted proteins | sample LakMenEpi26Jun08_FD_150733 | JGI IMG/M metagenome (GOLD analysis project Ga0208327, IMG submission 150733) | Freshwater microbial communities from Lake Mendota, WI - 26JUN2008 deep hole epilimnion (SPAdes) | ecosystem: Environmental > Aquatic > Freshwater > Lake > Epilimnion/Euphotic zone ...
TGCCAACGTGGCAATGGACAGTATGGGTCAAATCCGAAGGAAGCCATTTTGACGCCGCGAAGGTGGATTTAAGTGGTCCTGATCCTAGCTACCGCAAGATGACGCGGGTTGCAAAAGTGAACGCCGGAATAGAGGAAACAAGAAACATCACCGCAACCGTTACGGCCAAAAGCGGGCTGTGTGTTCCGGTTGAAGTCAGCCCGACCGCCGCCGGGCCGATCATCATTCCTGCTGCCTGTAAAGCTGGCGTCAACGATGCAGCAGCGGGGCCATCGCGGTGCTGTGCCAACGCGCCTAGCTGCAACGGGGCGATAAACGCGGTGGCGCACGCGCCGATCAAATAATAGCTAACATAACTGGGGATACCTAACGCAAAATAGAGCGGTGCGATGCTGGCAAGCGTAATCGCAGCGCCCCCTATAAAGGCGGACCGTCGTCCAAGTTTTATAGCCACCGGTGCAGCCGCTAGGCTGCCGATAACCGCCAACAATGTCGAGCCGACGAGGAGATGGCTCATCCCATCAATCGACATTCCAACGGTCCGACCCAATACTTCAGAAAACGCCCATGCCGCTTGGGTTGAAGCAGACAATAGCGCGATTGAAAGCAATAGTAACCAGCTGTGCACCGACAGGCTGGTTGCGGACGCAGAAAGCGCCACAGGGTCGGCGGAGCATGGCGGCAGGTGGCGGGTCAAGGGCAAAGCGAATGCAAAGCAAACAGCAAGAAGCGCGACAACGCCATGCCAGCCGCCCATGGCGTCAATCATCGGCAATAGCACCAGGACAGCAAGGCCGATGACCAGTTGAGTGGCAAAGGCAAAAGCAAAGTTGCGGTCTGGCTCTGCGCTGCTCGACAGCGTAATGATCGCAATCACCAGCAAAGGACCATCTCCAAAAATGCTGGTCAGCGCCCGGATTGCGAATAAAATAGTAAATGACGTCGTGAGTGCCGTGAGCATTATTCCAACGATCATCACGATAAGCGCGCTTGCCGCTGCCACCCGCCAGTTAACACGGTTAATCCACCACCGCGCACTTAACGCGGCGATCACGCCACCGAACGATTCCACGCCCGCCAAAAGGCCGATCTGCTGGTCTGACATAGGCAACCGCGCTGCCAGAAGCGCCATATAGACTGGCGTGATATAGGTGACCAACGGCGCAAGAGCATATAGCAGCCATGCGCTGCGCGCGCCCGGACTTTTGACGTCACAGTCCACACCTCGGCGCGTTCTGGGTATGCGCGCAAGCATGGCTGAGATCGGATCGCTTTGGCGGATCAACCGTTTGATGAATTCATGTATCAGCATGGACCTGGACTTTTTCTTCTACACCAAAGCTGTCCGCAGGCAGCGGCTGACGTATCCGCACGAGTAGCCATAATATAAGCAGCATTGGTCCAAGCGCTAAGAATAGCCCCCAATTGTTCGTTATGCTCAGGCCCAGGCCTCCAATTGCTGGGGCAAAGGCACCGCCGACGGTGTAGGCCGCAACAACGGTCGGTATCGCCAGGCTTTGTCCGCGATGCGATGTGCCAACGCGGATCATGGTCAGCGTATAAATAGCACCGCCCGCCCCGCCCCAGATGACGCCTGCTAGCCAGATTGCCAGCGGAACATGGTACGCCACCGGAACAATCAACAAAGATAGGAACAGCGCGCCACACAATAATTGCGCTATCAGGTTGATGCCGACGCGATCGGCAAGCCAACCTATGGGATATTGAACGACTAAGCTGGCGAGTGCGATCACGCCCGTCAATATCATGGCGGAATCACCTGTCATCGCCCCTAGCCGTTCGGCTTGAACCGGGCCCAAGACATTCAATCCCACTTCAAAAACGCCACCAATACAGCCTAGCGCGGCCAGCGGCAATAAAGGCAGAAAGCCTGTTTCATGTTGGGAGGATTGCTTATTCGGGAATGCAATATCCAGATTTTTATTACCGGGTATAATAGGTAGCCATGCCGCCAACGCCAAAATGGCCGCCACCAACCCGGCACTGTTCAGCGATAGCCCAAATAGCGGAACCAAAAACGGCCCGATGACATAAGCTGCGGCAACAAGGGATTGATAGGCTCCCGTTGTTGCGCCAAGACGATCAAGTGGCGCTGACCATGCAATCAAAGCTTCCAATGCGGTCCAGCGATACGCCGCGCCAATACCCACCAACGCGGCACCAAAGCACAATATCATATACTCGCGAGAGGCAACGCTGACAACGATACCCAGTGTTGACAAAAACAAACCCAGCCTAAACATCCGGACAAAACCGAAGCGGCGCATGGCGAGAGAAACAAATGGTAAATTTGCCAGCAGCGCACAAAATGGCACGGCTGCGTAAATGCCCACGAGCGCTGGCGATAGACGCTGATCGTTCAGGAACAGCGCGATCATCGGGAACATCATCGCAACCGCCACAACATCAATCAACGACGACAGCGTATAACGCCATACAAGTTTCATTGTGGACTGCATGACAATCTGACTACCTGTCAGTTGACAGAATGTCAAACGACAGGTGGCGTGAATTACCTTTTGAAGTTTTGTTATGATCACACGCAGAACTGTAATCGCGTTGACAGCGGCATTGGCGCTTACCGCTGCGTAACTCATCAGAGCACATCCCAAACAATCCCAAGCAATGATAATAACTACTTGTAAAGTATATCAAATTTTTGCATATCGAAAAAATGCACAAACCGCACACATAACCCAGAAATTCATTATGAATTATTGATTTATATAAATTATTTTAATCGTTAAGGGCCCTCAGAAGGCAGAGGTCAGAGGTTCGAATCCTCTTGGCCGCACGCCCAATCCCATCCTATCTGCTGCTGATGAAGGCCGTGAAGGCTATGTTCCGAACGTCGTCTACACGTGCGGAGCGATCCGCGTTGGATATGATCTCTTCCTGCCTTAGGTCGTCGGCGATAGCTCTGTGTGTTTCGCATTTGTAGCGAACCACGAGATTTTAGCTGCGATCAGATAGCAACGTTTGCATTATCTGCGCCGCAAAATTTCCAGTATTGCTGTCTTTTGCTGACCTGCTCAAACAACACCGCACAATTGACGGCCAGATAGCAAGCAAACGCGCAAGCGGCTTAACTTGGCACGAACTCAATCTTGTCCGCAGCTGCGCCAGACATGATGAAACCAATAGGCCGTTCGGTCTCTTCCTGCAGATGCGCGATGATACTTGCGGTGCGCGCGAGCAGTGAAATGCCTTTCAGTGCCGCCAACGGAAAGCCGACGTCAAGCATGACAGCGGGAATCGCGCCATTGACATTTATAGGTAGTGGCCGCCCGATCGCCTCTGGCAAAATGTCCTGAATGGCGCGCAGCATGCCGATATGCTTGCCAACAATCCCATGTTCTTCGGCGAGACGCAGCAAAAGGTTTGCGCGCGGGTCGCCGTCTGAATGTTGCGGATGGCCAAATCCGGGAATTGGTTGTTTGTCGGCACGCAGCGCGATGATTTTCGCTTTGGCAATGTCGGAGGCATCGGCGCCTTCAGATTCTGTTGCCTCTACACATTCAGCATAAAAACGCCCCGCTACTTCGGCGCTGCCTAAGACGACGCTGCCGCAACCTAAAAGGCCGGCCGCAACGGCTCCATGGAACGCCTCTGGCGCGGCAGCGAAGGTCATGCGCGATGCAACGACGCTGGGAACCAAGCCATGCTCGGCAATTGCCGCGAGTACGGCATTGCAGAAGAACAATTGCTTAGGAGTCGGTAGAGCTCCGGTGACGAGCATCCAGAAATAGCTCGTGAAATCGATCTTACCGATCACGTCCTCGCACAAATCCAGCCCGCGCACATTTATGCTGTGTGCGTCCGAAGTGCAGATGGATGTAAAAGGTGCGTCTTGTTTACCGATGCGCATGATTGCTCCCGATTTCGAATTTCGAAGTTGATTTCGTTATTCGAATTTTCTACGATGAAGTCAAGTCTGGAGACATAAATGGCAAAGCCGCTCAGCAATATCACTATACTCGAAATGGGTACATTCATTACTGGGCCTGCCGCCGGTATGCTGCTCGCTGACCTTGGTGCGACGGTTATCAAGATTGAACAGCCGAAGGTTGGTGACCCGTTTCGCGCATTTCGCGGTGCTTTGTATAGCCCGCATTTTCAAACCTATAACCGGAATAAGAAAAGCATCACGCTGGACACCCGGCTGCCAGAGGATCTGGCTGTGTTTGACGCGCTGCTCGCCGACGCTGACGTGTTTATTCAGAATTTCCGTCCCGGTGTGGCTGAAAAAATCGGCGTGTCGCCAGCGCGTTTGCAGGGGCTGAACCCCCGACTTGTCTATGCGTCAATCTCCGGCTTTGGAAATGAGGGCCCTGACCGTGACCGGCCAGCATTTGATACGGTTGCGCAAGCCGTCAGTGGTTTCCTGCGGTTGTTGGTAAACCCTGTCCACCGCCGTGTGGTTGGGCCAGCTTTGGCAGACGCAACGACGGGTTTCTATGCAGCTTATGGCGTGTTGGCTGCCTTATACGAACGCGAACGTACCGGCAAAGGCCGTTTGGTCGAAACATCCATGTTTGAATCCATGGCGCATTTCAATCTTGATGATTTCACGCATTACTTCTCCGACAATCAGATCATGGGCCCATATAGCCGCCCGAATGTATCGCAATCTTATGTCTTCGAATGTGCCGATGGGGCCTGGATCGCCCTGCACATGTCATCGCCGCCCAAATTCTGGGAAAATCTGGCAATAGCGGTTGGCCAGCCAGATATGCTGAGTTTACCAATGTTCGAAAGCCGTGAGGCGCGGATTGCGAATTACGAAAATGTAATCGGCTTTCTGGCACCGATCTTCAAAACCCGTGACCGCCCCGCATGGTGCGATATCTTGCGTGAATTGGAAGTGCCGCACGCCCCTATGAACACATCAAAAGAGGCAATTGAGTCCGAACAGGCTAAGGCGCTTCAACTGTGCATTGAAGATCCAAATGGCCCGCATGGCGTGTTCCGGACCATCAGATCGCCCGTGACTTTCGACGGCGAACGTGCTCTTGACGTTACTGCACCGCCCGTGCTCGGCGCGCATGATGAAGAGTTGGTTGCGCCGCTGAGAAGGGCCTTGGAAAGGTAAGATTGATGTCTAAGATGCAGAAAGACCCCGAGTATCTTTCGACACTCGAACGTGGTCTTTCGGTATTGCGAGCCTTTGACGATCAACATCCAGAAATGCGCTTGAGTGAGGTTGCTGCCGTTACAGGATTAAGCCCTGCGGTTGCCCGCCGCTGCCTCAATACATTGGTTGCTTTGGGGTATGTGGCGCAGCATGACCGCAACTTCCTGCTTCGGCCGGAGGTGCTTGCCTTTGGATCTGCCTTCCACTCGTCGATGCATCTTGAACAAGTGTGCGTTCCGCCACTGCAGGGTCTGCGCGATGAAACTGGGGATAGCGCGTCTATGGTGTCATTGGCGGGCAAAGACATCTTATATCTGGCGCACGTCTCGACCAACCGGCGTATCCGGCTGGGCGTAAATGTCGGCACGCGCTTTCCGGCGCATGCCACCTCGATGGGTAAAGCCATCTTGGCGTTTATGCCCGATGCCGACATAGAGGCCTTTCTTGCCACCGCACCATTTGAGAAATTCACTGAGCATACCGTGATAACGGCCGATGCAATGCGGGCGCGGCTAAAGGATATCCGTGACAAGGGATATGATTCCGCCTTTGACGAGCTCGACTTTGGCATTGTTTCAGTTGCGGTGCCCGTCTTTGACGCATCACGGCGGGCAATTGCTGCGGTCAATTGCTCGACATCAACAACGCGCATTTCGCAAGAAGATCTCATCGCATCGCGCCTACCGCTGCTGCGCGGAGCCGCCGCAGAGATAGAATCTGCACTTCGGCGATGGCCTTCACTGGCCTTTGCCCTGAAGGCTGATTCTACAACATAAAAATTCGCATATCGAACTTGACTTCGATTTTCGAACGATTTAACACGATGTGATACGCTTCGGTGATAGAAGGCGTTCGACATAATCCGGGGAGGATGAAGAATGGCATTTCAGTCTGCAAAATGGGCTTCTGCGGCCTTAATTACTCTGATGGCAACTGCTGCTGCAGTACCAAGCGTTGCATTGGCGCAAGAGACGACTGCTGAAGACGCACCAAAGGAAATCGTTGTAAGCGCGCTGCGCCGCGACCAGAATTTGCAAGATGTGCCCGCCGCCGTCACCGCGTTCAGCGCAGAGACGATTGAGAACGCCGGTATTGAAAAACCGCTCGACTTCATCAACCTGACATCGAACGTAAACTTGGTTGAGACCCAAAACTCGGGCAACGCCTTCATCATCATCCGTGGCATTACGCAGGCGCGTAACAGCGAACCTTCGGTTGCGGTCGTGATCGACGGTGTGCAGCAAGTGAATCCTGCCGCATTCAACCAGGAACTGGTCGACATCGCGCAGATCGAAGTTCTGAAAGGTCCGCAAGGTGGTCTTTACGGCCGCAACGCAATTGGCGGCGCGATCATCATCACCAGCCAGAAGCCGACTGACGAATTTTCGGGCAGTATCAAAGCTGGCATCGACAATGGCTTTGGTTGGAACGTGCGCGCCGGCATCAGCGGGCCTTTATCGGACACCGTGAAATACCGCGTTTCGGGATCGTACCGCGATACAAAGGGCTATCTCCCCAACACATTCCTGAAAGAAGATGCCGACCCTGTTAAGGACCTTTCGTTGCGCGGCAATCTGCTGTTCGAGCCAGGCAATGGCTGGACCGCAGACTTCCGTGCGTCCTACGCAAAGCTTGAAACACAGGCACTTTATTTCAACATCGTCAATGACGTTAATGACGTCAGCTTGCCAATCCGCGTCAACAACCGCGGCATCAATAACCGGGATATCGTTAACGTCGCGGCGAAATTCGCGTATGAGGGCGACGGCTTCACTGCAACATCGATTACATCGTATGACACGGTGAAGGAAATCCTCACCGGCGACGCCTTTGACTTCCGGCCAGTGAACGAATCTTTCTTGTTCCGCCCAGCCAATTCACCTTTCGGATTTGGCCTCGGTTTCGGTATCGATATTGCGCAAAGCCAATATCTTAACGTGAAGGCAGTCAGCCAGGAAATTCGCATTGAATCTCCAAAGAACGATAAATTGTTCTGGATGTTCGGTGGCTATTTCATCGATACAGCGCGTTTCATTTCGACAGGAAATCTGGTCGATTTTGGTCAAGGCGTGGTTCCAGTTTACCGCTCGCCTTCGACCAACCCGTCCAGCCCGCAACAGACGTTTCTTGCCGACAGCCAAAACAACTTCGCATGGGCGGTGTTCGGAAACCTTGGCTATGAATTCTCTGACCAGATCCGGGTTGACGGGTCGCTGCGTTATGACCGTGACAAGCGCGTCAACACGACGCTGACGCCCACGGCATTTCTGCCTAACGTTCCTGGCTTCCCGCAAGGCGCGACCGGTGAAAAGCGTCGCGCGACCTTTGACGATCTGCAACCAAAGGTCACGTTGACCTATCAGCCAAACGATGACGTTACATTGTATGGTGGATACAGCCGTGGGTTCCGTTCAGGCGGTTTCAACCAAACGGGCGTTGGCGGCGTCGCTAGCAGCAATAATATTGTCGGCGTCTCGGACCTGTTTAAGGATGAAACAGCAAGCACGTTCGAAGCTGGCGTGAAAACACGCTTGCTAGATCGTAAGCTGACATTGAACGCAGCGGTGTATTCGACCATCTCGAAGAATAGCTACTTCTTCGTTTTCCTTGCAGCCAACTCGACGCAGAACTTAGGCAACGTCCCGAAGACCAAAATTCAGGGCTTTGAAATTGAAGCCAATTTCCGCCCAACATCGGACATTCAGTTGAACGCAGCCGCAGGGTATACCTTCAGCGAAATCAAGGAATTCCCGGATGCGTCAGCCATCGGTAACGAAGCACCGCTGATTTCGCGTTACACCTATAATCTGGGCGCACAATATACGCCGCAGCTTACCGATACGCTCGATGGTCTGTTCCGTGTGGATTATCGCCGCACCGGTAAGACATGGTGGGAGCCATTCAACACCACCGTTCGTCAGCCAGTCGATCTGGTCGACGTGCGCGCCGGTGTTAACAGTGATAGCTGGAGCATGGCGGCCTTTGCCAGCAATCTGTTCAACGAAAAGTATAATGCGGAATTCTCGCCCGGTGGCTTTGTCTTTAAGGCGCGTCCACGTATCTATGGGCTTGAGGCCAGCTATAAATTCTAAGGAAACCAGTATGACCAAAGTCCTTGTCCTATATTATTCAAGCTATGGCCATATTGAGGTTATGGCCGAGGCTGTAGCCGAGGGAGCAAGGTCGGTTTCGGGGACCACAGTCGACATTAAGCGGGTACCTGAGCTGGTACCCGAAGAAGTGGCGGCTGCCGCACATATCAAGGTCAATCAGGCAGCGCCCATTGCGACGCCTGATGAGCTTGCCAATTACGACGCCATCATTTTCGGGACGCCAACGCGTTTCGGAAATATGGCGGCGCAAATGCGTAACTTTCTCGACCAGACGGGCGGGCTCTGGTTTGCCAATGCATTGGTGGGCAAGGTGGGCAGCGTTTTCTGTTCCACCGCCAGCCAGCATGGCGGACAGGAAACAACGATTACGTCGTTCCACACAACGCTTCTGCATCATGGTATGGTGATTGTCGGCCTTCCTTATACTTTCAACGGCAATAGCGAAATGAACGAAATCAGCGGCGGGACGCCATATGGCGCAACGACGCTTGCAGGAAACGATGGTAGCCGGATGCCAAGCGACAATGAACTGGCTGGTGCGCGTTTCCAGGGCAATCATGTTGCACAAATTGCTGGCAAACTGGTAGCCTGACCAACGACTGCAATCATTTAAGCGGATAAGGACGAACAGCATGAGCACGCAAATTCTTGCCAAGAGACTGCACCACACAGCCTATGTGACCAAAGACTTGGAAGCGACCCGCGCCTTTTACGAGGACATATTGGGCTTTCCGTTGATGGCGACCTATTGCGAAAAGGACGAATTGTTCGGCAAGGAACGGGTATATTGCCATTGTTTCTTTGAATTGGCCGACGGCAGCGCGCTTGCATTTTTCCAATTTGCCGATCCTGCTGATCAAGCCGAATTTGGCCCTGAAATGCCAGAGTCGCCATTCATCCACATCGCGCTTCAGGTTGACAAAGCGGGTCAGGAAGAATTGGAGCGGCGTATCGCTGCTGCCGGTTTTGTTGAACCGCAAACCTATACGCTTGAGCATGGTTATTGCCGATCGGTTTACGTCAAAGACCCCAACAATATGACGCTGGAGTTCACATATGACGCGCCGGAGGCTGCGCCGTTGGATGCCCAGCGTCGTAGCGAAGCACGCGGTGAATTGAGCCGTTGGTTGGCGGGCAATCACGCGAACAACAACCCGTTCCGGGCAATGCACGCCTGATCGCCGGTGTTGACCAGTCGCCAGTTCGAAGGGTCAGGCGACGCAAGCGCTGAATCGCATTGGGTGCAAGTCGCGGGTGGGCAGCTTCATGTCCGTGCCGCAGGTTGGGGCCCATTGGTCATTTTCCTGCACGGTTGGACATTGGACTGGCGCATTTGGTTGCCGCAATTGGAATTGTCTGGCGTCCAAATTGTTCTACCGGACCGCCGTGGCTTTGGCCGTTCCACCGCTCCGCCATGTCTTGCGTTAGAACGCGATGACATCCTCAAGATTGCCGACCATTTCGGTGCGCGGGTGTTTGCGCTGGTCGGTCTGTCGCAAGGCGCAGCGGTAGCGCTGGATATCGCGCGCAGCCATCAGGATCGGGTGGGGGCGATGTGCCTGATTGGCGCGCCGCTGCATCATCTGGTGCCTGAGCCTGCAGAGGCGCCTGAGATTGACCGCGCGGCGTTCGCGAAGCTGGTTCGCGCGGGAAAGCTCTCCGAGATGTTGGCGCAATGGCAAACACACCCGCTCACGCAGGTTGCGCCCGCTGGGGAACGACTGTTGCATGATATTCTCACTGATTATGACGGCCGCGACCAATTGGTGGACCAAGATACGCTGGCATTTAACGCGCAGGACATTGCGGCGCTAACTATGCCCATTCTAACGATCGCAGGCGCTCAAGACAGCGACTGGCGTAAACAGGTTGCGCGCTATATTGGCAGCCACGTCCATCATGGACAAACCAAGTTTATCGCAGACGCTGGCCATCTGGCCAATGTTGATCAGGCAGAATCTGTCAATCTGCTGCTCCAGAATTTTTTGAACGCACATTATCTGAAGGAAGTTTGACATGGCTAGCACTGGACGTTTTCTTACCACCCACGTCGGCAGCTTGCCGCGCGAAGATGATCTCATCGAAATCATGTTCGCGAAGGAAGATGGCCTTCCGCTTGATCTAGCTGCTGTTGACGAACATATAGCTGCGGCGGTCCAATATGTTGTTGATCGCCAGGCTGAGGCCGGGCTCGACATCATCAATGACGGCGAACAGTCAAAACCAAGCTACGCCACTTATATCAAGGACCGGCTGAACGGGTTTGGTGGTACCGGCAATAGCTTTGCTTTTCAGGACATTGAGGATTTTCCTACCACCAAGGAGCGGGTATTCTCCGACCCCGGCCGCAAACACCGCAAGACCCCTGCCTGCAACGCACCGATCACCGTCAAGGACATGACGGCCGTAGCCCGCGATGCGTCCGCGCTAAACGCTGCGATTGCAAACCATCCTGGTAAGCAAGCATTTATGAGCGCCGCATCACCGGGCGTGACCGCCTTGTTCTTTCGCAACGATTATTATGACAGCGACGAAGATTATGTGTTCGCTTTGGCCGAGGGGCTTCGTCACGAATATGAGGCGATAGCCGCGCAAGGCATTATCCTGCAAATCGACTGCCCTGATCTGGCGATGGGCCGCCACACGCAGTTCCGCGAATTGGACCTCAGCGGCTTCCGCGACAAGATGGCGTTGAATATTGAGGCGCTTAACCGCGCGACGGCCAATATCGCGCCAGAACAATTGCGGATGCACATGTGTTGGGGCAATTACCCCGGACCGCATCATTGCGATGTGCCGTTTCGCGACATTATTGATCTTGTGTGGCGGGCCCGTCCGCACGCCATCCAGTTCGAAGCGGCAAATCCGCGCCATGCGCATGAATTCGCGATGTTCGAAGAAATCAAACTACCCGAAGGTAAAGTGCTCATTCCCGGCGTTATCGAATGTCAGTCAAACTATATCGAGCACCCCGAACTTATTGCCCAGCGCATATCACGATATGCCCACTTGGTCGGCCGGGACAATGTCATGGCAGGCGCCGATTGCGGTTTCAGCATCCATGTTGGTTCCGGCAGCGTCGACCGCAGCGTAGTCTGGGCGAAGATGGCTGCATTATCGCAAGGCGCGAAAATTGCATCGGCTCAGTTTTGGCCATAATGAACCCACTAACGTCAAGGCCCCATGTGGGTCATTAACAGAGTTTGGATATCATTACGGCGCAACCCGTTGCGGCCAATATTGCATGATATGCCCGTGGGCGTGCCGTTGCGGTTTGAACACCTGGTCCGCTTTCGGATGAGCCAAGGATCAAGTGAATGTCCTACATTGGGCGCAAAGCGGAAAGGCAGCAAATGGGCCGGGAGCGGACCGGCTGCTTTGGGGGTCTAAACGGGGCAATGCAGACGTTCGCATGACCGGCATAATTACTACTAAATTTCATGGACACATTTTAGGGTCAGGACCTATTAAATCCACCGTCGCGGCGTCAAAATGGCAAAGATATCGAAGCAAAATGTCCGCCGCAGGCAGTCATTCTGCCTGCAAGGGCATTTTGCTTTGAGATCGAAGC
>Ga0208327_1000352_pt1 | contig 11814 bp, 9 predicted proteins | sample LakMenEpi26Jun08_FD_150733 | JGI IMG/M metagenome (GOLD analysis project Ga0208327, IMG submission 150733) | Freshwater microbial communities from Lake Mendota, WI - 26JUN2008 deep hole epilimnion (SPAdes) | ecosystem: Environmental > Aquatic > Freshwater > Lake > Epilimnion/Euphotic zone ...
AGAGGATAATTTTCTAATTGCGGATACAGTTGTATCGCTGATTGCAATAAATCTTGAATACCTTTCGGTGTATTTTCGGCAGTGAATCCCACATCTTCACTAGTTGCACCGATAATAATGGAACGATTGCGTCTAGGAACAATGTAAATATTTTCACCGAATAATATCCTAGTTAACGGTAATTCTGTCACAAAATCTGGAACTCTTAAACTCAACATTTGTCCTTTACGAGGACGCATTGGTAAAGGTAATAATTGATTGGTCCAAGCACCAGTAGCTAAAAGATAATGGTTAGCGTGAAATAAACCAGCATTAGTTTGTATACTAGTAACTTTTCCCTGTTGTTGAGAAATTGCTTCTACTGTAATTCTATCTTCAAATATAACACCCAGATTTTCAGCCGCAGTCCGCAGAACTTTAATTAAGACTCGATTATCAACTTGCCCGTCTTCAGGATACCACCAACCACCGACCACATCAGCACCTAAATCTGGTTGATATTGGTTAATAGTGTGTTTATCTAACCAGTTAGCGTTTTTGTATTGTTTGTTTTCAGGTTGTTTATAAACTGGTGCAAGAATACCACAAGGCCAATAACCTGTATTTAAACTTGTTAATTTTGTTAATTTTTCCGTCCAGTCTAAATATAAGTTACGCGATCGCCGACATAAAGTCAACATCGCTTCATTAGTAATATTTTCCGCATCAGGGGCTAACATTCCCGCTGCGGCATGGCTGGCTGCGGCAGTAAAATCACGGCAAAGCACAGTTACATTCGCGCCTCGTAATTTCAGTTCGACACCGCAAGCCAACCCGATAATACCACCACCAATAATTAAAACATCATTAGTCATTTAGTCATTTAGTCATTAGTTATTTAATTAATAGACATCTCCAGAAATAAAATATAAGTATTCTAGAACCCTTGTAGAGAGGTTACATAGAACGTCTCTACATTCTTTTTCGGAGATGTCTTAATCATTGGTCATTGGTTCTTTAAATTTGACTTTTGACCTTTGACTGGATTTTTCCCCAGTTACCACAAAGCCCGAATTGGTTCTTTTCCCTGACTATCATTACTACTAGTAGTTGAATTACTCTCCGTAGTAAAAGTTTCATCTGTAGGACTGGAATTGTCACTACCATTACTAGTGTTCTGTGCAGTAGTAGAAGAATTGTTTGTGGTTTCCGTAGAAAAATTACTTTGGGCTACACTAGTATTGCTGCCTTCATTGCGAGAATTGTTTCTACTTGTGGTTTTGGAGTCATTATTACTAATATTTTCCGAATTATTACCATTTGCAGCACTATTAACATTAATATTAGCCGGAAGAACACTAGATGCTTTACGTCCTAGGGGAACATTAGCAGTTTGTTGTCCACCCATAGGAAAGTTAATTCCTAATAATGTACCTAATAAAATTGCTACGCCGCCAGCCATTAAAATCAAGGGTGTCCATTTACCCATCTTTTTCTCTCCTTGTTAACCTTTTGGTGTCCAAACTAATTGGGGACTTTGATCTTAAAACCCATGAAATTTTGTTACTTTGATATCACCTAAAACCTGAATTTGACAAGCTAAACCCAGACTAATTGTAGGAGAATAAGGAGGAAGAGAACGCCGAGTTTGCTTACGCCAATTCCTTGTGGATACTTCAACTTCTACATTAACCGCAGAAGTACCACAAGCGCCATGGCTTGAGAGTTGATAATTCCAGAGCCATTGTAGGGGTCAATACCATGTTATCGGGGAACTTTGTGTAAATTGGTTTAATTTTTATCTACAGCACTTCCCGGTGTTATGAGGTGCATATCTAGCGGGCAAGATGCTCGCACCACAAGAGTTTCATGATTTAATTTTGTACCTCATCAGTGCGGAAAACGCTGTAACTAGGGAATATGGAAATTACCAAGATAGCTTTGTGTTGTATATTTATACTACAAGGTTGTCTTTTAGGTGTCAGTGTTCAATTAAAGGTTCACCAAATTTTTATGATTACAACCCCCTTAAATCAACTTTGGCTCTATGACACTACTCTCCGTGATGGAACTCAACGGGAAGGATTATCGGTGTCTATAGAAGATAAGTTACGCATTGCTCACAGACTTGATGAATTAGGTATTCCTTTTATTGAAGGTGGTTGGCCCGGAGCAAATCCTAAAGATGGTCAATTTTTCCAGCAACTTCAACAAAATCCCCTCAAACAAGCAGAGGCGGTCCCTTTTTGTTCTACCCGTCGTCCACATACCAAAGCCGCAGATGAACCCATGCTCCAGGCGATTTTGGCGGCTGGTACGCGCTGGGTGACTATTTTCGGGAAATCCTGGGATTTGCACGTTACAGCCGGACTCAAGACCAATCTAGAGGAAAATCTAGCGATGATTGGGGATACAATTGAGTATCTACGTTCTCAAGGACGGCGGGTAATTTACGATGCTGAACATTGGTTTGATGGTTATAAGCAAAATCCTGATTATGCTTTACAGACCCTCAAAGCAGCAGCTACAGCAGGTGCAGAATGGTTAGTTTTATGTGATACCAATGGTGGAACTTTAGCTCATGAAGTTTCGCAAATTGTTAAAGATGTCAGTTGTCAAGAAATTCACCAAATCGGTATACATACTCATAATGATTCAGAAATGGCGGTTGCTAATGCCTTAGCAGCGGTTATGGCTGGAGCTAAGATGGTACAAGGGACAATTAACGGTTATGGGGAACGCTGTGGTAATGCTAATTTGTGTTCTGTGATTCCCAATTTACAACTAAAACTGGGTTATAGTTGTATCGGTGAACACCAGCTAAGTCAACTTACAGAAGCTAGTCGGTTTGTGAGTGAAGTTGTCAATCTCGCACCTGACGAACACGCACCTTTTGTAGGACTTTCGGCTTTTGCTCATAAGGGTGGGATTCATGTTTCAGCGGTAGAACGTAATCCTTTGACCTATGAACATATTCAACCGGAACTGGTAGGAAACCAACGCCGCATTGTTATTTCTGAACAGTCTGGTTTAAGTAATGTTTTAGCTAAAGCTCGTACTTGTGGAATTGAATTAGATAAGGATCATCCCCAAGCTCGACAAATTCTCCAACGTATGAAGAAATTGGAAAGTGAAGGTTATCAATTTGAAGCCGCAGAAGCTAGTTTTGCATTATTAATGTATGAGGCTTTAGAATGTCGTCAACAGTTTTTTAAGGTTCAAGGTTTTCAAGTTCATTGTGATTTGGTGGAGGTGGAAGCAACTACTAATTCTTTAGCAACTGTGAAAGTATCTGTTAATGGTAAAAATATTCTCGAAGCCGCAGAAGGTAATGGGCCAGTTGCGGCTTTAGATGCGGCTTTACGTAAGGCTTTAGTGAACTTTTATCCTCAAATTGCTGATTTTGAATTGACTGATTATAAGGTGAGAATTCTCAACGGAAATAGGGGAACATCTGCTAAAACCCGCGCTTTAGTAGAGTCGGGTAATGGTCAACAACGGTGGACGACTGTAGGAGTTTCTAGTAATATTTTGGAGGCTTCTTATCAAGCTGTAGTTGAAGGTTTGGAATATGGTTTATTGTTACATTTCCAAGCTGAAAAGCTGTTGAAGGTTTAGCAATACAATCTGGGGAGGGGTTTACCCTCCGCTATTTGATGATTTCCATGATGTTATGCTGTAGATATTGTGGAGATAATAATTAGGAATTTATCTCTAATAGAACTTTTAATACTCCTTTGGTTTTGGCTTTTTCAAAAGCCTCTAAACCTTGAGAAAGAGGATAATAAGCATGAATTAAAGATTGAACCTCTACTTTTCCTGTTGCTAATAATTCTAATGCTGGAGCAAAGGGACCGCAACGAGAACCAATGAGGGTAATTTCATCTACCACTAAAGAGGAAGCATCTAAACTGAGATTTCCTGCATAGGTGCTTTTTAAAATTAATGTTCCCCGTGGACGTAAAGCCCGACGAGCAATATTAAAACCTTCAGGATTTCCGGTACAATCAATGGAGATATCGAAATATTTATCGGTAACGCTATTAGCTAAACCAGTTTTTATTCCTCTCGCTGCTAAATTTACTAATTTTTCTTGATGTCTTCCTATTACTAATAATTCACAACCAGTTAAGGCTAAAGTTTGGGCTATTAATTGTCCTAGTTTACCATCTCCAACTACTAATACTCGGTCATTTTTACATATTTGTATTTGTTGTTGAATTTCCAATGCTGCGGCTATAGGTTCGGTAAAAGTTGCAGCCGCTGTAGAAACATTTTCCGGGACAAGATGCAAATTTTTAATAGGTAAAGATAGATATTCTGCAAATGCACCATGACGATTAACAATACCTAAAACGGTGCGATTTTCGCAATGTCTTGGTTGTCCTCGATCACAAAAACGACAATTACCACAAGCGGCGTTAATTTCACCAACGACTCTTTGATTAATTAACTGTTTTGGACCTTGTTCCACAACACCAACAAATTCATGGCCGATAACACCAGTATAAGGATAATAACCTTTAATTAATTCTAAATCAGTATTACAAATTCCTGCCTGTAAAACTCGGACTAAAGCCTCTCCCGCAGGTGGTTCAGGAAGGGGAATATCAGTGCGTAATTGTAATTGATTATTTTCTAGCCAAAGTCCTTTCATAATTTTGTTAATTTTCAGTTATCAAAATTTTCCACTTTCTAGAAATGGTGTAAATATCGGTACTAAACTTGAATTACTCAGAACCATTGTGGGAAAAGAGCGATCGCTATAATCCATTCCCGGCGATAATGGAAAAGACTCAGAATTGAGCGAGACCCATATACTACCCGCAGCTTGAACAATTACCCAAGCACCTGCAATATCCCATACCTTTGGGGTGGCTTCAACTCCTCCCAAAGCCGCACCAGTAGCGACTGAAAGAAAGTTATAACTAGCAACTCCTAACATCCGAATTTTACAGGGAAAACCCGGTTGAATAATGTTGGTACTGCGAGAACAAAGGTTAAAAAGGTGGTTTTTGCTGGGAGCATCTTTACTAGTATGAATAGGATGATTATTTAAAAATGCTCCTGTTGGCGTTGTTAAGCCCGATGAACCTGCCCAAAATCCATGAAATGTTTGATTTAATGGTGGTACATAAACATAGCCAAAAATTGGTGTTCCCTGATAAAGTAAGCCTAAGGAAATAGACCAAATGGGAATGCCTCTGGTAAAATTGGTTGTACCGTCTAAAGGATCAATAACCCAACACCATTCCGTATTCGGAAAAGTTTGACCTGATTGTAGCAGTCCGTCGCTATCACTTTCTTCGCTCAAAATTCCGTAACCTGAAAAGGTGGAAACAATAGCATCTCGAATTTCTCTATCTGCCCATTTATCTGATTTTGTGACTAAACTACCATCTGCTTTTTGTGAAGCTTGGACTTGTCCAAAATCCTGCATTAATTGTTGTCCAACTTTCTTAGTAGTGGTTTCTGCAAAGTCTAAAATTGTGTTCCAAAAATCGTTCATTTGTGAGTTGTTAGTAGTTCGTGGTCAGTGGTTGGTTGCAGTTATTAGTTGTGAGATAATTTTAGCACAGATTCATGAACAAGAAATTGGAGATATTATTAGTAGGTTGAGAATCTTCTCAAGACAAATCTATTTATTTAGGATATTTATTCACTACCTGGAACTCATCCTTTAGCAAGTTACTCAGATTCCCGCATACAGTATTTTCCGCAACTGGTTTTTGGTAATCTTTTTCTAGAAATATTTATAAAAATAACTGACCACGAACAACTAACAACCTGTAAGGGTAAAGCATAAAGCTAAACCCCTACAAAATCTAACTACAACTTTGTCCCACAGTTAGAACAGAAATTATGATTAGCTTGGTTTTGAGTCCCACAATTATTACAAACAATTGACTCAACAGCAGTCCTTGGAATCGGTTTAGGCAACCCAACCATTTGCGAATTATTCTTACCAGGCGCTACCATAGGATAACAGTTTTCATCTCTGGTAACATGAACATTCACAATCACAGGTCCATCATGTGCCAGCATTTCCGCAATTTTAGCTGCCAACTCTTCCCGCTTAGTAATCACCATTCCCTTGATACCATAAGCCTGGGCTAAAAGCTCAATATCAGGCATTCCTACCTCCATATTAGAAGACGAATAACGCTGACCATAAAAAGCTTCCTGCCATTGTCGCACCATTCCCTGCCAACCATTATTTAAAATTAGAGTCTTGACATTAATACCATATTGTGCTAATGTCCCCAACTCTTGCAAACACATTTGGAAACTGGCATCACCGCTAATACAAATCACTTCGTCATCAGGGAAGGCAACTTTGACACCCATGGCTGCCGGTACACCAAAGCCCATCGTACCTAAACCCGCACTAGAAATCCAGCGTCTTGGACCATTTTTGAGGAACTGGGCCGCCCACATTTGATGTTGACCCACATCAGTAGTATAAAATGCGTCCGGTGCTTGAGTACCAACCTCAACAACTACCTCTTGAGGAGAAATACTATCAGTATAATGAGGGACAATTAAAGGGTAATCTTGTCGCCAACGGTTAATTAAATTTAACCATTCTTTGGTTTGATTAGGTGCTGCTTGACTATTTGCGTTTTGACATCGCTGTAACAAGTCCTTTAGGACATTTTTAACATCCCCCACAATGGGGACATCAGGAACGCGATTTTTACCCACTTCTGCGGGGTCAATATCAATGTGAATAACCTTAGCCACAGAAGCAAATTCATCTAATTTACCTGTAACTCGGTCATCAAATCTCGCACCAACGCAAATTAATAAATCACAATCTGTAACGGCAAAATTAGCGTAGGCTGTGCCGTGCATTCCCAACATTCCCAAAGACAAAGGATGATGTTCATCAAATGCACCGATACCCATTAAGGTAGTAGTGACGGGGATATCAAATAATTCTGCGAGTTGTTTAACTTCTTCATGGGCATTAGCAGCGATCGCTCCTCCTCCAACATACAACAAAGGGCGACGACTTTCCCGAATTAATTGAATAGCCGCATTAATTTGACGAGGATTGCCCTTGACCGTAGGACGATAGCCAGGTAATTTAATCGAACCCGGTAAAACTGGAACATAATCAAATTCCTCTAAAGCCACATCTTTAGGAACATCAATTAAAACAGGTCCAGGTCTACCAGTGCTGGCAATATGAAAAGCTTCAGCAACAATCCGCGCCATATCTTTAGCATCACGGACTACATAAGAATGCTTAACAATGGGTAAGGTAATCCCATAAATATCTGTTTCCTGAAAAGCATCTGTACCGATTGCGGCTCGTGGTACTTGTCCTGTGACTACAATCATGGGTATAGAATCCATGTAAGCTGTAGCAATACCCGTAACTAAATTGGTTGCTCCAGGACCTGAAGTACCAAAGCATACTCCCACTTTACCAGTAGCACGGGCGTAACCATCAGCGGCGTGGGATGCACCTTGTTCATGTCTAACTAGGATATGCTTAACCGTACCCCCAGCTTCTATTTTATAGAGGTCATCATAAATCGGTAGAATTGCGCCACCGGGATAACCAAAAATATGCTCAACACCATGACGGATTAGACTATCTATCAATGCAAAACCGCCAGATGCCCGTTTTGGTGAGGGAACTGACGAATTAGATACAGGAGAGGGCTGATTATTTTCAGATTTTGGGAGACTGATTTGAGAAGACGAAACCACAGTTAACCTCAAATTATAGCTAAAATTAACGCTTAGATTCTGTATTTAAAACTTCATTTTAAGTTAAAAATTCTCACAATTGTAGACGAAGCTTTATTGATTAGCACTAAGAATGATTTTGATTGTACGATTTTTAGGTCACATCTTGCAATACCCGCCGAGTATTTTGCCAAGTCCAGACACCAATAGCCCCCACAACTAGACTCATTGCTAATAAAACCGCTGATAAACCGAAGGCATTAACTAACTTAGTGGTAATTAATAAAGGTGCGGTGAGGGCGATATTAATGGCATGATTTTGAAAGCCAAAGACCTTACCGTGCATTTCTGAAGGTGTTTGTTGTTGAATTAAAGTTTGCATTGGCACGTTAACAAAAGCAGCACCCACGCCCAAGAAAATGCAAAGTCCTAATGCTACCGGTTGGTTATCAATGAAAATGAACAAACCCAAGGAAAAGGCCATAATCAAAAACCCAAATAAAGGTAAGGGTTTATGATGGAGACGATGACCAAAATTTCCTAAAATGGCCGCACCTATTACCATACCCACCCCGGCCGCGGCCACAAAAGAGCTAAATTCTTCTGGTGCTAAATGTAACCTTGCTGCCATGCCAATGGCTAATTCTATCAAGGCCGCAAATACACAGTATAAGGTGACTATTTGCAGCATGGCATTCCAGACCAGCCGATTTTGTTTGAGATAGCGCAGTCCTAGCAAGAATTCAGCCCAGGGATTAATTGCGGGTGTGGTTTTATCAATGTGTCTGTGTTCTCGAAACTGAATTGGCATCATAATCACGGCAGAAAGCAAGTATAAGCAGCCGACAACTAATTCTTTACCAAAGCCCTTGTTAAAGCTTTCAAACCAATTCAACATGGGAGTAGCCACAGCATTACCAATAATCAATGCCGCCATCATGGTACTACTAAATAAGGCATTGGCCGCCATTAAAGCTTCTTTTCTCACCAACAGCGGAATTGAAGCTTGTTCTGCTGGAGCAAAAAACTGGGTGACGGTGGAGATAGCAAAGGTGAAAAATAACAGAATTGCAAATTCTCGTGGTAAAAAGGGAATTAACACCATGAATATCCCCCGCACCAAATCAGAACCTACCATAATCAGTTTTTTTGGCACACGGTCAACGATTACACCACCTGCAGAGCCAAATAATATTGCTGGTACTGTAAATGCCATGTATAAATAAAAGCGTGAATCACCATTAATTTGATTAATGGGTAGGTAGAGTTTGAGTAAGGCAATCATTAAAACAAAGAATACCTTATCTGCTAATTGGGAAATTAGTTGACCAATCCACAGGAGGACAAAACCCCGATTTTTTAGCAGTGCGGTAAAACCATTATTAACAGCAGCAGGTTCAGTAGGAAGCATCAGATACTTGGGAATGGAGGATAAATAACGACTATTTTTTGTTATAGCGTTCTAAGAGAAAATTGAGAAATTCAGCCGCGCTGAGGTAGGTTTTGGGTGGAGAGAACCCAGGGGAGGGATTTACCCACTTTCCTTGAACAGATTGGGGAGAGTACCACATTGATAAATGGTCAACTGCTGGGTCGGCATAAAAGTTATTTTCGCCTATACCGAGATAAGCTGAAGTCCAATGGGTATAATGATCATGACTTAAACGATGAATAGGAAATTTTCCCACAAGAGGAACTCCCCAACCATCAATAGCAATAAAAGCTTGAACATGACCCCCCAAAAGTTGCCACGCTGTGGCCGCACCTATACCTCCAATTACACCAGCACTAAAGCAAATGAACATAACAGGCGATTCTAGCTTATTACTGAGGCGATTGTACAAAAAATCTAAAATATGAAATGCTGATAAAGTTAAATAACTCTGTCCAGGGAAAACCAGTAAATCTACTGATTTTTGACTAGTTGGGTTTAAGCACCCTTGGATAAAGCTTTGAGTTAATGCTGGTTCATGAATTCCTGGACAAATAATAATAGGCATTTACTTTTTCTCTGGGAAAAGTCTAGAAAAAAATTAAAGATTACAAGTAGGTATACATAATAAAATCAATATATGTTTAGGTTTATAAAAACCGTGAAATACCCTATTCATGAGGGATTAGTTATTTTTATTTCATTACATAGATTGATTCTTTAACGCCAACTTACTTGGATTTTTCCCCCTATTGCTCCTACCAATCTCGCGGAGCAGACACTCGAATTGGCATGAATGGGTTAGTTGTAGAAAACCATTTTATACTTGAAAAGTTTTAGTGATACTATCTTCTACTCTTGTATAAATATAGGTTTCTGGTTCATTAATTTTCTGAGTTTTGAAGATTTTTTCAGCCCGCTCCCACAAATCTGTATCTTCTCCATAAGAAACATTATTAAATCCTTTTAATTCAAAAAATACGTGCCTTTTACAAAAAAATGTGCCTCCTACAACGCATTCTCTAATGTTAATTGTTTGACCAGGTTGAAAATAATCAGGAACGGAAAATTCTTCTTCAATTTCAAACCCACCCACAATCAAGTCAATCTCTGGATTAGCTTCCATAAATTCCAACCGCGATTCTAGATGATTGGGTTTATAAGTGTCATCACTGTCTATGAATGTGATATAGTTTCCAAAGGATGCTTGAATACCCGCATTTCTAGCATAAGCTGCTTTCCGATTTTGATGTTTAAGATAACGGATATGATTAAATTCTTGTAAGTAAGCATTGACAACTTCAAAGGTATGATCTTGACTACCATCATCAACTACAATTAATTCAAAATCCTGAAAAGTTTGTTGCAGTACACTATTTATGCAGTCATTTAAGTATTTTGCACGATTGTAAGTAGATAAAATCACTGATATTGTAGGTTTTGGATGGAAATTTATACTAGGCATTTTCTGGATTCTTACAAAAGTTATGTTTAATTTGAGTATAACTTCCACATTATATGTTATTTATTATGTTATTTATAGATTACGATAAAAATCATCTATTTTTCAAAATTCTTCAATATTGTGAACCAGAATCAGCTTATTCAACAAGGGTTAAATCAGGAGATACAGCAGGTTGCAGGATTATATCCTAAAATTACAGTTGTTATGCCAGTGTATAATGGCGAAAAATATCTTGATACAGCGATAAAGAGTATTTTGAATCAAAAGTTTACGAATTTTGAATTTGTTATTGTTGATGATGCTTCGACAGATAACAGCGTAGAAATTATTAATTCTTATCAAGACCAACGCATCAAATTGATCAAAAATAATGTAAATTTGGGGATACCAACAACTAGAAATAAATGTTTACAAGAATCATCAGGTGAATACGTTGCTGTTTTAGATTGTGATGACTATGCTTATCCATCAAGATTAGCAGAACAACTTGAGTTTATGGAAAATAACCCAGATTTTGGCATGGTTGGGTCTTGGGTTGAATTAATAGATGAAAATGATGATTTGACCGGTGAAGTGTGGAATGAGGACGAACCTAGTCAGAAAATTCCTTGTAGACTGCTATTCCATAACTATTTTGCTCATTCAGCGGTCTTGCTGAGAAGAAGTGCTTTAGATGCCGTTAAGATCAATGGAGAGGTTTACAGACAAGATTATCCTAATGCTCAAGATTATGATCTTTGGGTAAGAATCTCCAAAAAATTCAAAGTTTGGAATATTCCCAAAGTTTTAATTAAATATCGTGTACATTCCCATTGTATAAGTCTAAAAGCTGCAAATTTAGTTGAACAATTGACCTGTAAAATAGTTACTGAGCAAATGAATAATTTAGGTATTCAACCTACTGATAAACAATTAGCATTACATAGACAGATAGGATCATATAATCCCCAGGAAATTGATACATCTATAGAGTACATTAAAGAAGTAGCAAATTGGTTAACAATCCTCAGAAATGCTAACAATAAAACAGGTGTATATGATCATCATAACTTTAATCAAGTTTTGGCAGATTTACAGTTATCAATGTTTTGTCATTGTCTTAAACAACGAGAAATAGAATTTACTTAAAGTTGATTACTTACAGCCATTCCCGGTGTTATAAGGTACATATCTAGCGGGCAAGATGCCCGCACCACAAGAGTTTTATCATTCAACTTTGTACCTCATCAGATCGGAA
>Ga0208327_1000354_pt1 | contig 11737 bp, 8 predicted proteins | sample LakMenEpi26Jun08_FD_150733 | JGI IMG/M metagenome (GOLD analysis project Ga0208327, IMG submission 150733) | Freshwater microbial communities from Lake Mendota, WI - 26JUN2008 deep hole epilimnion (SPAdes) | ecosystem: Environmental > Aquatic > Freshwater > Lake > Epilimnion/Euphotic zone ...
GATGACGACCTCGTAGGGACCGCTCATGACGGCGCCATTTGAAGCAGTGGACGCCGATGATGCTGTGGTGGGCTTCACAGGCTCGCTGTAGCCGACGGGGACCGTCCCGGCGACCGGCTCGCGGGAGCCGCGTCCGTCGGCGAAGAATCCGCTCGGGACCTGGGCCTTCACCTTGGGCTGGCGCACCATGTCGGGGAAGATCTCGATCGGCGGGCGCTTGGTCTTGCAGCCGCGCAGTCCCGCGATGGAGACCACCAGGATGACCAGCAGGGTCAGGAGAAGGATGAAGTAGCGGATGAGGCTCATGGCGTTACTTGGATTCCTCCTCGAGATGGATGGCGGTGACATCGCCGGCTCCCAGCTGATCGAGAAGCTCGGTCACTCCGGCCGTGGTGAATTTTTTGTCATCGGCCTCGATCGCGAGGAAGAAACCGCGCGAGGCATCCTTGGCGAAGAGGTCCCAGGCGAACATCGGGTTGTTCAGGCGGGGCATGCCACCGAGGATGATCATTCCCGTCACCGCGGCGATGGCGCCGATCATCAGCGTGAGTGCCACGACGATCGGCACATACTGGGGCAGGGCCAGGAGATTGAGGGGCTTGCCGTCCACGACAAGCGGGTAGATCAGGGTGCTCGGGATAAGCTCCATCGAGAAGGCGATCAGGATGGCCGTGAGACCGCCGCCCAGCACGAGGAAGCTGAGGAGCGACTTGGGCAGGCGCATCGCCTCGGCGAGTCCGTGAACCGGATAGGGGGTGAAGCATTCGTAGGCGGAATAGCCCTCGGCACGCAGGCGGTTAACTGCCGCCACAAGCTGGTCGGGGGTGTCGAACCGTGCTCCGATCGCGTGGAGCGGCTCCTCCTTGGATCCGCAAGTGGGAAGGTGATGGCTCATCTTAGTGTCCCTCCCCGGTTGAGTGCTTGGGTTGTGATCCCGGAAGCGCGGCCTTGAGCTCGCTCATGTTGATGATCGGGACGAAGCGGATGAAGAGCAGGAAGAGCGTGAAGAAGATGCCGACCGTTCCGGTGGCGGTCAGGATGTCGACGATCGTGGGGTGGAAATTCCCCCAGGAGGAGGGCAGGAAGTCGCGGGTGAGCGTGGTGGTCACGATCATGAAGCGCTCGAACCACATGCCGACATTGCAGAGGATCGCCAGGAGCACGACAAGCGGCAGGCATCGGCGAACCGCCTTGAACCAGAAGAGCTGGGGGATCGTCAGGTTGATCGAGAGACAGGTGATGGCATACCAGCTGTAGCCGCCGGTGAAGCGCTCCCAGAATGCGCCGCGCTCGAAGGGGTTCGCGCTGTACCAGGCGTTGAAGAGCTCGAAGACGTAGACGTAGGCCACGCAGGAGCCCATCATCAGGAGGAGCTTGCAGACCTTGTCGAGGTGGGACGGGGTGATCAGTTCCTTAAGCTGGGGATAGATCGCGCGGAGCGGGATGAGCAGGGTCAGGATGGTGGCGCTTCCGCTGTAGACGGCACCGACCATGAAGTAGAAGGGGAAGATGGTGGCGTGCCAACCGGGGACGACCGACGTGGCGCAGTCGCTGGCCACGATCGTGGTGACGGTGACGACGAGGACCGAGGTGAGCCCCGCCAGCAGGACATACATCATCTCGAAATGACGCCACTGGCGGGCGGTGCCGAGCCAACCGAGGGAGACAAGGCCGTAGGCGAACTTGCGGATCTTCGTCGTGGCGCGGTCGCGGAGGACGGCGAGATCCGGGATCATGCCGGCGAACCAGAAGAGCGAGGAGACGGTCAGGTAACTGGTCACCGCGAAGACGTCCCAGAGCAGCGGGCTCGAGAAGTTCGGCCACATGCCGTAGCTGTTGGGCACGGGGAAGAGGAACCAGACGAACCAGACGCGCCCGATGTGGATCGCGGGATAGACGCCGGCGCAGACGATGGCAAAGACGGTCATCGCCTCGGCGGCCCGGGAGATCGAGATGCTCCACTTCTGGCGGGTCAGGAAGAGAAGCGCGGAGATGAGTGATCCGGCATGGGCCATGGAGACCCAGAAAATGAAGTTCGTGATGTCCCAGGCCCAGAAGCAGGGGCTGTTGGAACCCCAGACGCCGACGCCCGTCACGATCATGTAGAGGATGCAGGCTCCGCCAATCGCGGCCAAGGCGCCGGAGACGGAGATGGCGGCATACCACCAGAGAGGGGTCTTCCCCTCGACGATCGAGCAGACCGCGTCGGTCACCCAGAGCGGGCCGCGGTTGTTGAGCACCTGCGGCGGGCGGGCGATGGCGCTCAGGTCGGGAGCGGCGGTCTCGTTGGAAGTGGTCGCGTCCATGCCTGTTAGTGGGAGTGGGTGGCGTGTTCGGGGCGACGGTTGGCGGCGCCGACGAGATCGGCTCCGGGCATCGCCGGGTTGGGATTGCGGACCCTCGCCATGTAGGTGACGCGCGGACGCGTGTTGAGGTAGGCGAGCGAGGAGTAGGTGCGGGCGTTGGCCTTGGCCTTGGAGACCGCGCTCTCCGGGTCGTTGATGTTGCCGAAGACGATCGACTCGGAGGGGCAGGCCTGCTGGCAGGCGGACTTGAAGGTGGGGAGCGGGGTCTTGGTGACGTCGCTGGCGCCGGCCTTCACCGCGCGGCCGATCCTGGCCTCCTCGATGCGCTGGATGCAGAAGGTGCACTTCTCCATCACGCCGCGCATGCGGACGGTGACGTTCGGGTTCTTGGCCATCTTGAGGCTGTCGGCCATTCCCTTCGGCGCAAGCGGGCCGTAGTAGAGCTGGTCGAGGGGGCTCTCGTTGTAGTCGAACCAGTTGAAGCGGCGCACCTTCCAGGGGCAGTTGTTGGCGCAGTAGCGGGTGCCGATGCAGCGGTTGTAGGCCATCAGGTTGAGACCCTCCTCGCTGTGGACGGTGGCGTTGGCCGGGCAGACCGCCTCGCACGGGGCGCTCTCACAATGCTGGCACATCACCGCCATCGGGATCATCTCGAGGGATTCCTCCCTGTGATCGGCGCTCGCGAACCAGCGGTCGATGCGGATCCAGGCCATGTCGCGGCCGCGGCGGACCTGGTCCTTGCCGACGACGGGGACGTTGTTCTCGACGCGGCAGGCGACGAGGCAGGCGTTGCAACCGATGCAGGAATTCAGATCGACCGAGAGACCCCACTGGAGATCGCCGGCGAGCGGGGGATTCGGGTAGATGGATACGGGCTTGGGGAGTTCGCCATCCATCTCGGAGGCGAAGTTCGGCTCCTCCCTGAACTGCTCGAGCGTCCCCTCGCGGGCGATGTCGCGCCCTTCCATGTTCTCGTGCTCCTGGGTGCGGGCAAAGACATAGGCATCCTTGGGCAGGGCCTTCACGGCGACACCGCCGCGGTAGGCGAGCGTGGAGGAATCGCGGAGCGGGTAGGCATCGAATCCGACCTTCTCCATCACGTGGGAGACGCCGTTGCGGCCGTAGCCGAGGGCGATGCTGAGCGAGCGGTCGGCATGGCCGGGAGCGATCAGGGTGGCGGCATCGATGTATCGGTCGCCGGCGGTGATCCGGAGCCAGTCGCCATCCTTGATGCCGAGAGCCTTGGCGTCGGCGGGGCTGACGAGGGCGGCGTTGTCCCAGACGAGCTTGGTGACGAAATCGGGCGTCTCCTGGAGCCAGGAGTTGTTGGCGTAGCGGCCATCGTCGACGCTCGAACTGCGGAGGAAGACCACCTCGAACTCCCCGGAGGCACTCCCCTTGGCCGACTGTACGGCAGCGAGGGCGGCACCCTGGTTGAAGGCCGGTGCCGAGAGGGGCCATGCGGTTCCCGCGGCGAAGCCGTTCTTCAGGAAGGTCTGCCAGGCGGCATCGGAGGCATCCTTGGAGTAGGAGGCGAAGGTGGCGCGGACCGCGGAGGGGCCGTCAATCTTCTCGCCGGCAAGCGACGCGAGGATCTCGATCGCGGAGATTCCGTTCCAGAGCGGAAGGATCATCGGCTGGACGGAGCAGACCGTGCCGTCGAGGGAACGGGCATCGCCCCAGCTCTCCAGATAATGGGCCGCGGGCACCTGCCAGTGGGTCACCTTGCTCGTCTCGTCGGTGAAGAGCGAGAGATGGAGCGTCTCGGGAACGCGTGCCAGCAGGTTCGCGAAGTCGAGGCCCGCGGGGGCGGTGTGAGCCGGATTGCCGCCGAGGATCAGGAGGGTCTTGACCGAACCGGCCTTGATCGCGGCGCAGAGATCGGAAAGCTTCGCGGCGGGCTTGGCGCCGGTCTGGCGGACGGAAATGGTCGTGCCGAGATTGCCAAGGGAGGCATTGATCCCGATGACGAGGGCGCGGACCGCGGCGGGCTGCTGCGCGCCGACAAGGACAAGACTCTTCCCCTTTGCGGAGAGAAGATCGTCGGCCACTCCCTTGATCCAGGCGGGATCGAAAGTGACACCGGTGCCCTTGTAAGCCGAGGAAAGGGACTTGAGACCGGCATCACCGGTCTTGGCGGCGACCGCGGAGGCGACCGCGGCGGCGAAGTCGCCGTATTCCGAGGCCCGGACGCGGAGGCGGTGGTCGGCCATGCCGCCGGTGATGGAGAAGTGGTTCTCCGCCACGTAGAGACGGTTCATCGACCCCTTGGGATCGCGGCGCTTGGCAAAGCCGTTGGCGAAACCGAAGCCGCTCTCGGCGGGGTTCAGGAAATCGCTGCCGATCGTGAGGATGACATCGGCCTTGGCCACATCGCATGCGGGACGGGCTCCGGCGCCGAACAGGACGTCGAAGGCCTCCTCCGCGCCGCGTGAGGAAATCGCCTCGTCCTGCACCCAGAGGATCTTCGGGAACTGCTGGACCAGCGCGGCCCGGAGACGCTCGACGGTGGGGGAGTTCTCCCTGCCCACGAGGATCGCGAGGCCATCGCCGGCGTTGGATCCCGCGGTGGCGCGGATCTTGGCCAGCAGGTTGTCGAGATCGCCGCGACCGACGGTCAGCGAGTCGTGCTTGATCTCCTTGGAGCGGTTCGGGTCGTAGAGGTCGAGGACGGAAGCCTGGGCAAAGGCATCGGTCGAGCCGTTGCTGAGCGGGTGGAGGGGATTCCCCTCGATCTTGGTCGGGCGGCCGTCGCTGGTGGTGACGATGAGCGGAACGGCGCCCGCCGGGGTCGGCATGGCGCTCGCGTAGAAGAGGAACTTCCCGGGAACCGTCCACTCGGCGCTCTTGGCGAAAGGAACAAGGTGCGCCTCGGGACGGCGGCATCCGGTCAGCCCCACGCCGGTCAGCGCGGTGGCGGCTCCCATGAGGCGGACGAAATCACGGCGGGAGAGGCCCTCGCCGCCTTCACGGCCCGAGGCCGCATCGGTGAACTCGCGGGCAAGCGACTCGTTGAACTCCGCGGAATTCTCGAGCTCTCCGCTGGTCCTCCAGAGGGTCGGCTTCGCGTCACGCGCGGGATGTTGGAAAATCTTTTTCATCGGTGGCAGCCTCCGCAATTGACGGGTGGGTTGACCTTCCACTCCTCCTTGAACCTGGTGCCCAGCTCACGCTGCTCGGCGGCCGAGGAGGGGTGCCAGTCCATGTTGAAGATCTCCGAGGGAGAACGGAGGAAGTTCTCGGGGGAGCGATGGCAGTCGAGGCACCACTTCATGCTCAGGGACTCGGCCTCGTAGACCACGCTCATCTCGTTGACCGCGCCGTGGCAGCTGTAGCAGCTGACCCCGCGGTTCACATGGACCGCGTGGTTGAAGTAAGCGTAATCGGGCAGGCGGTGGATCTGCACCCAGGGGATCGGCTGGCCGGTCTTCCAGCTCTCGCGGACCGGTGCGAGGCGGGGGCTGTTGGAGAGGATCTTGCCCTCGCCGTGGCAGTTGATGCAGGTCTGGGTGGAGGGGAGATTCGAGTGGCCGGCCACCTCGACGAAGCTGTGGCAGTAGCGGCAATCCATTCCGAGCTGCTTCACGTGGAGGGCGTGGGAGAAGGGAACCGGCTGGTCGGGTTGGTAGCCGACCCGGGTGTATTTCGGCGTGAAATAGTACCAGACCCCGAGGGTGATGGGAGCGCCGACAATCAGCCCGCAGACCAGCAGCTGGAGCGGGAGCCAATTGGCCCATCTGGGAAAGAAATTCGACATTCGGGTGGTTCGGGACGCCCGGATGGAGGAATTCGCAGGCCGGAATAGAGTAGAAAGATGAGCGTCGAAGGCAAGAAATTTGCCTCGAAAATAACAGAGAGATCAGGAAATCAAGAACTCAGGAAGAGGCGCGAAAGGAAGAAGGCAAAATGAAGAATGAAAAGTGAGGAGCCTTTCGGTCCCATCTCTTCCTGAGTTTCTGCCGTAACAAATCAGCGACTGGCGAACACATAGCCGTGAGAACGGCTTGGGTAGACTGAACGAAAGTTCAGCCCGCAAGGGTGAGCCGAGCGGAAGCGAGCGAATCAAAGCTGATAGGACTGCAGAGCAGCCCCTAAAGGGGCGAACCAAGCCCGAGGGGTCGGGCGCGGTGAAGTCCGCGAAGCGGAACCCTCCAGGGCGGCACCGCTTGCCGGGAGGCAAGTGCCGTTCAATTGCTTGGGAAAGCCCGAATGGAGTCTTGCTGGGGCAAGAACGACATAGAATGTGCGTCAGCACATCCCGCAAGGGTGATCGGACGGGTTGTCCGAGCATCAATTCAAATGCGAAGCAACGGACGGGTTTGCAATTCCATATTTCCAGGCTCTGCCTACGCTGGGGCCATACCCGCAGGTCGTTCCCATGAGAAAATCCATCCTCACCCTTCTTTCACTATTCCTTACGGCCTTTCTGCTTCAGGCGGGGCCGAAGCCGCAGTTTGACCTGCCCAAGGCCACGCTGACCCTCGGCACGAATTCCCTCTCCGCCCAGATCGCCGCCGACGACCCCTCCCGCGAACGCGGCCTCATGTCCCGCACGAACCTTGCCGAGAACGAAGCGATGGTCTTTGTCTTCCCTCGGCCTCAGCCCGTCGCCTTCTGGATGAAGAATACCCCCATCCCGCTCTCGATCGCCTATGTCGGCCCCTCGGGCAGGATCTTCGAGATCCACGACCTCAAGCCCTTCGACGAGACCCCCGTACCCAGCACCTCGCAGGCCGTCACCTACGCGATCGAAACCCCTCAGGGGTGGTTTACCAGACACGGCGTCATGGCAGGAAGCGCAGTGGGTGGACTCCCCTCACCCACGACTGCGAAGTAGGAGTAGGAAGGTGAAAGGTGGGAAAATGGCTGGAAAGTCCCGCCAACCCTCATGGTTGTCACCTCCATCCTCTCAAACTGCGAAACTTGGGCTACGGCGAGCAAGCAACCACTCAGCTCTGCGCTAAAAGCGTAAGCATTCCACCATCTCTCGCGTCGCCTGCTCGATCCCGACGAACAGTGCGCGCGAGACGATGGAGTGGCCGATGTTCAGTTCGACGAGCTTCGGCATAGCGAGAATCGGCTTCACGTTCACGTAGTTGAGCCCGTGGCCCGCGTTCACCTGGATGCCTGCTTCATCGGCAAGGCGGGCGGCCTTGATGAGGCGTGAAAGTTCCGCATCGCGGGTTGCTCCCGATGCCTCGGCGTAGGCGCCGGTATGGAGCTCGACGACCGGAGCGCCGAGTGAAGCGGCGGCGTGAATCTGGGCCGGGTCGGGATCAATGAAGAGGCTGACCCGGATCCCGGCGTCCGCCATTGCTTTCAGGGTCGGATCCAGTGCCGCGCGGTGCGTGATGCAATCGAGGCCACCTTCGGTCGTGACCTCTTCGCGGCTCTCGGGCACAAGGCAGACATCGGCGGGAAGGACCTGCAGCGCGATCACCACGATCTCCGGGGAATTCCCCATCTCGAGGTTGAGCTTGGTTGTGATCGCCTCCTTGAGCCGGAAGATGTCGCGATCGACGACATGGCGGCGGTCCTGGCGCAGGTGAGCGGTGATGCCGACGGCTCCGCCGCGTTCGGCAGCCAGGGCGGCCTCGACGGGATCGGGTTCGACATTGATCGAGGCAGCGTTGCGGGCATAGCGAGCCTGCCGCACGGTGGCGACGTGGTCGATATTGACGCCGAGCAACGCTGACATGTCCGTGGTGCCTAGTGCCTGAAGTGCCGCTTGCCGGTGAAGACCATGGCGACCCCGCGCTCGTTGGCGGCGGCGATCACCTCGGGATCACGGACGGATCCTCCGGGCTGGATGGCGGCGGTGGCACCCGCTTCGGCGGCGGCGATGAGACCGTCGGGGAAGGGGAAGAAGGCGTCGGAGCAGACGACGCTTCCCTTGAGGGAGAGTCCGGCCTCACCCGCCTTCCAGACGGCGATGCGGGAGGAGTCGACGCGCGACATTTGGCCGGCACCGATGCCGAGGGTGCGGTCCTTGCCGGCGTAGACGATGGCGTTGCTCTTGACGTGCTTGACGACCTTCCAGCCGAATTCCATCGCCTCGATCTCGTCCTTGGTGGGCGGGCGGGCGGAGACGACATGGTGCTCGATGTTTCCAGCCGTCTCGTTCGAGGCTGCGTCGGCATCCTGGACAAGCATGCCTCCGATGACGGAGCGGATGTCGCGGTCGTTGGAGGGGATCTCCTGAAGAAGGCGCATGAGGCGGAGGTTCTTCTTTTTCTGGAGCAGGGCGCGGGCATCGGCCGTGAACTCGGGGGCGATGATCACCTCGCTGAAGATTTCCGAGATGGCGCGCGCCAGAGCCTCGTCGACCGGGCGGTTCGCGATGATGATCCCGCCGAACGGCGCGGAGCGATCGGTGGCGAAGGCCTTCTCCCACGCCTCGGTAAGGTTCTCGTCGCTGCCGACGCCGCACGGATTGGTGTGCTTGAGGATGGCGACGGTCGGCTTGGCAAACTCGCTGATCAGGCGGGTGGCCGCGGTGATATCGAGGATGTTGTTGAAGGAGAGTTCCTTGCCGTGAAGCTTCTCGAAATAGTCGAAAAAGCCGCCGTAGAGCTCGGCCTCCTGGTGGGGGTTCTCGCCGTAACGGAGGCGGCCGGCCAGCGGGAACTCGAGCGAGAGGGTCTCGCCGGGGGCGCTCTCGTTGTCCAGGTAGGAGCTGATAGCGCGGTCGTAGGCGCCGGTGGTGGCGAAGGCCTTCACCGCAAGGCGGGCGCGCAGCTCCGGGGTGGTCTCGCCGTTCCCCGATTTCATGGCGTCAAGGACGCGCGGGTAGTCGGCGGGGTCGACGACGACCGTGACGGAGCGGTGGTTCTTGGAGCCGCTGCGGATCATCGAGGGGCCCCCGATGTCGATCTGCTCGATGGCCTCCTCGAGCGTCACGCCCTTCTTCGCGACGGTCTCCTCGAAGGGGTAGAGATTCACGCAGACGAGATCGATCGGAAGGATCCCGTGCTCGGCGGCCTGGGACTGGTGCTTGGGGTCGTCGCGGAGGAAGAGGAGTCCGCCGTGGACCTTGGGGATGAGTGTCTTCACGCGGCCGTCCATCATCTCGGGGAATCCGGTGTAGTCGGAGATCTCCCTGACGGGAATCCCTGCGGCCGCGATCGCCTTGGCGGTGCCGCCCGTGGAGAGAAGCTCCACGCCCTGCTCGTGCAGGCCGCGGGCGAAGTCGATGAGTCCGGTCTTGTCGGAGACGGAGAGGAGTGCGCGTTGGATTTTCATGAGAGAAAGGGTGTTGCTCTGGCGGCTAGTGGGAGAACTGGAGGCGGTAGAGATTGGTGTAAACCTCGGAGGAGTTCAACAGTTCGGCGTGGGTTCCCGTGGCCACGATGCGTCCATGGTCCATGACGACGATCATGTCGCTGCCGAGGACGGTCGAGAGCCTGTGGGCGATGGCGATCACGGTGCGGCCCCGGGAGAGCTTCTCCAGGGCGTCCTGAATCATCTTCTCCGACTCGGAGTCGAGGGCCGAGGTCGCCTCGTCGAGCAGGAGAACGGGGGCGGCCTTGAGCAGGGCGCGGGCGATGGCGAGACGCTGCTGCTGGCCGCCGGAGAGGAGGCATCCCTTGTCCCCGACCACGGTCTCGTAGCCGTGGGGCTGGGCCATGATGAAATCGTGGGCGTGGGCGAGGCGTGCCGCCTCCTCGATCTCGGCCTTCGTCGCGTCGAGACGGCCGAAGCGGATGTTCTCGTAGATCGAGTCGTGGAAGAGGAAGCTCTCCTGCGTGACGATGCCGATCTGCTCGCGCAGCGAGAGGAGGGTCAGGTCGCGCAGGTCTCGCCCGTCGATCAGAATCCGGCCCTGCTGCGGGTCGTAGAAGCGGAGCAGGAGCGCAAGGAGCGTGCTCTTTCCGGCACCGCTCGACCCGACGAGCGCGACCTTCATGCCCGGCTCGATGACGAGACTGATCCCGGTGACGGCGTTCCCGCCTTCCTCGCCATGGGGGCCGGTCGTGCCGTAGGAGAAATTCACACCCTCGAAGGCGAGATGCCCCCGCGTGGTCTCCAGCGGCATGGCTCCCGGAAGATCGCGGATGGAGGGTTTCGTGTCGAGCAGCTCGAGGGTGCTGGTCGCCGCGCCAAGGCAGTTCTGAAGCACGACATGGATGCGGCTGAGGTTCTTGATCGGGTCGTAGAGCAGGAACATGCCCATGAGCAGCGCGATGAAGCTGCCGATGGAAAGATGCGAGTAGTGGACGTAGACGAGCGCCAGGGCGACGCCGCAGGCCGAGACGCTCTCCATCATCGGCTGGACGATGGCGGTGCTCTTCTTGACCTTCATGCCGGAGCGGAACTGCTCGTCGCTCGACTTGTCAAAGAGCCGGAGCTGGAAGGCCTCCCGAGCGAAGGACTTGATGACGCGGATGCCGGCGAAGGACTCCTGAAGGATCACCGCCATCACCCCGGCCTCGTTCTGCACGGCACGCGCGGCCTTGCGGACGCGGCGACCGTAGATGATGACCGGCAGCAGGAAGAGGGGGAACAGGACAAAGGCGAAGAGGCAGAACTTCCAGTCGATCCTAAGCAAGACGGCGATCACGCCGATAGCGGTGAGAGGCTGTTTCACAAGCTCCCCGACGATCGAGACCAGCGACTCCTGAGCCATCTGCGTGTCGTTGAGGACGCGGGAGAGGAGCCGGCCCGACTGGGAGCGGCCAAAGAAGTCGAGCGACTGGCGCATCAGGTGACCGAAGACCCGGCGGCGCATGTCGCGCAGGGCGCGCAGGCTGACCCAGGTGAGATTGTAGACATTCGCGTAGGCCAGCAGGCCGCGCAGGATCATGACGATCGGGATCGGCAGGATCATCCAAAGGAACTCGGTGACGCCCCCACCCTCTCCCATCCCGGCTCCCTTGAGCAGATCCGACTGGGAGAACTTCCCGTGGAAGGCCGTGTCGGTAATCGTGCGGACCAGCAGGATGATGCCGCTGTTGCAGGCGGCGTACCCGATGCCGGCAAGCAGACCCAGCGCCAATCGGAAACGGTACGGCTTCAGAAAGGAGGCCAGCTTCGCGTAGGTCTCCCAATCGCTTCCCAAAAAACGGAAGATCCCCGAGCGATGCTTCTCCCCGTGTTGCTGCTGCGCGTGTGCTGACATGAAGTGGAAACCTTACAGGGAGTCGTGGCGGGGCAGGAGCAAAAAACCACCCCCTCCGGGAATTATAGGAGTTCCAAGTTGAAGTTGAAGGGGGGGTGGCACCTTCCCACCTATCCCCAATTCCCTATCACCGATTACCTATACCCCTTCAGCCTTCAGCCTATCCCACATTTCCCTAGGGTCTTATGTAGTTGAGAGAGGGTACTGGCGGAGGGGTTTGAGTAGGATGGGGTAGATTTTACGATGTCTGTGGTTCCAACGCCACTCGCATTCTTTGAGATGAATGAGGAACTTTTCCTTACGGATGGAACGG
>Ga0208327_1000355_pt1 | contig 11736 bp, 5 predicted proteins | sample LakMenEpi26Jun08_FD_150733 | JGI IMG/M metagenome (GOLD analysis project Ga0208327, IMG submission 150733) | Freshwater microbial communities from Lake Mendota, WI - 26JUN2008 deep hole epilimnion (SPAdes) | ecosystem: Environmental > Aquatic > Freshwater > Lake > Epilimnion/Euphotic zone ...
GCAGAGCCTCTGTAATAGCATTCCCAGTCAGAGACTGGGAACGAGATATCATCAGGATTTGAGCTTAAGTTGACACCAATGAAGCTCTTGCTTTACCCCCTACGTTTAGAATCAAACAATCAAGCCGTTTTGAGTATATTCAGTAAATGATTGTATCCAATCATCTTTAGGATCTCCGTCACATTCAGAAATGCCGTTTATGGGTCATCTAAAAAAGCACTTGCAGGTTAATATACATAAATACTGGTTACATTTTTATTTGTGGCAGGATGTTTTTCAGCGGTCTAGTTGACCATGCAGCAATTTTCAAGCTTACAGGATTATCCGGTAAGCGTAACAGTTTCTTCAGACCTGAGATATAAGCAACACGAGCAGTTCGGCATGCTCACTGACCACGGTTTTAACCGCCTTCAGTCTTATGCTACCAAAGTACCTTGACAATCTTATGCCACCTAGTAGTCTGTCAAACCGAAAATGACGGGTGAAGGTAGGTAGGGGGGGGGAGAACAGAAGTTTTTTCCGATCATTACCCGTCAAAATAAATTTGACGAACTACTAGTACCGCAGGGCGTTTGTCAAAAGTCAAAACGAAGATACTAAGTAATGGGACAGAATTAATTACACAATTGATTTTTCTGTTCCCTGTTCCCTCTCTCAACGAGTGAATTTAATTTTGTCCGACTACTTATAGGATTTTTACCGATTTAGAATGGTTGGTTTATTTACGCCGTGTTGTCCTAGTATTCTTCATTAAGCTGTAACTACGACGTTTTCTCCTTTTAGCATCCGCGAAGCTGCTTCTAAAAGTGCTTCTTCTAAATAGGGTTTAGTAAAGTAGCCACTAGCACCAAGTTGTATTGCCATTTGTCTATGTTTATCTGCACCACGAGAGGTAAGCATGGCGATAGGTAAGTTGCCAAAAGAACCATCTTTCTGCATTCGAGACAGCAGTTCTAATCCATCACAACGAGGCATTTCAATGTCACAGAAAACGATATCGCAATGTAAACCGGAACGCAGTTTATCCCATGCCTCTTGCCCATCACGGGCTTGTTCTACCCGATAACCAGCTTTGCTAAAGGTAAGAGATAGAAGTTCTCGAACTGTGATGGAGTCATCAACGATTAATACTGTTGTTTCTACTTTGTCAGCGGAGATGGTGTTTACTGATGGTGAATTTGTTTGCTGCCAATTGCCACCGATATGTTTAGACATCTTGCCTTGGAAGATGTCAATGATTTCTAGTACGTCAGCAATGGGCATGATCATACCGTCACCAAGAACTGTAGCACCAGCTACGCCACTTGGTTTAGGTGCTGGTCCTTCAAATTGCTTAATTACAATTTCTTGTTCACTGAGGACTTGATCAACTTGTAAAGCGATCATTGTATTGCCTGAACGGATAACGATGACAGAAATCATGTCATCATTTTTTTTAGTCCCATAGATGTTGCCACGACTAAGTTGACGGTTAAAAACTAAGATATCTTTTAAAGGCTTGAAGGGCAGAATAATCTCTCTCCAGACGATAAATGATTCTCCGTCAGCATCTTGCTGAATGTTTTTGCTGGGAATATTTAGGGTATCTTCCACACCATCCATTGGAAAAGCGATTCTGGTGCGATCGCAAATGCAGAATAGGGCTTTACAAATACTTAGGGTCAGTGGTAGACGAATGGTAAAGATCGTTCCTTGACCTAGTGTGGAGTCAGTACCAACAGTACCGCGAATTTCGCTGATATCGTTATGGACGACGTTCATGCCCACACCCCTACCTTTGATATCGTCTACTTCATCGGCGGTACTAAAGCTGGGGAGGAATAAAAGTTCGTAGGTATCAATCCGAGACATGGTTTTTGCCTGTTCGGGGGTAAGGATACCTTTTTTAACGGCTTTGTTTTTAACTTTTTGATGATCAATACCTGCACCGTCGTCACTAACAGAAATAATGGTTTGGTTTCCTTGTTGTAGGGCGCGAATATTAATGATACCTACGGGTGATTTACCTGCGGCTTCCCGAACTTCTGGGGTTTCAATGCCGTGGGAGATCGCATTATTGACCATGTGAGTCAATGGATCTGTGAGACGATCCAAAATCATCTTGTCAACTAAGGTATCCACTCCTTCTGTGACTAATTCTACTTGTTTGCCATATCTAATGGCATTATCCCGCACCCCTCGCCGTAACCGATCAACAGCTTGGCTAAATGGAACCATTCGGGCTTTTGTCAATCCTTCTTGTAGTTGACTAGTTGCTTGGCGTAACTGTCTTGCTACCTGTTCTGTTTCTTCGGTAACAAAGTCAATATCACTGGCTGACTCCCGGACTCGCACGATGAACTCAATCATTTCTTGTGCCAGGATATGGAAGGGCGTAAACCGATCCATTTCAATTTCGCTAAACCCGCGATTATGGGAATTGCCTGATGGTGGTCCATCATGTTCTCGATAACGGCGACTGGATAGGAGAGAGGCTTCTAAGAGCGATCGCTCGTAGTATTCCTGCATCCTCACTCCCACATCTGATAGATGCTGTACCTGAACCAAAAGACTATCTAGAGACTGTCGCAGACGTTCATGATCCTGCTCTAATGTATTCCGATTTACCACCAACTCCCCGACTAAGTTACTCATATCATCCAGTTGCTTAACTGGAATTTTCATACTTTCTTCTCTTATCGTTCGTCGAGTTGTCGGACGGGGGATGGGGATTTTGCTAGTAGAAGTTTTTCCTGATGCGGCAGACGAGCCAGATATTGTTTTATCAGCCTGTTCTAATAAATCCTCTAATTCACTAAATTCATCTTCTAATCCCAAGGAAGAAAAAGTATTTTGAGAGTTCGTTACTACAGGTTGAACAATTACTGGTGTCTGTCCAATAATTATCTGTGCTTCTTTGTCTCCCACCTCATCCAACAATGCTTCTAATGCTGCCAAATCTTCCCCTGGGATAGATTCTGACTCCTGATTAGTAATTTCTCCTAATGCTGTGGATAAAAGTGCTTCTATCGCCGCAAAATCATCTATTGAAGATGCTTCTACTATATCTTCTACAGGTTCATCCAATAATGCTTCTATTGCCGCAAAATCATCTATTGAAGATGATTGTAATGGGTTGTCTAACTCTAATTCTGAGTAAGTTTCATCCACTACGGCACTATCTGTAGTTATTGCTGTTAGCAAAATTGAGTCTAATTCTAAGTTGAAATCTGCAAAATTAGAGGTAAAATCTAGATTAGTGCCGGATTTAGAAGATGTTATTTCCTCTTCAAACAAAATCAAACCGTCATCATTGCCATCTTCAACAGGCTCAAAAATTTCTTGATCTGCTGTTACTTCTGGAGGTTGAGAAAAACTATTAATTTCTGGTAGAAATAATTCTCTAGATTGGGAAACATTGTTAGAGTTGACATCTATAAAATCACCAAATAAATTATCTATGGCTTGCGCCCCAGTATCGCTATCTGATGTGAAGAATAAATCAAAATATTCTTCTTGGGAAGTTGGATTAAACCCTTTTTTATCTCCATGATTATTTGTCGTTAATTGCTGATATTTAGTGCCAATTTCAACAGATGCACTAAATAAACTCTCCTCTAGTTCTTTAGCTATATCTTGACTAATTACAGAGGTGTTTTCTGAGTCACTTATGCCTAGATCATCCCAGAAGTTATCTGGATCATCTACTGAATTAGCAAGATTAGTTGTTATTTCTGGTGTACTGAATAAATCATCAATTTCATTGACCAGGGGTGGCTGGGGTTTTACCGCTGTAAATAAATTATCTAATGATAAACTTTCTGGTGCCGATGGTTTTATTTTTGATGTTTTTACAGTGGTAGGAATAACTTCTACTGGAAAATTGGCATCTGTATTTGCCGATAAAAAGGAATTATCAAAATTGATTTGAGGTTCTGTAGCTATTTCTGCTATCGCAGTATTTTCTGATTCAGTTGTTTCATCTGTAAATATTAATTCATCATCGGCTATGAAGGTCAATAATTCTTCTAAATTATTACTGCTATTTGTCTCATTTTCAGAATTAGGCTGCCGAGATTGTCTAGAAATTGAGATTAATTCTAGCAACACATCATCTGATGGAAATTGTAAATCTGTATGATTTGACAACAGATTACTAGGTTCTATCGGTTGAGAACTAACTGTTTCCGCTATATCCCCTGATTCTAATAAACTATCATCAAATAAGAGACTTAAATCCTCATGATTATTTGCAGTTATCTTATGTATATTGTCATCTTCAAAGAAGAGTAAATCAGCTAAATTGTAATTATTCTCTTCAACTTCACTATTGGTAATTGGTAACTGATAGTTGGTGATATCTTCTAATATTTCTTCTTGTTGCCAATTATTTTCTAAATCGGGGGTATCGCCTTCAAATAAATCAGCCAGAGTGTTTAACTCAGAGATTCCTATTTCTGGAGATTTCTCAGTCACAGTTGATTGATGATCAAACAAAGCTGGATCGGTAAATCCATTGATGTTGGGTTCTAAATTTATTTCTGTCGTATCTGTAAATAAAGTTTCCCCAGTTTCCGTTTCTGCAAATTCTAATAACTCCAGTTGTACAAGAGGAAACAGATTTTCTAATTGTTGACTAATAGTAATTTCCCCATCTCTATGTTGGAGAACTAATTCTTGCGCTTGCTTAATTTCAGTAATAATTATTTTGGCTAAAGTTAAATAACTATTATCGGGATTGGATATAGCCAGGGCTGCTGATTCACACAGATTGCACCAATTTGATAAATTTAATTCTCTACCAATTTTTACTAATTGATGACAGCATTCTTGTAAATTGTTACGGGAAGTCTCTATGTTAGTTTTTTTAAACTGTTGCAACATTTCCCGCAGAACTTGTAACACCTGTGCTTGAAACTCTGTCCAATCCTGATTTTGTTTACTTGGTATCGGTGAATTTTGTATCTGTGGGGAAACAGGTGGCTCTATGTGCAACCGGGTAGGAGATGCGCTACTAGGGTTTAATACTTGATTATTACCCTGTTTTAGCAGTAGTTCTATATGCTCATTCAGCCATTGCATGACTGGTTCAGTTTTTGACATCAAAGCTTGAGCTTTTTCCTCTGATAACCCAAAGGGATTGCCAAGATTGTCTATCAAGGCTTTTAATGTATCACAGATGTCCAGTAGCAAAGACTCTAATCTTTGGTCTACTTGAATAGGATGTTCTTTAAGAATTTTGAAGCAATCCTCAAGACGGTGGGACGTGTGCTGAATACTACTCAGACCTAACATAGCCGCACCACCTTTGATAGAGTGGGCTGCACGGAAGACTTCATTAATCATTTCTGAATCTTCCAGGGTTCCTTGAAGATTCAGTAATCCTTGTTCAATAGTGTTTAGGTGTTCTCTGGCTTCTTCGAGAAAGTAACCTAAAATCCGTTGTTGTTGTTCCGGCTGCATAGTTAATTAAATCGGCTTACTACAGGTAAAAGGTGCAAGAAAAGGCGCATGGCAAACAAAAAAGTTAACAGACTAGTACCGCAGGGCGGAAGTCAAAAGTCAAAAGTCAAAACGAAGACAGTAAGTAATGGGACAGAATTAATTACACAATTGATTTTTCTGTTCCCAGTTAAAAGTTCCCTGTTCCCTCTCTCAACGAGTGAATTTAATTTTGTCCGACTACTTATAGGCTTTTTAACGATTTAGAATGGTTGGTTTATTTACACCGCGTTGTACTAGTGGTCTGTCAAATTTATTTTGACGGGTAATGATCGGAAAAAACTTCTGTTCTTCTCTCCCCTGCCTCCCCTGCCTCCCCTGCCCCCCCTGCCTCTATTCTCCCCCTGCTTGCCTTCACCCGTCATTTTCGGGTTGACAGACTACTAGGCATAGAGGTAGACATTAATTGTTCCTTTTGCCTTTTGACTTTTGCCTCTTACCTAGATTCGATAGTTTCCACTCGGAAGCGTTCCACGGAGGCAATTAAATCCCGGGACACTCCCACTAAGTGTTGCAAAGCTCCAGAAACCCGCTGTGCTTCTTGAGAGGTTTCTTGGGCTGTTAATTCCACAGATTGCATGACTTGGGCGACAGCACGGGAGGTTTCCGTTTGTTCTACGGTATCACTGGTAATTGATCGTACTAAAATATCAATGTGATCGGCTACCTGGATGATATTATCTAGCGATCGCTTGGCTTCTTCTGCTAATTTAGTCTGATGAATTACCTGTTGTGTCCCTTCCTCCATAGCTGTCATCACTGAGCTAGTTTCGCTCTGAATTTGCATCACGATTTGCTCAATTTCTTTTAAAGACTTCGCAGATCGATCAGCCAACTGTCGCACTTCATCAGCCACAATAGCGAACCCTCGACCCGCTTCTCCTGCTCTCGCCGCTTCAATACTGGCATTAAGAGCCAATAAATTAGTTCGAGAAGCAATCTGTGAAACTATGGCAACAATAGAGTTAATTTCCTGGGAAGATTCCGCCAAACGTTTCACTTTGCGAGTAGTTTCTGCCACAGTTTCCCGAATTTCCAAAATCCCTGCCACCGTATTTTCTACCGCTTCGCCCCCTTTCTGAGCAATTTTACTAGCATCACGGGCTACAGTTTCCGCTTCCCTGGCCGCCTCTGCTACCCGTTGAATGGAATATGTCATTACCTGTACAGAATTCAAAGTCACAGCCAACTCTTCTGCCTGTCGCAAAGCATCCCCAGATAAAGCTCTCGCAAAGGTTTCTGAATTAGTTGAACCTTTAGTCACATCCCGTGCCGCCACTTTCACCTGTTGGACAATATCCCGCAGGTTTTGAATTGTCAGGTTAAAGGCATCCGCTACCGCTCCCAGTACGTCGGCTGTGACTTCAGCTTGAACCGTCAAATCTCCCCTAGCTGCTCCTTCTACGTCATCCAGAAGGCGAATTACCTGACGTTGAAGGTTTTCCTTCGCTTCTTCCATCTCAATGGCTTTACGTTGCGCCTCATTGGTAGTTGTGAAAATTACCCTAGCCATATCATTAAAGCCAGTAGCCAAGTAGCCTAATTCATCTTGTGAATAAACAGTAGCTTCCACATTCAAATTACCTTGACGCACAGAATCAAACTGAGCTTGTAAGTCCTTTGTACTCCGGCGAATTTGTTTAAGCGTGAGATTCCCCATAAACCCGGCAGTAGCTGCACCTGTAGCTCCCGCAGCCAAAGCCATTAACAACCCTGTATTTCTCACGGATTCCCGTTGTTGAGCCGGTGCAATGGAAATTGCCAAAGCACTAACCAGAGCTACACCCAACATTGATACCAAACCGACGCTGCCAGCTATCCACCATTGTTTATGGTCTAAGGGGGCATTTTCAAAATGTCCAAATAGCCCTTGTTCTGAGGTGACAATTGGTTCTGTCCTCGCAAGGTCTGATTGAGTAAATATACGAGATGCTTCTTGATCACCTGTAATTGTGAATAGTTCTTCATCACGATGACTGAGATCCTGATAAGCATCCCCTCTTTCATTAGCGAATGAGTTATTCACAAATTGAGCTTGGGAATTTACCTGACTATCCAGGGATTCTGACAGCATTCGCCTATCATCAAAACTATCATCTTCAGTGAGTTCAAAGCCGGGGATATCACCTAGATCATCAAATTCATCAAAGTCGTTGAGAAAATCTTTGTTCTTGCGAATATTTCCACTAGAGATATTACTGGTATCTTGAGTGGAAACGAAGGTTTCAATCCCCGAATCTACTTCAGCCTCTGACCCAAAAGCCGATTCAAACGCATCTAAATCAAAGCTATCATCATCAAAATTATTTTTTCCTGACGAGGAGTTGAAATTAAACTGCCGTTGTGGTAGTACAGAATCGTTGATAAATGATCCTGATTGCTGATTAAGTTGGGTCTGTGATCTAGGTGCAGATTCCCCGGATATATTATGCAGTAAACTATCTTGGCTACTGAGAGAAAAGTCCTCTTCCTGGCTATTTTGCCAATTATTTCCTATATTATTATCGTTGTTGATAACCTGTTCATTAATCTCCAAATATGTATTTTTTACACTAGTGGTTAAGTCTGGAGAATTATCATCCATCAATTTATCTATATCTTCATCTTCCCCCATGAATAGCTCAGTCTGATTTTCAGAATCATCATCAACCGATAATTTAGTTTCTGCAAAAGGTGAATAGCTCTCCTCACCATTACTCATGACTGAACTGCCATTAGCTAGATTGTTATTAATATCCCCATGATTATGACCGGCAGAACTTCCTTCTTGCCAAAAAGGTGATAATTCTAATTGATCTGATATCGGATTATCCGCGAGATATTCACTAGATAAGCCAAAGGGATTATCAGTCGTGGCAGTATCCAATGAATCGCTATCAAATTCTAGAATATCTGGATCACTGAACGGATTATGTTCTTGAATATCTAGGGGTGATTCGTATTCTTCAAAGGAGTTCATTTCCAGGTTGCTACCATGCCAATTCCCCATAACTCCTGAATCTAAAGATACTTCAGTTGTCCCCTGAGATAGAGATTCATCATCACCAAAGGACTGTGTAAACTCATCTATAGTTGCTAGACAATTATGAACAAGACTAACACTTTCTTGATCATCTGTTAGACGCAATACTATTTGATACTCACTCCTAGCTACATCATATTGTTGCAACATATAGTAGATGTGTCCCTTTAGCAAATGTGAATCAGGGTCATCTGGTGAATTCTGCATCAACTGATTAATCACTATCGCAGCTAATTCATAATCTTGCTGCTCATAGGCTGTTCTAGCTCTATCATAAGTTATTTCTTGAGAATTTATACGTGTTTCCATTTCCTCCCTCCCAATTGAGTTCCGACTAATTTCACCCTGCCCACCGCGCACTTCGCAAAATTGCTATCTGATCCAGTAGTCGCAAATATTTTTTTTCTTTTTCTGTATCAAATAACCATTCTCCACGCAAAAACGGAGCCATTGCATCTGGTACGTTATTTTGTGGCATTAGATACTGTACATCAAGCCAGTCCATCCCACAAATTTCTTCTACCCCTAAGCCTACTATCGTATCTTGATCTTCAATGGCAATGACTGGAATTTCTGAGCAATCCGTGTTTAATGGCGTTGTTTCCCCCAGAAATTGACCCAAATCAGCCACCCAAATCAAGCGCCCCCGTAAGTTTAGCGTACCTAATAGTAAGGGCGATGTGTTAGGAATTGGTGTAATCTGATCAGGACTAAGTTCAATTACTTCCCGAATTCCCGTGGCTTGCAGGGCAAACTCCTGACGTGAGGGCAGATAAAACCGCAAATGCAACTCACCTTCAGGACTTTCTAGTTGTAATTCGGGACGAAATTGATCTTGCCCTGTACCACTTAAAAAATCTGGTTTACTAACCATATTATTTTCATCCTTGTCCTCGCAGGAGTTGTTTGACTGTTCCTACCAATTCAGTTGGTTGGAAAGGTTTTGCTATATAAGCATCTGCCCCTTGTTTCATTCCCCAATAGCGATCAAATTCTTCACCTTTAGAAGAACACATGACAACAGGAACATTTTGGGTTTTAGGATCAGATTTTAATCGTCGGCAGAGTTCATAGCCGTTCATGCGGGGCATGACAATATCCAAAACCACCAAATCGGGAGGTGTGGTTTGAATCGCTTCTAAAGCTTCTGCACCATCGCTGGCATGAGTAACTTTTAAGCCACTAGCTTTCAGTAGGTCTGTAATCATCTCCCTCTGGGCAATACTGTCTTCAACAATGAGAATTGTGCTCATAAATGTCTATTTAGCCTCCTGATTTAGATTTTCCGTTGAGGAAAATAATTTGCGGTGATGGCAAAGATTAACTGTATAAATTAAGTCTATTATTTCCCTATTTTACTGTGTATGGAAGAGAGTTAAACAACTAAATTTTATTCCTGTGATCACATCTTTTACCCTATCTTGTCCTCAATCAACAAGTCTTATCTCCTATTTGCACACTTGGACAATGATCTAAGTTGAGATATTGTGCTACTAGCATGAGCAATTCTTGATCTGTAAAAGGCTTAGTCAGATAATCAGTTGCCCCTACCATGCTGGCACGAACGCGATCAATAAATCCGTCTTTGCCAGTCAGCATAACAATTGGCACAGACCGAAATACTGTGGAGTGCCGTAACATGGCACAAATCTCGTAACCATCTAATACTGGCATGGCAATATCGCAGAGAATTAGATCTGGCTGGAGTTGAAAGACGAGACTCAAAGCTTGTAAGGGATGAGTGATGGAAATAACTTCATAACCTTGCAATTTTAGAATAGATTCTATCGTCTCACAAATCACTAATGTATCTTCAATACATACTACCCGCCCTTTATGTTTTTTTGTTTCTAGGTTTTGTTTTTCTTTGCTAAGTTTATATGTGTCTGAATATACTAAATGTAGCCAACCCTCTTGCACATAAGGATATATAGCTTTTGCTAAAGTTAAAATATCACGGTTGAGATAGCGAGCTAGTTGGCGTAGAGAAGTTTTTCCATCAGCCCATTTATGTAATTTTTTGACTGTATCTTCTGGTAAGGAGGCACTTAATTTAGCCATATCGGCTAAAATGGGTAATTGTTCTGTAGATTGAATATGTGGGTATAATTGCTTCCATTCTTGCACTTGTTTGGTGATTTTGGCAACTAATGGAGCAATTTCTAAGGTGGTTAATTGTGGTACTATTGCTGTCCCTAATTCAAAGATGAAACTGCCTTGGTGCAAGCTCAACAGATCAAATAAAGTTTCTTGGACTAAACCATAAATGATTGTCCGAGCAATTTTCGGAGTGATAATATTTTGCTCCAAAAGCGCCCAAATATAAGCATATTCTGGAGAATTAGTGACTGCTAGAGATGCCAGTTGTTTAGATTCAAGCGGCTGTTCGACTCGGTAATAACGGAGATAATCGTCAATCCGCGATAAGCTAGTGTCATCTGCTTGGCAATAGACGATTTGACCGTTGAGAAAAAATACAAACCATGATTGTGGTGTATTTTCTCCTCCTTGCCGATTTTTGAAGGTTTCTTCTCCACTGAGTTGGTGACTTGGATATGATGTGCGGGCTTCTACCCATAATTGTCCAGTCCGTTGTCCTAACTCAATTAGTTGGAGAATACTGCAAATATCAATCTCATTTAAGTTTCCCTGCATTTAGCTACAAAGCACTCCTTGATGTTCCAGTGTTATTATTTGAGGGATTTTGACTAGCTGTTTCATACCTCGCAACGGCACAATGTTTATTTCTATAGGTTAAACTCAGTCTAAATTAATAAATAAAATTTCCGAGTCTCATAAATTTCTTGATAGGCTTCTCCTACAGCTTACTCTTTGCTTTCTGATTTTGACTGTCCATGATTTCTGAATGATATTAAGTAGTATAAAGTAGCAATGCTTACTAAAACTAATTGAGGGTGGGTACTGGGTAAGTCCTAAGATCAAATAGGAGTTCTATATGTTCTCATGATGCTTCCCATAGTTCAAGTTCAATGTTGTAATATATCGGTATCCACTCAAATGAGGGACAAAAATTAGGTCAAAAGCCAGACAGCCAAAGATTTTTACTTCTGACTTTCAGGACTTGATAAATTCCGGGGTATTATCAAGCTAAGGACATTGATTACAGTCAGTAACCCAGCCCTAAAGGGACTGGGCTTGCAAGAGTAATCAAGCAAGCCGTACTGACCAGACCACCCTGAGCGACTTGCCCTGAGCGATGTCGAAGGGAGTCG
>Ga0208327_1000358_pt1 | contig 11651 bp, 7 predicted proteins | sample LakMenEpi26Jun08_FD_150733 | JGI IMG/M metagenome (GOLD analysis project Ga0208327, IMG submission 150733) | Freshwater microbial communities from Lake Mendota, WI - 26JUN2008 deep hole epilimnion (SPAdes) | ecosystem: Environmental > Aquatic > Freshwater > Lake > Epilimnion/Euphotic zone ...
GAGGGTGGTCTTCCATGCCGCCGTGACATCCCCCGCTTCAAGCAGGAAGGGCTCCATCAACAAAAAACGGACACGGGGATTGCTCGCGCGCATTTGACCGAGCATGCGGCGGTAGGATTCGAGCACTTCGGCATCCGGGATGTCCTTCGAGCCGTTTTGTCTGCGGATGATGTTGTTCACACCGATCAGCAGGGAGAGGAGATCCGGAAGATGATCGAGGGTATCGGCCTGCCATCGATTCTCCAGATCTTGGACGGTGTGGCCGCTGACGCCGCGGTTGAGAAATTCAAAACGGCGTTCGGGATGCTGCGCCCCAAGTTTGGCGGCGACCAGAAAGGCGTAGCCGTTGCCGAGTTGAAACGCCGGATTGATCTCTTCCGGCTTACGGAAGGCATCGGTGATGGAGTCACCTTGGAACAGGATTTTCATGATTTTTTAAAGCCTGATATTGCGGTAGGGTCTGGTTTACAGAATCCATATTCACCACAGTGGTGAAGGGATTGCATGCAAATAGAGAATACAGATTTTTTAACCACAACACCGAGTGCCCGGCTGGGCACAGAGTAGACTGCGGCGGATGCCATCAATCTGAAGATAACCCGAGGGATGACAACAACGCCCATCGCCGAAAGACCCAGCTGATTCTACCGGAATAAAAGTGGAGATGGTATGAGAGGTGATTGCAGGTTCCAGTTGAATTGGGAATTGCATCCCGGACCCAGCCACAGGTTCAATGGATGTTTACATGAAACCCACATTGCTTGTCTTGGCCGCCGGGATGGGGAGCCGTTATGGAGGTCTGAAACAGATCGACCCGGTCGGCCCGTCGGGTGAGGCCGTTCTCGATTATTCGGTGCACGATGCGCTTGCCGCTGGCTTCGGCAAGGTGGTCTTCGTCATCAGGCGTGATTTCGAGGAGGAGTTCCGCCGGGCCGTGGTCTCCCGCTACGAGGGAAAAATCGAGGTCGGCATTGCCTACCAGGATCGCGGGGCGCTTCCTGAAGGCTTCTCCCTGCCTGCGGAACGCGAGAAGCCTTGGGGCACGGCACACGCCATCTGGTGTGCACGCAATGAGATCCATGAGCCGTTCCTGATGGTCAATGCGGATGATTTCTACGGAAGGGAGGCCTTCGCCGTCATGGCCGATTATCTCCGGGGGGTGACCGCGGGAACGCCCGCCAACTTCTCGATGGTGGCCTATCCCCTCATCAACACCCTCTCGGAGCACGGCGAGGTGTCGCGTGGCATCTGCGAACTCTCTCCCGAGGGAAAACTGCTGGGCGTGGAGGAATGCTCCGGCATCCGGCGCAGTACGGAGGGAGCGATCACAGGCACGGACACACATGGCATGTTGCGGACTTTCACCGGGAATGAGATGGTCTCGATGAACTTCTGGGGATTCACCCCGGAGATCTTCCCGATGCTCGGCAATCTCTTCACAACTTTCCTGAAGGAGGGGGGGCTGGCCTCCGCAAAGTCTGAGTTCTACATCCCGAGCGCGGTCACCTCGATGATGGCCTCTGGCGCCGCGGAAACCTCGGTACTTCGTTCCAACGGTCAATGGTTCGGAGTGACCTACCGCGAGGACCGTGATGCGGTGGCTAGTGCCATCGGGAACATGGTGAGGGAAGGCCTCTACCCGACACCCCTCATGACGCTCCATTCATGAGCACCGGTGGCGTCATGACCAGGGAAGCCATTGCGAATGTGGCTGGGAACTTCCGGATCTACGGCACACTCCTCGAGAGCCAGCCCTACGGTAGCGGCCATATCAACGATACCTTTGCCGTGACCTACAGCCAGGCAGGGACACGGGTGCGCTACATCATCCAGCGCATCAACACGCAGATCTTCAAGGACCCGGAAGCCGTGATGGAGAATATCCTGCGGGTGACCGACGAGGGATTCAGGCGCCTGATCGAGGCGGATGTCGCCGATCCGTCGCGCTGTGTGCTCACGGTGATCCCAACGAAGGAGGGTCGCTCCCATGCCCGTGACTCGCAGGGGGGTATCTGGCGCTGCTACCCCTTCATCGAGGGGGCACGCACCTACGACATCATCCGCAACGCCCGCCAGGCCACGGAGGTGGCGAAGGCGTTCGGGGAGTTCCAACGCCTCGTGGCGGGCATGAAGGGGCCCCGTCTGCACGAAACCATCCCTGCTTTCCACAATACACGCTCCCGCTTCGAGAAGCTCCGCGCCATGGTGGAGGCCGATCCCAAGGGGCGTCTAGCCTCGGTGCAGAGGGAATGGGGGTTCCTCCGTGAACGGGAGGCCCTTGTCGATGTCCTGCTCGAACTTCAGGCCAAGGGGGAGATCCCCGAGCGGATCACCCACAACGACACCAAGCTCAACAATGTGATGGTCGACGACGCCACGGAGACTGGCATCTGCGTCATCGATCTCGACACGGTGATGCCGGGACTCGCCCTCTACGATTTCGGCGACATGGTGCGGACGGCCACCAGTCCTGCGGCGGAGGATGAGACCGACCTCTCCAAGGTGCGCATGCAGATGCCGATGTTTGAGGCGCTGGTCCGGGGCTATCTTTCCTCGGCGGGAGGGTTCCTGAACGAAGCGGAGAAGGCCCATCTCGCCTTCTCCGGCAAGCTGATCTCTCTCGAGGTCGGCATCCGCTTCCTGACGGACTATCTGGAGGGGGATGTCTACTTCAAGACCAAGCACCCCGCCCATAATCTCGACCGCTGCCGCACGCAGCTGGCGCTGGTCGCCAATATCGAGTCTCAGGAGGAGGAAATGCGCCGGTTCGTGGATGCCCAGTGATATCCGAGCCGAATCAGAACTAGTCGAATCAGAACTTGCCCTCCAACGGGATGAACGCATTGGGGGAGGAAGACGGCCTTCAGAGTATTATAACAAAGAAAGAACAGAATAATTAAGCAGACATATGAACCCTGGACTCAACGAAACCACCTCCATCGGCCGTGTCGGCGCCTACCGACCTTGGGCAGACTCCGCCAATGCGATCCAACTCGCAACCTGCGTCGCCCGGGATGTGGATTTTGAAACCGTGCACGGCAATCGCATTATTCATCTGGGAGGCCCCGTACTTCCTCTCTGCCACACCCGTCGTCATCTCGCCAGCGGATGGACCGGCCGTGCCTACGCCTACAGTTGGGAGGATGGTGGGTTCGACGCTCATCTTGCCTCCACACTTCCCGGCCCGCTCTTCATCCCGCATGGACGGGAATTCCATTTCCGCTTTGCCTTGAACAATGGCGCTCCGAGCCTTCGCTCCCTGGAAACAGGAGTCCAAGCCCATGCCTCCGGGACCAATCGCGACATGGGGCGTCTGGTCCTGGTCGAGAACTGGGGTGTCCCCACCCTGCTCGTATCCTCGTCGCCGATGACCGAATTGCGATGGGTTTCCCACAACTTTCTCGACATCCAGTTTGAACAGGAGCGGACGAACCTGCTCTTAGTGCCTTTGTTGAAAACCGAGGATGTTCCTTCCGATCCGGAGGCGATCACCGCATGGCTTCGCCTCGCCGAGAAACCGCCCGTCCGCTGCCACGAGTCCTACGAGACTTCACCTCAAAAAGTCAGAACCAGACAACGGTTCTTCACGACGGACGGCAGCGCGACTCTTCTTTCGCCGCTGCCTGCCATTCCCTCCTTCTCGCCACTGCAATCGCAACCGCGGCACCGCCGCCTGATCCACGGACTCTACGGCCCATACAATGTGACCGAAGGCGACCATGCGGATTACGAGATCGACATGCGCTGGGCCGCCACCCGTCCGGAGCCATCCCGCACGGTTTCGCCCGAGGGCCTCGCGCCGATTCCTACCGAGCTGGCTTATGCGGGGGATGTCACTTGGGAACCAGGAACGCCGATGGATCAACTTCTCTCGCTGCGCATCTGGGCACCGCTGGCCGGCATTGTTCCTGAAACGATTTGGGATAAACTCCGCCCTCAACTCACGCCGCCTTCGGCAGAGGCTTTCCGCGCCAGCCTCGCGCATATCACCGAACCCGTCGGCGGCCGGACATGGGCCAAGGAGGCCAAACTTTTCGAGGTGGCGGGCGATATCTCCTACGACAGCGATTGGTATAACGGCTTCGAGCTTTCCGGGCTCGGGCGCGCGGCCAACTGCGCCGACCCTGCCATCGCCGGCCTCGCAAAAGCTCTGGCCAAAGAGATACGCCATGAACGCGGAGCTCTCCTCGCCTTTTTCGAAATCTTCCACGACTGGGAGCTGGGCGCCGCGTGGTCAGATGCGTGTGGAGGGGGCTGGAACACCGACTGCTCGCACAACGGCCTGGAGGGACTTCTCGCCGAGGCCCGCCTCCGCGAGGCAGAGGGTGACAAGGAAGGAGCGGATTTTGTTTTCTATCTGGCCGCCAAGACCGCCTCGGCACTCTTGGCTGCGGAGTGGATGCCGGACTACCTGCTGGAAATCCCCTTTGTTCGGCCTTACGACGGAACACCATGCTCCTTCTGGAACTTCGGCCCGGATACCCCCACCCCGCCCCCCGGCTCCCCCTTCCCTCCCGGCGAACTGCCGTGCGGCGTCGATGTGCTCTACAACACATCCGGAGGAAGCATCAAATCCGCGTCCTCGAAGAACCCTTACTTCATTGCACCTCATTTCCCGGAGTTCAACGCCCTCCAGCGGGAGCATGGCCGCATGGACCGCTACCGCGCGACAGCGGAAACATGGAAGGAACGTCACACGCACCGCTACACCGACTGGATCAAGTTTTACTGCGGAGTATCGGATCCAAGCCTAGACACGTCGGCCATGCACTCCCAGGAGGCCCGCATTCAGGCGGCAGTGATGTATCACCTCGCCCCTGATGTCTGCTTCCGCCTTTGGACGCTCGGAGAGGATCCCGATTCCGTCGAGGCATTGTTCAAAACACCGCTGAACCTCGCGGAGCAAATCCTCTGCAGGTCGGGAATGCGGCTCGTGCAGCCCTGAAAGACGAGCCCAGCAGCATGGGCCGAAGGCGTTGCCTCAAGCAGAAAGTGCCGAAAGGCCGCGGGAAACGAGGTCAGCCCGCGACGGCCTGAGGCAACTCGGGAACAAAGACGTAGTCCGGATTCTCGCGTTGTTTCCTGAGGACGGGGATGATCTCGCGCCAGGTGGCCCAGAGTCCGTGTGGCGCCGGAGGCAGGTCGTGCTCGATCGCATTGCGGAGCGCGGGCAGGTTGTAGAAGGGCACCGCCGGGAACATGTGGTGCTCGACGTGATACTGCATGTTCCAATAAAGGAACCCGACGAAGGGACTACAGGTGAAGGTGCGGCAGCAGAGCCTGAAGTCCGGCGAATCAGGCACCAGACCGATGTGCTGGGGCATACTGCAAAGCACCACCAACCAACCGCAATAGAAAATAGGCAGGTTGACCAAGAGGATCAAAATCCACTGACCGGTGGCGATGAACACGGACGCCAAAACCAGATGGCCAAGCAGAACAACGCGGGCCCAGTTGCGGTGGCGACGGCGAAGTTGGGTGTTCTCCTCGGGCAGCACCTTTTGCATCCACTCCTCCCCTCCCGCGAAGAGTCCCTCGCCCTTGAGGTTGCCGGTCGCATAGTTGAACCATTTTTTCAACGAGCCCCAGACTCCGACCGGATTGGGAAACGGCACCAGAAGCCAAAACCAGAACTTCACCGCATCCCAGTCCATTTTCTGAGGGAGGATCACCTCGCCGTCGTGGTCATGGTGGGCAGTGACCTGGTGGTGCTTCACATGACTCACGCGGAAGCTAACCGGGTCGCTCCAGGTCAGGAACGAGAAGAGATCCATGAACAGATCATTCAGCCATTGCCTGCGGAATGGCGTCTTGTGAATGAGTTCGTGCACCGCCACGAGACCCATGAACCCAGTGAAAGTGCCGTGAAGGAACAAAAACAATAGAAGCATCGGAAGCATCCATACCCAGTTTGCCTGCGTCATGCTTCGGCAGGCGAAATAGGCCGCCGTGCCAGTGCAGGCGTAAAGTCCCAGAAGGAGGAGCGCTTGGCGGAGCGCCTTTCCGTCATGGCGCTTCATCAAGGAGCTCATAACGGCTTTGTCCACTTTCGTGCGATACCAGTTGATTTTGAATTGATCGTTCATGGCTTCCTGAAATAAATCATCACACCAGCGCGGAGTCCATATCCCCACTGATCTGATTCATATCCCTATTGCTTTTTATCGCTCCTTGAGGCACTTTTGTCGCCGTGGCATCCCGTTCCTTGAAGCCAGCCGGCGCCGTTCCGAAAACCGAAGACCTCCACCGCGCTGAGTCGCGGGGCGACGAGCGCCACATATTCGGCCGCGCCGTCTACCTGCCGGGCGGCTGGCATGGGCCGAGAAGGCAACATGTCTATTTCCTCATCACCATGCTGGAGGGGAGTGTCGCAATCGACTGCGACGGACGCCGGATCGAGCTTCGATCAGGGCAGGGGGTCATCCTCCCTCCCGGAGGCCTTGAGTTCTTCTGCTTCGATTCGGATGGGAAAAACATCCACCTCTGGTGTCAGATTGACCCGTCATTGGCGACCAGGGAGGAATGCAAACTCCTATGCGCGGCAGGCCATCCCACGTCCGTGCCCACGTCCGTCAACCTCCTCATCGAGGAGGGCCTCTCCGTCCCCATGAATGCCGGCCCTCAATTGAACGGGGCCATGCAGACGCTTGCAAAAGCCTGTCTGCTTCGCTTCGCCGCCCAGTCCGCCGAGAACACCGAACCAAACAAACCCCGCCACCAGGCCGTACAGGGAGCGGTCGAAGCGGTCTCCATGAATCCGGCGAGATTCCGAACCGCCGAGGAGCTCGCCCGCCACTGTGGGATTTCCTACTCACGCCTTCGAAAGCTCTTTCAGGACGACCGGGGGGAACCCCCCTCGGCCATGATCTGGAGACTGAAAACCGACCATGCCGTCCAATTGATCCGAGCCACCGGCCTCACCCTGGCCGAGGTCGCCGAGCAGTGCGGCTTTTCCAACGCCTTCCATCTCTCGCGCTGCGTGAAGGAGCGCACGGGACTGTCGCCGCGCGAGCTCAGGAAAATCGAATTGGCAAATGGAAAGTGATTCCCGAACGCGTTGTTAATCGGGCGCATTGCAAAATACGAAGTGCAGAGATTTTTGCGCGGCCGCGCAAAGCAGAGAAGCATGGCCGTGCCGGTCGAGACGACCGCGCGCCTCTCCCTCAATCTCGACTGCTGCCGCACTCGTCCGGCGCTGGTCGCGAGTATCGAGGCCCAGGAGGAGGAGAATCGCTGGTTCATGGATGCCCAGTGAAGTCCGAGCCGAATCAGAACTGCGCTCCAACGGGAGAACCCGATGGAGGGCGGCCAACAGTCCAACAGTCCAACAGTCCAACAGTGGGCTATGGAGATTTTCCCTTTTCTGCTAGCAACTTTTCGAATGCTGCATGGGCTTGGGCGTGGCGCTCGGGTAGCTCGGAGATGGCAACTCCATCCGACTCCAGAGGTAGGGCTAGCGCTTCCTGGTCGCCGATCCTCACGGCCTTGAGTGCAGTCTTCTTACCGTTGAGTTCGGCCTCCTTGACGTCCTTCAGCCCGAAGAAGAGAAGGTGCGAAGCCATGCCCGGCACTTCGGAATTTCCAGCCGCAGGGGCAGATGAAACCTCTATCCTGTGGGAGGCCTGCTGAATGCTCACGCGACTCATGGGGAGACGACCGTCCGCCTCGACACGTATGTCGCCAGGCAGACTGAGAGACCAGAAGGTTGGCTTGGAGTCCGGCTGGTATCCGCTGAAGAGGCCATGGGTGCGATCCGCCAGAAGGTAGGCCATTGATCCGGGTTCACTGAGAAGTGTTGCGCCATTCTTCTCAATCTTCCCGGTCGTTCCCTGCTGGGTCAGAGTAGTGTCGCGCTCAATGCCGGGCTGATTGTAGGGCCATTTGCCGTTTGCCTGCCGCATGGGGAATGCCCCGGTGGTCGCGCCCTGGGCGTAGGTGGGCTTGAACGAGCATTCGAGCAGATCGTCGCTACTCTTGTATGTGAAGTCGGCCTGATCCTTCGCGGCGTCCCAAGTCGAGCTCAGAGTGCTTTCGGCGATATGTTTCTGAAATTTCTCGAAGGAACCGTATTCATCCTTGTCACCTGCCTCGAAGACAAAACCATTGATGGCGCGGTCGATGGCGGCCCAGTCCGCGGTTGCGGGGTCGATGGGAGCGTCCTTGTGCATGTTGTAAATGTTCATACGCAGGGCTTCGCGTGCATTCCCGCCGCCCTGCATCGCGGTCATTTCCCCGTCGTCGACGATCTCAACCTCGATGTCGCGTCCGAGATCGGTCGCCTGCACCGGAATGATCGCCATGTAGCTGACTCCGTCCTTGACCGTGATGCGCTGACCTAGCTTGGCCCGGACCGGAAATTTCTCGATACGCTTTCCGTCAAGATACCATTCCCAGGAGGGGGTTGCCTCAAAATTGAAGAACCCAAGGGTGGTCTGCAGACTGGTGATCTTATCCGGCAGCGGACGTCCGGCGTCGGACTTCAGATGGTCGGTCGGGCTGGTCAGGACGATGGCTTTGTTACGGTTCTGCAATGCAAACTGGGCAATACCCTGCATTCCGACAATACCGTTGGGGTTTCGATTGGTAATGCCGTGGTAGATGGAATCAAGGAGTTCGGTCCTGTTGATTCCAGCGCGGGCGATCACTGTGCCGAGCTGGGTCATCGAAACCGTCGGCTCATCGGCTCTGCGCCACTGCGCCATGAAGGGGACCATTTCATTGCCGGTCGTGACATCCAGCGTTGCCAGCCCGTAGTTATTGCCGAGGTAAGAGCACTTCCAGAGCGGGGTCTGGCTGTACCGGCCCCACATTTTGTACGAGTTGATGGAGTAGTAGGGCAGTGGCTTGTCGTCCACGATCTTGGACATCCATACCGGTGCCCAAGGCGAAATCATCGCCTGCTGGGCGACCCTTCCCGGAGAGAGGTTGTGACCGAAAACCGGCATTTTCTCGACGTTGGTGGCTGTGATCAAAGGCTCCGCCTTGGGATCTACCGCGCCCGCCGGGGCATCGGTCAGTACGCCTTTTTCGGAGAGGGAATCGAGCACGTGCATCGTTCCGTCCTGAATGCCAAGGAGGTAGGCAATACCGGTGCGCGTCGAGGTGGAAATGAAGCGGCGTAGGTTCGGGTGGTAGGCGGAGGCCAGTTCCTCGACGGACTTGGTGATGATGCTTTCGCCCATCATGCGCTCGAACGGCGAGCGCGCGACATCCTGGATGACCTTCTGGGCGGTCAGCGACTCCGCGAAATAGTAGTGGTCTATGGACTCCTGCGTCGTGCCGTCGAACCAGTTCCACATCTTGAAACACCATTCCTCCACGCCATGCCGTCCGTCGTTGATCATCATGGGATTTTCGAGGAAAATGCCACCTCCAAGTGTGCCGATGGAGTTCCAGTTGTTAAAGTTCATGGTGCCCTGAGCATAGCAGTAGGTTCGGTAGACCGAGAAGTTGCCGCGCCAGTCCTTGGTCTCGTCATAGTAAGCTTTCGCCTCCTTGCCCCCGATATAGCCCTGAGCGAACTGGTACTTCTTCCCATTGAATTCAAAGCCATTGAGGAAGTCCCTGTCGGGCATCAGCCAGGACCACCAGTAGACCTTCCAGTGGTCTTTGACAGGTGCGGGCATCGCCTCCTGGTTCAGCAAACAGTTCTCAACCACCTCACCCGCGTCGAATCCCTTCCAGGAACGCGGTGCGCGGGCCAGTTGCTCGTCCACCCACTTGGCGTAGGTCTCGGGCGTGCCCGCAAAAGGTTTGGCTCCACCGTAACCGAGCATGGTCTGCAGGCGTTTGCGCTGCCATTCCGGAATGTCGGCCCGCTCACGCTTGGAAAGTTTCTGCGACAGTGCTTGGATCTCCTCCGCCGACGGCATCACCGCAGTGGGAGCGCCGCCGGACTTCTCCTTGTAAAGGCGCGTCGCTATTTCGGACACAGGCTCGACCTGGATGGACTGCGGCTTGATCTGCTTGGCTTTGGCGTCCGGTTTAAAGCTCACCACAAGGCTTGGAGTCTTGATGAGGATGCCGCGCGGGCCCGTTGCCGTCGCCCATTCGTAGCCGCCGCCCCAGTAGGAGGCGTCGTAGGCCTCCCATTTCCTGACAAGAAAACCATCGCTCTCCACCATCCGCAGACGCTCGGAAAGACTCTTGCCGTATTCCGGCTCCGTGAACGCGGCGGTCACATCAAGCCTGCCTTCGGGGTTTTTTGCGGAGACCTCGGCCGGGCCGAACTGCTGTGGAAAGCGATCCTTGGCCTCATCCTGCGCCCCATACTTCGCCCAGTAGCCCGCCCCGTTGATGAAGGCGTTGAATGTAGGGCCTGTGGAGGCGTCCGCCTGCCACGGACGTCGCAGCAGCCAGGCCACGGCGTGCCACGATGGCGGCGTCTTGACCCAGGTGTCTCCCAGGAATGACATGCCCTTCGGCTCAGCATAGCCCTCTGGCCAATACTCGGTGTCACGGAAAGGAAGGACAATCTCAACTTTTGCGATGGAGTTACCTTCGGACAGTTTTTTCGCTATCGCCTCCGCCGTTCCGGGGAAACGCACCAGCAGGCTGCGATGCACGGCATCGAAGACAAGTGCACCGGGCTTTTTGCCATTGTCGCGTTTTGCAGGATCCCAAACCGCGCTCGGACCCTTGCCGCATTTCCCCTTGTCCACGATCTCGACTGCGCCGCCCTCACCCAGTTCCGTCGTGGCATCCTCCAAGACTACCGGCGCGTCCCACATGACCCTAAACCCACTGATGCCTGCTGCCTGCGGCTTGTCGAATGTCAATGTCGTCACACCCGCTTGAGCGGATGTGGATGGAGCGACCGACCCGACTGCCCCGACCGTCCCGACCGTCACTGTGACAATCGCAGGTTTAGTAGCCGCCAACTCCTGAACTTGCGATCCCTGCGCTGACTGCGCACTGACGTGGGGCAATGCCAGAACGTCCATTGCAAGCATCGACGTGAGGGACAGTAGTGTTTTGATTTTCATGCAGGATTGGGGGTGTTTGATTCCTGCGGCTCTTAGCTATTTTCCGTGGGTGGGTGAAGCTCTCAAGTATGGTATCTCCGCTAGAGTTTGCCACCCTTCAATAGTCCAGGAGTCTAAGAATAAAAGTGGCTCTTCGCTATTGGAAGTGTGGAAATGTTCCGAAAAAGACACAGAATGAGTTTCACGCAAAGGACGCAACGATCGCAAAGCGGTACCGCCCTGCGGGTCCCGCATTCGCGTTGATCTACCGCACACCTATCCAGGTGCTTGGTTCAGGTTTGACGGCACTTTGCTCCCGCAAAGTCGTGCCGCCTTTTCAGGGTCCCGCATGCGCGGGATCTTCCGTACCTCTCCCCAGAGGCTTGGTTCAGCTTTCCGCCCTCCTCCGCTCCATCAGGCGCTACTCTTTAATCCAAACTTGGCGACCGTTGCGCCCGTTGCGTGAAAACATCATCCTTCAATCAAACCACTGTAAACAGCGAGGCGCCATAAAAGTCGAGGGTCTAAGGGTCTAATACCATTTACGCGATTAGTCTGGTGGAATTAGCGAAGGAATTTTGGTGATGGGCTAGGTGTGAAGTTTCAGGAGGTTGTTCATGCGAAGGAGAGTTGGGATACTTGGGTAAATGAAGATCCAAAAAAACCAACCACATCCAACGCATGAAC
>Ga0208327_1000360_pt1 | contig 11622 bp, 7 predicted proteins | sample LakMenEpi26Jun08_FD_150733 | JGI IMG/M metagenome (GOLD analysis project Ga0208327, IMG submission 150733) | Freshwater microbial communities from Lake Mendota, WI - 26JUN2008 deep hole epilimnion (SPAdes) | ecosystem: Environmental > Aquatic > Freshwater > Lake > Epilimnion/Euphotic zone ...
GACTCCGCGAGCGTTTCCTGCACTGGCGCGCCGTTCCCTCCGCACAGAAGGAGCGATTCTACACCGAGGCGTGCGAGTTGCTCGCCCAGGAATCCCGGAAACAGCCCTCTTCGCATCATCACATCCCGGACCACTCCGCCGAGTAATCCCATGACTGAATCAGCCGACCATCACATCCGTAGAACCGGCTCGCAGGATGCCGAACTCGAGCGTTACCGCACGCTTCTGGAGGTTCCCAAGACCTTCAAGGACGGCTTCGGTTGGACGACGGTGGTAGGTATCTTCTTCTGCGGCCTGGTGATGATGCCCGGCACGATCTACCTGGGCCTCATGACCGGGGGCGACATGGCCTCGGCAGGGAGTTGGGTCACGCTGATCCTTTTCGGAGAGATCGCCCGACGGGCGATGCAGCCCCTCAACAAGCAGAACCTCGTCGTCCTTCTTCACGCGGCCAACGTGATGCTGGGCGGTGCGATGCTCTTTCCCGGTGGCCCTCTTGCACAGCTGGTCTACCGTTCCTATCTCATCACGAGTGATGCCGTGCGCGATGTCGGGATGACGAGCTGCTTTCCCAAGTGGTTCGTCCCTTCGCCCGAGAGCCAGGCGATCCTCCAGAGGAATCTCCTGCACGCGGACTTCCTCGTCCCCATCGCCCTGATCGCCTTTTGTATTCTGATAGGACTGATCAAGAAATACACCCTCGGCTACTTCCTGTTCCGCCTTACTTCGGATGTGGAACGCCTCGCATTCCCCCTTGCGCCGATCGCCGCGCAGGGAACCATGGCGCTTGCGGAGGAGGATGAACAGAAGGCCTCGCGGAAAAAAGGGTCACCTGATACCTCCCCGAATAAAGGGGGCGGGATGACCCGCTGGCAGATCTTCACCTTGGGTATCATGATCGGGTTGCTTTACGGCTTTATCCAGGTCGGGATTCCCTCGATCACAGGACTGTTTCTCGAGAAGCCGGTCTTTATCCTACCCCAGCCCTGGCTCGACACGACGATCCTGACTGAACGCATCCTTCCGGCGACACCCACGGGGGTCAGCATGGATCTGGGGATTCTCATCCTGGGGTTCGTCCTCCCTTTCTGGGCGGTGGTCGGTACTTTCGCGGCCATCGTGATCACGCTGATCTCAAACCCTCTCCTTCACGCGACCGGAATCCTCTCCAGGTGGCAGCCCGGCATGGACACGGTCAACACAAGCTTTGCCAACAGCATCGACTTCTGGATGAGCTTCGGCATCGGAACCGCACTAGGCATCTCGGTCATCTCCATTTTCTCCACCCTGAGGAGCCTCGTGCAGCGTCTCCGCGAGGCAAGGGAGAAAGGTGAGGGGAGTGGTGCTCCGAGGGAGAATATCTGGGCTGTGCCCGAGGGCCGCGGTGATTATCCGCTCTGGTTGGCGCTGGCGGGATACATCGTTGCCGCGAGTCTGATGATTTACGTGGTTCACCTTCTGGTCCCCGCCTTCCCCCTGCTCTTCCTTGTCTTCTTCGCCTTTTTCTACTCTCCCTTCATTTCGTACGTGAACGCCCGTCTGCTCGGCATGGCAGGACAGACCGTCGAGGTCCCCTTTGTCCGCGAGGGATCCTTCATTCTTTCGGGAGCCAAGGGTGTCGATATCTGGCTCGCCCCGATTCCGATCGAGAACTACGGATCACTTGCCCAGTCCTTCCGCGTCAACGAACTCACCGGTGTGAAGTTCTGGTCGCTCTTCAAAGCCGAGATCGTGGCCATACCCATCCTCTTCATTCTCTCGCTCCTCTTTTGGGCATTTCTTTGGAATTCCGGCCCCGTCCCCTCCGAGCTTTTCCCGAATGCCGCACTGCGCTGGGAACTGATGGCGAAGCAGCAGACGCTGCTTTACTCCTCGACCTTCGTTCCTCAGGGTCAGGATCCCTCCATCTCCAATATCGCCGATACCGAGTTCATGAAGGCGATCCACCCTTCTGTGATCGCGGGGGGATTCGGATTCACCGTGATTCTTTTCACCTTGCTGAGCATCTTTGGACTACCCGTCATGCTGATTTACGGGTTGGTGCGAGGTTTCGGTGACCTTCCCCACTCCATGATCATCGAGATTGTGGGGGCGATGATCGGCCGGTATTATTTTTGGAAGAAATTCGGCGAGAACAACTTCCTGCGTATGGCCCCGACCATACTGGCCGGCTACTTGACGGGAGTGGGGCTCATCGCCATGGCCACCATCGCCATGAAACTCATCCAGCAGGCCGTCTCCGGATCTCCGTTCTGAACCCCATGAGCACCTCATTCCACCCCGCCGCGTCCCCGATCGAAAACCAGGTCCGGCTTCCTTTCCACGTGGCGTGGGAGATCGTCGTTCAGGGGATAAGGATCCGGATGGGGCGCTCCGTAGTCACGCTTTTCGGCGTCGTGCTCGGGGTGGCTTTCCTGATGTCCATTCTCTCGGCAGGACTGATCAAGGGGGCGGTTGCAGGCGAGATTGAACTTCGCCAACGCGTTGCCGCGATGATTGGATTCCTCCTCGCTGACACAGGCCCCCTCCCGGGAAAAACCCTAGCCCTTCACCGTGACTCCCTGCCCGACGCCGCGGAGGATCGCTTTGTTGAAGCGCTCCGCAAGCAGGGGGTGAGCGAGATTGTTTCTGCCGCCGAGATACCGGCCCTCCCGGGAAAGAAGGGGTTGGGTGCCCTTGTTGTCATCGGAGGAAGTCTCCCACCGGACATCTGGGAAAAAATCTCCCCCTCCCTGAGTCATCGACTTGTCGCCTTCACCCGCACCCCCTCATCGCCTCCGGCAGGTGCCTCGGTCGTTCAACTTCAGCGCGAACCCTCCGCCGAGGATCTCCAGAAGCAAGCCGCCGCCCGCAAGAGTGACCGTGTGCGCACCATCTGGATCGTCACCATCGCTATCCTTGTCACCATGATCAGCATCAGCAATGCCCTGCTCATGTCCGTGACCGAGCGCTTCCGGGAGATCGGCACCATGAAGTGCCTCGGCGCGCTTTCATCCTTTATCAGGAGAATCTTTTTCATTGAGTCGGCTCTGATCGGCTTCACTGGAAGCGTCATCGGTTCGGCTTTTGGGCTGATTTTCTCCCTCGCCGTCTACTCGGCCACCTTCGGCCCGGGTCTTGTCTTCTCTTCTATTTCCGTTTTCTGGCTCACCGTCGCTTACCTAGTCTGCACGGTGGGGGGCATCCTGGCGGCAGTGATCGCTGCCATCTACCCGGCGGATTTTGCCTCCCGGATGGTCCCGGCCACCGCCTTGCGCACCAACATCTGACGCCATGGAAGTCACTCCTGAAAAACTGCGTGCACTGCTGGCCGGATCCGAGAGTGAGGGCTCCGGATGCATCACCCGTGCTGTCCGGGTGAAAAAAATCTACCGGACCGGAGAGCAGGAGACCCACGCCCTTCGTGGAGCCTGCCTCCAGATCCGCCGAGGTGAATACCTCTCCATCATGGGGCCTTCCGGATCGGGAAAATCGACACTTTTCAACATGATCGGGGCCCTCTCCAAGCCCTCCGAGGGAAAAGTCTACATTGATCAGGTGGATGTGGCTCAACTCGACTTCGACGAACTGGCTTGGTTCCGCTGCCGCAAGATCGGCTATATTTTCCAGAGTTACAACCTTGTGGCGACGATGACGTGCCTGGAGAATGTCACCCTTCCCATGAGCTTTGCCGGAGTCGATGCCGAGGAGGCACACGAAAGGGGCGTCGAGTTACTGGAACTCGTCGGCCTCGGCGGGCGCTTCCTCCACAAGCCGGGTGAACTCTCAGGCGGCCAGCAGCAGCGCGTCGCAATCGCCCGTGCACTGGCAAACCGTCCTGAGATTATCCTCGCCGACGAACCGACAGCCAACCTGGACCAGAAAACCGGAGAGGAGATGATCTCCCTGCTCACCAAACTCCGCAATGAACTCGGTGTCACGGTCATTTCCGCCACGCATGATCTCAAGATGCTCAAGAGCTCCGACCGTATCCTCTGGATCCGCGACGGGGTGATTGAGCGTGTGGCACGTCCGTCCGAGATCGACTTCAGCTCCGGGGAATTCCACTGACCCCTTGATTCACGGATCCAATGAACGTGACCACGATCATCCCCGACTCCCACGAGACCGATACCTCCGAGCAGGAGCATCATCCTCTCGACGCCATACCCGTCCCGGTGCCGGGCGTCGAGACCCGGGAAGATTCCAGAGGTAACCTTTACCTCCGGCTTGCCATCGAACAGCGAGGACGGTTCGACGCATTCGTCAGGAAGATCCTGCGGTACACCCCCTCCCGGCAACTCTGTCTCGATAGGAAAGGAGCCGAGTTCTGGCGGCTCATTGACGGTGTCAGGAGCCTCCGGGTGATCTCCGTCATCATGGCAGCGGAGTCAGGCCTTGAGGAGCATGTCGCGCAGGATTCCTCGGTCCTCTTCACCAAAATGCTGATGACCCGCCGCTTTCTTCTCCTGGAGATCCCCCGATCCCTGCATGCTTCCCCCATTTCCTCCACTCCATGAGCCAGGACATCATCATCCGCACCGAGAACGTCAAGAAGCTCTACCGACTTGGAGACGAGGAGGTCTGGGCACTCAAGGGAATCTCCATCGACATCCGACGAGGCGAATTCCTCTCGATCATGGGCCCGTCGGGATCGGGGAAGTCGACCTTCTTCAACCAGATCGGTGCCCTTGACGTGCCGACCGAGGGGAAGGTTTTTTTCGAGGGTGAATCGCTCTTCGACCTCCCCGAGAGCAAGCAGGCTTGGGTGCGGTGTAACCGCATCGGTTATATCTTCCAGACATTCAATCTGATTCCGGTCATGAGCGCCCTGCAGAACGTCGCTCTCCCAATGACCTTCCAGGGGGCTACCCGCGAGGAATCCACAGCGCGCGCCGCTGCTATCCTTGAGCGAGTTGGTCTTGGTCACCGACTCCACCACAAGCCCTTTGAGCTCTCAGGCGGTCAGCAACAGCGGGTGGCGGTGGCGCGATCCCTGGCCAATACGCCCACCGTTATCCTGGCCGACGAACCGACTGGGAATCTCGACACAAAGACCGGAGGGGAGATCATCGAACTCATCAAGGAACTCAATGCGAAGGAGGGAGTCACCGTCATCTGCTCCACCCACGATGACAAGATGCTTGCCGCCAGCAACAGGGTCTGCTGGATCCGCGACGGTCGGCTTGATCGGATCGTCGAACATTAGGGAAGCGCTGATTAAATCGCATAGAGGCCGTTGCGGGAAGAACTGGCCGCGGGCAAGGCGGCTTGGCGCGAGCATCCCCGCAGGGGCTGTAAGATCCAAGCCAACACAGCCCCCGGCCTGTTATCTCCGCAACCCAAAGGGCTGAAGCTATTTGTCGATTTTTGCGGCGTTGCTCGCTCGGGCGAGACCGCTGCGGGTATTGACTCGCTCGCTCCCGCGAGGCTCGCCCTAACGGGTTTGCCTGCGGCAAATCTACCCAAGCAGCTCCCGCAGCTACGTGTTGCCCAGCGCTCGCGCCTTCAAAAATCAGCAAATGCTCTTCAGCGGCCTTCATGGGATTTAATCAGCGCTTCCTTAGAGTGGTTTTGATTGAGATGTAGAAAAAAATTTTCGGATGCCATGGGGTGGTTGGCACGGGGCAAGCGAAGGTCTGTAGTCACCGCGCGCGCTGCACTCGCGCCGCCTTCGGCGCTATTACCTGCTAATCCCTTTCGCAGGTTTTATCACTTTCATCTTCGGAGTTCGGGTTGAATGGGATGAGTATAAACCCATGCTATGGCCCTCTCACTTTTCCCCATCTACGGAAGGGGTCCGGCAGCGTAGCGGTTGGCGGCCGGGGACTGCATGACATCGACCCAGATCGGGAGGGCCAGTTCGGCGCCATAGCCGCCGCGCATGATGGTCTTAGGGCGGTCAAAGCCGACCCAGACCCCGCAGGTGAGTCCCTCCGTGTATCCGAGGAACCAGGCATCGACGAAGCGGTCGGTGGTTCCGGTCTTTCCGGCTGCGGGCTTGCGCAGGCCAAGTGAGGCCGCCCGTGAGGCGGTGCCGCGCGTAAAGACCTCGGTCAGAATCGCCGTGGTCGCCCGGGCCGCATTCCGGTCGAGGACGGGAACGCGGTCGCGGGTGGCCCGGAAGAGGACCTTCCCCTCGGCATCGGTGACCTGCTCGATCAGGTGCGGGTGGAGGCGTGATCCGCCGGTGGCGAGCGCGGAGTAGGCGACCGTGACATTCCTGAGAGTCGACTCGAAGCTGCCGAGGCAGATGGAGGGATAGCGGGGGACATCCTCGGCCAGGCCGAGTTTTTCCATGATGGATGCCACCGTTCCGAGACCGGTGGCGAGCCCGACGCGCACGCTCATGGTGTTGCGGGATTGGATGAGGCCCTCCTTGGCCGGCAGGTCGCCCCCGAAGGTGCCGTCGCTGTTCTGGGGATCGTAGGCCGGGGAGCGGGGCGGCAGTTCCGTGATCGAGAGCCGGGCGTCGCTGACCGGTGTCTCCGGGGTGATGACCCCCTTGCGAAAGGCCTCCTCGTAGACGAATGGCTTGGCCGAGGAACCGATCTGGCGAGTTGCCACCAGGGCGCGGTTGTATTTGCTCTCGGCGAAGTTGCGCCCGCCGACGATGGCCGTGATGCCGCCGGAGGCGTTGTCGATGGCAAGGAGGGCGGCCTGAAGTGGTTCGGGGGGCTCGACGGTTTGGAGGGGCTGGGGGATGATTCCCTTGCCCTTGCCTTTTGACGGCTTGGGAGGCTTTGGCGGCGCGTGTTGCTGGCGGAAATCGGGCCGCGCCTCCACTTCCGCAAGCCGTCGTGCCAGCGATTGCTCGGCGGCCTGCTGCATCCCCGCGTCGATCGAGGTATCGATCCGGAGACCTCCCTCGTCGATCTTGGAGGGGGAGACGACCTGCTCGAGTTCGTGGAGGATCGCGTCGACGGCCCAGCTGTTCAGGGGGTTCACGAGCTGCCGTTGGCGCGGTGCGATCTTCTCCCGGAGCGCCTTCTCATGCTCCGCGTGGGTGATGAGTTCGAGTTCCTCCATCCTTCCGAGGACGACATTGCGCTGCCTGAGGGATGCCTCAAGGTTGTTGAAGGGAGAGTAACGGTTGGGGCTGCGGATAAGTCCCGCAAGAAGGGCCGCCTCCGAAAGACTCATGTCGGCGGCGGGTTTTCCGAAGTAGGACTGGCTCGCAGTCTCGACCCCATAGAGTCCGGAGCCGAAGTAGATGCGGTTCATGTAGAGCTCGAGGATCTTCTCCTTGGTCATCTCCATCTCGATGCGGAAGGCCATGGCCGCCTCGAGGAACTTGCGGTTGAAGGTCTTCCCTCCGAGCGGGAAACTGTTGCGGGCCAATTGCTGTGTGATCGTGCTGGCCCCCTCCTTCATCCCGCCGAAGAGAAGGTTTCGCACGGCCGCACGCGCGATGCCGAGAGGGTCGATGCCGCGGTGCTCGTAGAATCTTGAATCTTCGCGGCTGATCAGGGCCTTGACGAAATTCGGCGAGACACCGTCATAAGGGACCACGACGCGGTTCTCCCCCATGGTCCGGCTGTAGAATGTCCCTGTCCGGTCATAGATCGCCGAGCGCTGCGGCATCTGTCCGATCGTCGAGAGGTCGAAGGTGAGCGCCCAGAGGTAGTAGAGAACACCGACGAGCACCCAGAGAAGGAGGGCCGCGAAGCCGAGCTTGATCAGCGTGATCAGGAAGGAGCCGCGGCGTTTCCGTGGAGGGGGTGCACTGCGGCGTTTGTTCGCGGGGCGGGAGGAAGACACGGGACTTGCATCCTAGGATGCTCTTTCCATGATGGCTAGCCACCGTTGAGCTCCAACTTTTCAAAATGATCGAGATCCAGATTCTGACACCCATCCCCTCCATCGCCGATGGCGTCCTCCGGGAGAGTATCCTTGGCCGCGCCCAGGAGGCCGGTTTGGTGAGGTTGGAAGCTGTCGACCTCCGGCGCTGGACCCATGACCGCCATCGCACGGTCGACGACGCCCCCTACGGCGGCGGCCCCGGCATGGTGATGAAGATCGAACCGATCACCGAGGCGCTGGCCGAACTGCGCCGCCCGGAGACAAAGGTGATCTTCCTCACCCCGCAGGGAAGGCCGCTCAAGCAACCGATCGTCCGTGAGTATGCCAAGGCGGAGCATCTCATCCTCCTCTGCGGGCATTACGAGGGTGTCGATCAGCGTGTGGCCGATCATCTTGTCGACGATGAGATCTCGATCGGCGACTACATCCTGACCAACGGCGTCCTGGGGGCACTGGTGCTGACCGATGCGATCGTGCGGTTGGTGCCCGGAGTCCTGGGAGATGACCAGTCGGCTGTCACCGAGTCCTTCGAGACCGGATTGCTCGACCACCCGCACTACACGCGTCCGGTGGAGTTTCAGGGCTGGGAAGTTCCTCCGATCCTGCTATCGGGAAACCACGGGGCAATCGCCGCATGGCGTGCTGCGCAGGCTCTGGAAGCGACAAAAAAACGCCGCCCCGACCTGCTGGGTTAAGAACCGGTTCCTTAGAGACTGTCTGAAAACTCCGAAGAGCCACGTTGGCGGGTATTTTTTGGCCAAAGAGGGATGACTGCGGCAATACCCATGCAGTCTTAAAAAAAGGGTCCTGCGAATCGACGCCTTTTTATGGGATTGAAAGGTCTAAAAGCAAAAGCGAAAAAACGCGGGGCTGACCCCTTTGACGATCAAGTCATCCAGAGCGAAGGCTACTTCGTCACAGCTTCAAGAAATGTGTCATTATGAATGACCGACCCCTTTTTTCGGGAGTTGAGCCGGGGTTGGCGTTCGTCGCTACTCGCGCCAGCGCACCGGTGTTGCTGCACTACGGCGTTTTCTGCTCTATCGGGCGATCTTTCACGAGTCCATCGAATCGTGCTTTGTCCAGTGCCGTTGATTGTTGCTGAGCCTTGTCAAAAATTGGCTTTGCGACGGATCGGCTGACATATCTCGCCGTTGTGGAACTTGTTCCTGAAGCCCGAATGGCAACAGCAATATCATCTTGTTCAGGTGCATCGTTTAACTTTGACACAAGAGTGTTGTAAATGGTTTGAAGCGAGAAAGTACCTTCTGGAAAAGACGCCACATCCATTGGATTAGAGCCATATCCAATACTGCCGGAACCATTAGGCATTATAGACACCCTCCAGCCGGATTTTATATCCGAAACTGTTATTGATTCAGTTTGCTGCATTTGAGGGGCTGGTGAATCGCAAGGTGCGTTCTTGATTAATCCGAAAAACAGGACCAGCAGTTTGATGATTATTGTTTTCATATCAGTAGTTTGCTCGCTCCTCAGCTAAATCGAGTCCAGACGTGTTTTTCCGAAAGACGAAAACGCCAGTTGGAATATCTTGGTCAGTCTGATCGCCATCGCCATCGCCATCGCCATTGAGATCCAGATTTACACTGGATTCATCGACAGGCAGAGATGTCAACACATAGAAGCCGTCGATGGCATTGTCATCCAACGCCGCCAAGCTTGCATGTTTCAGACCATAGGATGGGTCGTAATATTCGCCCGCAATTACAACCTGATGATTATTAAACAGTGAGGCTGGATTCCCATTTCCTTGACCTGGAATTCCATCTGAATCATTTACTTCAGCATATCGCCAATTGTAGTTATTTGAACCCACGAGATTACTAGCAGGAATGTTGAGATAAGGAAAGTCGGCTACTCCGCTTGTGCCAGAACCTGAAAAAGTCCAGTTCTTCACAACAAATCCCCTGTAATCTATAGGAGTGTTGCTTGGGCCGGATGGATAGAAAATCACATATTCGTTCGTATCATCGACTCCCTGGACTTTGCGCAAGTCAATGAAGAGTTTGGCCCACGCACCGCATTGACCATCTCCAAACTTAAGCAAATCTTCGGTTGAAATGTAGTTGCATGTGTAGGCGTTATAGTAAGTGAGTTGCAGACCATCCACGCGTTTCACAACCCGGTCTGTAAATTCATTCCAAATGGCATCTGTAACAAGAGCCACCTGATTGATTCCATCGGCATTGCGGCAGCTTATTTCAAAAAGGCTTTCCTGGCGAAGCGACGTTTTAGGGTCATCCAACGTCACATAAGCCGTGTGCTTGGTCGTTCCGATCTTCGACCAATCTGAGTTGTCTATCTTCAGTTCCCATTCCAGCTTGAAAGCCTTGGCGTCATCTTTCTTGTCGTAAAACATGATTGTGTTGACCAATGCCGCAGAGGCCTCCGTGTCATTCGGCAAGGTAACTACATCGCCCGACACCGTGGCCGATGTTTCTGGAATCGCCACGCCGCCCGGCCCGGTGGCTTTGATCCTGATCGCCCCAAAGTTCGACGCGCTCGCAATCTTGAACTTCGCGCCGATCTGGGGCTTGGTTTTCCGAGTGAACGCCACCGCATAGTCTCGCTCGCCTTGTGCCGTATTTGTCGGCCTCCCATTGCCATCAACATCCTTCCACTGCGGCGCGGAATACGTAGTCGCCGCGTCGTCGGATTTCAACTCCCAATATTTCGTTCCGCCGAAGCTGACTTCCTCTATCTGAACAGGCAGAAGGTTCACTCCCACGGTATCCTTAATGTTATACTCAGTCCCATCCGCAGCCAAATTCGCCTTGTAGGTTAGATCAAGCGTCCCCAGAGCAGATTCCAGATTGGTGGATGAGGAACTACCTACCATGTAGAGAGTAGAAGGAGGCGTATCGCCATTCGTCCACGTCTTGGGAAGTGTGAGTTCTTCTTGCAAGGCTGCATCACTATAGATCTTCAGGTCTGTGAGTCCATGCTGATCGAGGGTAACGGAGCCTCCAGTGGGGTCGGCCTTGAGGGTCAGGGTGGTAGCTACCCTGTTGGTCTGATCTTGAGGTAGGAGCAGGACGAAGGTTCCGGGATTTAATTCGTTGGTCGCGGGAGCTGTACCTCCGTTGGTAAGTCGGTCCTCGGGAAGTGGGGTGCCTCCGTTGGTGCCGGGTCCATGGCAAACGATCAGGTCAACCTTGGCAAAGGCGATTTCATTGGTGCTCCTGGCTAGTTCCCTTTCTCCGTAATAGACCCCCATCTTGCTTTTTGCCGAGTTGGTGGAGGTGATTTTGCCGGTTCGGATGTTCGTGCTTTCAGGGGTATTGTTGGTCACTGATAGTTCACCCGAGATCGCCTTGACCGAATATGGGCTCATGCTCACGCGTCTTCCGGTGATCGATCCAGTGACGGTGTAGGTGATGGGTGAGGTGCCATCAGCATATTGCATCCGTCGGTCAAAGCTCCAACTGAAGACGGGGATGTCCGCTTGGGCAATGCCCGTAGCCTTCCCATAGATGATACTGGGGCTGCCTCCGCTGCCTCCGCCTCCGCTGCCAGTTTCAACCCACTCGGCGGTTACGGTTGCCGTGGTGGTGCCGGGTGAGTTACCTGCGTTGCAGGCGTGCAGGGAGGAGTAATTCCCTCTCCAGATGATGGAGCCGGGAGGGCTGCTGATTGGCGGGTGCTGGATTGGATTGCCATGGAGGGTGTAGTTTCTGCCATTGTATGAGCCGGTTTGGGCGACGGTGATACTCAGCTTGGCGGAGTCTCCTGGCGCGAGTGTGTTGGTCGGACGCCACGAGTTGGTGCGTTGGGAGGGGGAGATTGCTATGGCACCGGTGTAGATCTCCTGCGCTTGCA
>Ga0208327_1000361_pt1 | contig 11596 bp, 7 predicted proteins | sample LakMenEpi26Jun08_FD_150733 | JGI IMG/M metagenome (GOLD analysis project Ga0208327, IMG submission 150733) | Freshwater microbial communities from Lake Mendota, WI - 26JUN2008 deep hole epilimnion (SPAdes) | ecosystem: Environmental > Aquatic > Freshwater > Lake > Epilimnion/Euphotic zone ...
GTGCTATTACTGCAAAGGCGACTGACGCTGCGGGCAATGTGAGTGCGGCGTCTGCTGCACTGACCATAACTGTCGATGGCACAGCTCCCGCTGCGCCGACGGATCTTGATTTGATTGCAGCAGATGACAGTGGTGCATCATCGACCGATAATCTAACCAACAAACAAAACGTGACGATTACAGGCCTGGCAGCGGTCAATGCCCGCGTTGAGTTGTTTGATGGCGCGACCTCGCTTGGTTCGGCAACTGCAGATGCAACAACCGGCGCATTCAGTCTTGGTGTGACGCTAGACCCTGGCGCGCGCTCGATCACCGCCAAGGCAACGGATGCTTCTGGCAATGTCAGTGCGGCGTCTGCTGCACTGGCCATAACGGTTGATGCAACAGCGCCTAATGCGCCTACTGCACTTGACTTAGCTGCGGCAGATGACAGCGGCTCTGATAGCACCGACAATGTTACCAGCCAGACGTCTGCCCTCACCATCAGTGGCCAAGCCGAAGCCAATGCCCGCGTTGAGTTGTTCGACGGCACAACCTCGCTTGGTACGACAACCGCCAGTGGAACTGGCGCATTTAGTCTTGATGTGACGCTAGCTGCTGGCGCGCGCTCGATCACTGCGAGGGCAACCGACGCAGCAGGCAATGTCAGTGCGGCGTCTGCTGCACTGGCCATAACGGTTGATGCAACAGCGCCTAATGCGCCTACTGCACTTGACTTAGCTGCGGCCGATGACAGCGGCTCTGATAGCACCGACAATGTTACCAGCCAGACGTCTGCCCTCACCATCAGTGGCCAAGCCGAAGCCAATGCCCGCGTTGAGTTGTTCAACGGCACGACCTCGCTTGGCACGGCAACTGCCAATGCCTCTGGCGCATTCAGTCTTGATGTAACGCTTGCTGCTGGCGCGCGTGCGATTACTGCAAAGGCGACTGACGCTGCGGGCAATGTGAGTGCGGCGTCTGCTGCACTGACCATAACTGTCGATGGCACAGCTCCTGCTGCACCTACTGGTCTTGACTTGGCTGCGGCCGATGACACGGGGTCGAGCAATAGTGATAATCTAACCAATCAGACGTCCGCCCTCACCATCAGTGGCCAAGCAGAGGCCAATGCCCGCGTTCAGTTGTTCGACGGCACAACCTCGCTTGGCACGGCAACTGCAAACGCATCTGGCGCATTCAGTCTTGATGTGACGCTAGCCGCTGGCGCGCGCTCGATTACTGCCAGAGCAACCGACGCTGCGGGCAATGTCGGAGCTGCGTCTGCTGCACTGGCCATAACGGTCGATGTGACAGCTCCCGATGTTCCCGCGATTACCACGCCGATAGCTGTGGATAACACTATAAATGCGGTGGAAAAAAATGCCGGGGTTAACATTTCGGGGACTGCGCCAAACTCTACGACAGTGGAGGTCAGAATCGGCGGCGGCACACCGAAATCGGTGACGAGCAGCGGCACTGGCGCATGGTCGGTCACTTTTGCCAGCGGCGAAATTCCGGCGGATGCGACGGGCGTCATTATTGAGGCGCGCACCATTGATACCGCCGGAAACCCAAGTGCTTGGGTAGGAGCGCCTCCTGTTATTATTAACACTGTCGCTCCCGCTGCGCCGACGGGTCTTGATTTGGCTGCGGCCGATGACAGCGGCTCTGATAGCACCGACAATGTAACCAACCAAACGTCTGCGCTCACGATCAGTGGCCAAGCAGCGGCCAACGCCCTCATCGAGTTGTTCGACGGCGCGACCTCGCTTGGTACGGCAACTGCAGATGCAACAACCGGCGCATTCAGTTTTGATGTGACGCTTGCAGAGGGCCCACGCTCGATCACGGCGAGGGCAATAGACGAAGCGGGCAATGTCAGTGCGGCGTCTGCGGCACTATCTGTTACTATTGATACGCTCGCACCACCGACGGCTGTTATTACGGGCATGTCCAATGATTATGGTACTCTTGGCGACTTTAGGACCGACCGTAACGCGGTCGTCTTAACGGGCACGGGCGTTGCCAATGGGCAGGTTGAACTGTCCATTCCTGGTTTACCTACCGCGTTGTTGGACGTGGATTCGGCCGGGCTTTGGGTATCTCCGGTGATCAGCCTTGCGACGCTCGCCTTTAACAGCAGCGTCACCGCAACCGTCCGGGCCAAAGACGCGGCAGGTAACGTAAGTGTAAGCGATGCGAGCCAAGTGATTACCAAGGCGTCGACTGTCTCAACGCCGATCGATCTAGCCCTTTCAACAGCGGCGGTTGGTTTCATCGTTGAGAGTGCAATTGAGCAAGATCGTAACAACGGCTTTACGACGGGCGATATCAATGGTGACGGCCATAAAGACCTGATCCTTAATCACTATTTTGGCGGTAATTCAACACTAGGCGCGGTCACGGTGCTTTATGGGCGAAGCGACTGGACTGGCGTCGCAAGCTTTGATCTGTTGAATTTGGGCAATAATGGTTATGTATTAAGGGGGACTGGCGCCAATGACCTGCTTGGGGCAGGGGGGTCCGGATTTATCGGTGACCTGAATGGGGATGGCTTTGGAGAGTTGATTGTTGGTGCGCCGAATGCTGATAGTTCAAGCTTGGGCAATTCCGGGGCCGCTTATATTGTATGGGGCAGCAACCAGCTTTTGGGAACATTGGTCGGAAATCGTTATATTAAGGATGTTTCGACGATAACACCGTCTGAGGGATTTGTTTTCCGTGGGCTTACGGCGTCGGAGACAATGGGCTCTGCCACATTGGGCATTTCCAGCCGGCCGGGTGCGAACAGCGACTTTAATGGTGATGGCCTTGCCGATTTCTTCATTGGCGCCTTTGGTTATGACAAACCGGGTGGTAATAACCACGGGGGGATAATTGTTGTCTTTGGCCGGGCCGACCGTGCCTATGGCAGTGTCAACGTCACGACGGGTCAGCAGGAAATGACCGTCGCTGACCTGACGGCGGACAAGGGCTTTATCATTGTGGGCGGTGCACAAAACGACCAGGTTGGTCGCTCAATAGCATCTGCCGGGGATGTGAATGGTGATGGCGTGACCGATTTGTTGATTGGGGGGCAGGATGTTGATCGGGGGAGCTTTAGCACTGCCGGGGCGGCCTATGTCATCTATGGCAAGAAAACGCCAGAGGGGCAGCAGACTTGGTCCGGCCTTGTCAATGACCCACTCATGGCGGGCCGCAAAATCCTGGATCTCGGTGCTTTGAAAACAGAAGATGGTTTCATGATATGGGGTGAGGCGGCAAATGCCGCATTTGGCCGGTCGGTCGAAGGGCTGGGCGATATCAATGGCGATGGCTTTGGCGACATTATCGTTAGTGCGCGTGATTCAACGGTTGGCGGTGTTGGCAATGCTGGTAAGGCTTATGTCATATTCGGATCAGCGACAGGCCAAGGAGATATTGCCGGCGGGCGTCAAATATTGAGCATTCCCGCCATGACCTCGTCCCAAGGATTTACCATCCAAGGTGTGGCTGCAACAAATGCCCGCCTTGGTGAATCTGTGGGTGCTGCGGGTGATGTGAATGGGGATGGTCTTGCCGATATCATGGTCACTTCGCCCTTTTTCGTAAACCCCCGGACTAATCAGGGAACTGGCGCTGCCTTCATCATTTATGGCAAGAATAATGGGGAAGGATGGGGCCAAACCGTTGGAACGCAATCGATCCTCGATCTCACCAATTTTGGTTCGTCGGATGGCTTTGTCGTTTACAGCAAAGGTAATGGTGACCAGTTGGGGAGTGTGCCCGGCGATAGCAGCCTCATCGCCCCCGGCGATCTGAACAATGATGGTGTTGATGATCTGTTCATCAACTTAAACGAGTCCGATTTAGGTGGCCGGTATAATAATGGTGCCGGGGCTTTCGTATACGGAACCCGTGGCTTCGGCGGGCTTACCCTCACCGGGACAAGTGGCGGCGACACGTTGAACGGTGGTGGCCTGGCCGATACGATTAACGGCCTGGGCGGTCTGGATCGCCTGAGCGGCTTTGACGGCAATGATACGTTGATCGTCGGCGATGCCAGCTTTGTCCGCGTCGATGGCGGCGCGGGCACCGATACGTTGCGCATGGCGGGGACAAGCGGCTTTGACCTCAACCTCTCCACGCTTGCGGCGGGGACGATTAAGGACATTGAAGTGATCGACTTGGTTGTTGCCGGATCATTGAACAATATACTGACCGTCACGCAGCAAACATTGTTGGACCTTTCGACCACCAGCAATCGCCTGACGGTGCTCGGCGGCAGCGGCGACACGGTGAATGCAGCCGGATTTGCTACTAGTGGCAGCATTATCGCAAACGGCATCAACTATACGGTCTACAATAGTGGTGCGGCCACATTGTGGGTGCAGAGTGGCGTGACGGTTGTCGGCGCCACGCCACAGTCTTCCGGCTACGTCTTAACGGGCTTTGGCGGTGATGACACGTTGATCGTCGGTGATACCAGCTTCCTAAGTGTTGATGGTGGCGCGGGCACCGATACGTTGCGCATGGCGGGGACAAGCGGCTTTGACCTCAACCTCTCCACGCTTGCGGCGGGGGCGATTAAGGACATTGAAGTGATCGACTTGGTTGTTGCCGGATCATTGAACAATAGCCTGACCGTCACGCAGCAAACATTGTTGGACCTTTCGACCACCAGCAATCGTCTGACGGTGCTCGGCGGCAGCGGTGACACGGTGAATGCAACCGGATTTACTGCGGGCTCTGCTCAGACCGTCAATGGTATAACTTACAATACCTACACCAGTGGTTTGGCGGAGCTTTGGGTGCAGAGTGGCGTGGCGGTGGTTACGGCCGTCCCGCCTGTAGGCTTCGTCCCCTCGGCAATGTCGTGGACGGACCAAGCGGACTTTGCGGCCTTTGCCCCACCGCCTGAAAGCAGCTTTTCCCCGGCAATTTCGTGGACGGACCAAGCGGTGCTTGCGGTATAAGATCGATAGCCTGCTCGAAGGTTTCGGGCAGGCTAACGCCTCGCTTTTAATCGGAGCTTTGCGGGACCACCGACGGGACCAAGAGGCGCAGTGAAGGGAATGTTATGGCGGGTAGTCATGACGATGAAGATCCCGGGTTTTGGCCCGGCTATGTCGCCGCAACGGCCGGGCTGGTGCAGGGCATGCTCATCATGTCGATGGCGCTTGGCATCGCTATCTTTGCCCTAGGCAGCGTATCGTCCGGCGGGCCGGAAGGCAGCGCCCGCCCGATTGGGCCGGGTGGACCATTGGATGTTACCCCGGTGTTGCCGGTTTTGGCGCCTGTTCCCATTCCGGAACAGATGGCGATGCCCATAATGGTGCCCGTTCCGGATGAGGCTTTACGCCCGATCCGCGTTTCTTTTGAAGGGGATGCGACCGTTACGCCCCCCTCTACCGCGAGCATCATTGGCGATGCCATAGCCGAACGCGAAGCTTTGGGTGTGCGGCGCTGGCTTCTTGTGTCGGCGGGTGCCTTATCTGATCCGCGCCAAAGCCGCGCGACCTATGTGCGGATCATGGGGGTCCGCGCGGTGCTTATGAATTTGGGCGTGCCGGGCACCGCAATTGAGATGCGGATGGAAAACACTGGCACGTCGACCACAGACGCAGGGGGTGGGGCGGTTTTGATAGAACCACTTGGCGGCGGACGTCCCGGCACATCAACTCCAACGGGTGACCAACCATGAAGCGTGGCAAGAAAGGCGTTGGCGGGGCCGCCAATTTCTGGCCAGGCTATGTCGATGCGATGGTCAACGTGGTCTTGAACCTGCTGTTCATGGTTGCGTTGTTTGGCATCACGCTCGCCGTTTTTAGTAAACAACCGAAAAAGGGTGCGGACGGCGACACCGAAGCCCAAACCGAAGCCGAAGCTGCCGCTTTGTCGCCGCCGGATGCAACGCTTGGCTGGCCTGCGCAAGACGTGCCGCCCACGCCGCTGTTACGCGATCCGGATAATGCCGGCGACCCTACGAATATCCGTGCTCCCTCCGCGCCTGTCGTGTCTGGCCCGCTTGGCCCGACGCGTTTAGGTGACAATATGGGGCGCGCAGATACCGGCGGTGCATCTCCGAACCAAAGCGCGCTTTCGGGCAGCGGCGCGGCGCCCGCCAATGGGGCGGGTGCGGGGCAAGCCTTGCGGCCGGGCAGACAGGCCGGGCCGGATGCGACCGATATCGTCGTGGCCGACGCGTTTGCCCGCAAGGCGGGGCCGCCCGTCACCGTAACCCGCCGGGCGACATCTTCGGGTCAGATCATCCTGACGCTGGATGCGGAATCTGGTGCGGACCCCGTGGGTGCATTTAACCGCGCCTCGGTCGCGGCGGCGCTGAAAGAGAATATCCGTCCGAACAGCGGAAAAGTGAAGCTTTGGACGTCGATTCCACGCGCGGACCCCAATATGCGGCGCAGTGCCTATCTCGCGCTTACGACGCTGCGCAATCAACTCATCACCGCCGGGGTTCCGGCATCCGCGATGGAGGTCAGGGTTTACGAAGGGGCAGGCTCCGCATCGGGCGGACTGCGTCTGTTTGTAGTCACAGAACCCTGACCATCTGTTGGGGCAAAAGAAACGTCAGGGTAAGGTTAGGAAAAACATCATGGCAGAAACATATACGTCAATACTACCGATGGAGGAAACGTCAGGCAGCCGCAGCTTCGTTGGCCCAGGCGGCAAAGCGGCGCTGCGCTGGGTTCAGGCATTCTGGATTCTGGCCTTTGTCGTCATCGGCGGCGCGACGGCATTTCAAGATGCAGTCGTCACATCCATCGCGTCCACCCCGCACCCGGAAATCGTCTACATCATTTTTGCGGTAGCCGGTGCTGCCGCGATTATGCTGGGCGTTGTTTTGCGCGATTTTCTTAGGGAACAAACTTGGTTTGATGTCCTGAGGTCCATGTCCCGCGAAGATCAGGACCGGATGATCGCAGCATTACCCCGGACGGGCAGCATGGCCTATTTCTACCGGGTCTATATGCAAACGCGCGGTATGCCGCTCGCCATCCGCCAACCCGCTATGGAAGATGAAATGAGCGGCGTGGAAGCGCAAATGCTCGGCCGCCTTTCCATGCCCAATTTGCTTTCGGGCAGCCTTGTCGGCCTTGGTCTCGTCGGAACGTTTATCGGTCTGCTGCAAACACTGGACGAATTGTCCGGCGTGTTTGCTGCGCTCGGCGGCGGTTCTGGCAGCGATTCCGGCGCCATGTTCTCGACCATGATTGTGAAATTGCAAGGCCCGATGCAGGGCATGGGTACCGCATTCGTGGCGTCGCTTTATGGTCTGTTGGGTTCGCTCGTCATTGGCCTCACCGTTAGCAGCGTGAAATCAGCCGGGGAACGCCTGTTCCGCGACGTGCGTGAATTCATCAACGAAGAACTGTACCCAGCAGGCGGTGTTTTGGTTGTAGGCACCCCCATTGTTGGTGTGCAAGCGGCTGGTGCGGAGCTAAGCACTGCGTTCTCGCCCGAGCAATCGGCGATATTGCATACAATCATTCGTGAAGAACATCAGGCGATGCGCGATTTGTTTGTTCAATGGGAGCGGAGTTTCTCAAAGCGGTTTGACCAACTGTCCAATGTGGTAACCCATGTTAATCACCAGCTTGTGGACACCTTAAATACCGTAGGTGCGCAGGCCGAACGCAATGCAGACCAGTTGAAATTAGTGTCGGACGCTGGAGGGCGTCTGGCGTCCGCTATCGACGATAAGGGTGGCCGGTTTGTCGACCAAATCGACTCGCTGCGTCAGGACCTGTCGGTGGCCCAACATGGGGTATTCCCGGTATTTGGACGGCTTGCGCTTGCCTTGGCTGTTATCGGGGCAATCGCAGGACTCGCCGCAGCCGCGCTGTCCTTCGGTTCGGGTAGTGCTACCACGCCGCCGAAAGCTGCTCCAGCAGCAGTCGTGGCACCAGCAGCTGCACCACCGCCGGCAGCGGACTTAGCCACAAAGGCGCCGTCAAACACTGCCAAAGCACCGGAGCAGGTGATTGTTGCCGAAGGTGACAGCCTTTCCGGAATAGCAATAAGTAGGGGTATTCCCGTTGAAGCTATGATTGATGCAAATCCGCAATTGACTGACCCTACGCGTTTGTATCCGGGCGATACGGTCAATCTGCCGACGGCGGAGTAAAGCGGAACTTTGCAACATCTCAGTTTTTTGAAAATGTGAAAATAAAAGGCGGAGTGCGCAGCTCCGCCTTTTTTTGGGTTGTTCCGGCATTTTGGTACAGCGAGATTTGTGGCCGTTCACTGTCTCGCCGACATCGCATATCCGATCGCGCAAAGGTCCGCGTCGCGGCAGATTGTTCTGCCTTTGGGTCGACAGCCCCATCGCGCCACCCACTCCGGCGGTGCATGCTGCGTGCGCTGCCTTATTCAGGCCACCGGATTGGCGGCCAAAAGATACCGATTGTTAACCAAAGTTTATTTCCCTTAACGCATTGTTTTACTGACTATTGATGATATATTTTCTATAAGCATGGAAGGGAGTGATGCATGATATGATCGAGAACGGAAAAATTCGAAAAGCACATGTCATCGGTCCGCTTGGCGATCTGTTAACTATGGAAAGCCTTCCTCCGATTGGCACCACACGATGGGTCGTTCGCCGCAAGGCCGAAGTCGTCGCTGCCGTCACCGGAGGATTGCTGAGCATGGACGAAGCTTGCAAACGGTATAACTTGACGATGGAAGAATTCGCGTCGTGGCAGCGCGCCGTTGATCGTTCGGGCCTTGCTGGACTGCGGGTAACGCGCGCGCAACATTATCGTGATTTATACAAACGCCAACAAAAGAACTAACGCCATCTTGCTCTGCTCGGCACAGCCGCCAACGCGCGGCTGGCCGGAACCGCCTCACGCGCTATCATTATAGTTCCCTCAAAATGACATGACAGCAAGGACCGGTATACAGGCATGAAAAAGCCCGCCGCTGCGTAAGCGCAGGGCGGGCTCATATTCTATACGGAATCAGTGCCGATTATTCGGCAGCTTTCTGCATGTCTTTGCCAGCTTCTTCAACAGCGGCGCCGGCTTCGGCTGTTGCGTCACCAGCGGCCTCTGCGGTTGCGTCGGCTGCGCCTTCTGTGGCAGTCATCGCGTTCTCTACTCCAGCTTCCATAGCTTCGCCAGTTGCGTCGGCGGCTTCGGCGGTTTCCTCGGCAGCCTTTTCACCAGCTTCGCCACATGCGGTAAGCGATGCTGCAAATGCAAGAGCAGCAACGGTTGCGACTAATTTCTTCATCTTGATTCTCCTAAGTCCCTATAATCCCTCGCGGGCATGATGAAGGTAACGGATGAAGGCCGCCATGCGCAACTATTTTTCCAGCCCGCGTGAAATACCCCATTGGCGCGCAACGGTGTAACCGAGATAGCCAGTGCCAAACAACGCATATAAAGGCTCTGGCAGGCCGTTGAGATACGCGTTCATTCCGCGCGCAATATTGGCCGCGGCCTCTGGCTGAACCGCGGCAATCAACCCCATCGGGATCGCCCACAACAGCATGGCATACATGACATACAGAAAACTGGGCCGTGCGCGGCTTGTCCATGGGTCTGCGGATTGCGCCTCCGCCAAGACGGCGGACAATTGCGTGCGCAATGCATCCATCTCCTGACTGCCTTGCAGCTTGATCAGTTCCAGCTTTGCCGCATCCCGCGCTTTCGGGTCTGGAATGATTTTGTCGATCAGGCTCGCAATAGGGCCGATGATACCTTCAATGAGTGACATGGCATGCTCCTATCAAAAATTAACCAATACGGCTTGTGAGCCAGCCATATAGAAATGCCTCTTGCGCAGGGCGCGCTTCGGCTAAGCGGACATAATGGGCCCCTTGCAACGCATCGATTGCTCTGGTCAGAACGGTCTCAGCCGGTGGCCCGCGTTTTGCCAAAAATACCGTCAGCGCGCGCAAAGTGTCGGGGCCGATTGTGCGGTCTACGGCTATGTCTGGATAATCCGCGCCATTGCGGTTCAGGGCATTCAATGCGCGTTGCAAAAATCCGATTGCTGTGCCGGTGCCCATATTGACGCCAGTGTCAAATAGCTCACATGCTAATATCGGTGCGATCTGCGCCACATTATCGAAGGCAGGCGCGCGCCAATATTGCTTTTCATAAATCAACGCCGCAACGCTGCGCGGCAATTCTTCCATCTGCCCCATATAGCCATGCCGACGGGCAACCGCCTGTGTGATGCCCCAGCGCGTTGGTCCACCCTTATCGGCAGGGTGGTCGACAAAGCCACCCTCACGGGCAATCAGGTCGTCAATTAATTCGTCAATATTGTCGCGCATTAAAGCACCCTCACTTTCAAAATATATAATAACCAAATGGGTTATTTGTAGGAAAGTAAAATGTGCCAAACGCACGATCTACGCTGGTTGGCGCGCCGTTGAGCTTTTATTTTTCGGTAGAATTTTTGGTCGGGACGACAGGATTCGAACTTGCGACCCCTACGCCCCCAGCCCGTGATTTAGGGGGTTCCGGGTGCACCGTGACGCACGTGAAAAACCTTACATAAACTTCAGAATTCTGACATTTATTGAGCATGGCCGTTGTTGCATCGGGCGCCACTTTGTTCCCGTCCAATTCATCAAGTTGCACCATCACAGCAGCACCACATTGATTCGAAGGCGGTAAACTATGCGTGCAGCTCTGACCCAAATGGTCTTCTTCAAACGTCCCATATTGTCAGCCAAAGTCGATCATCGCGACACGCGGTTGAAGGGTCTAAACATCTAGGGTCATGCCCCGCAGCACGAAATCTTATTATTACGAATATGCGCGCGCCGCATTTTTCAGGGTTGATCGACGAGTTTGTTCCAGGCGAAGCAGCAGTGATCGACGATATCGTCATGGGATTTGAAGATTCTGTTGAAGAGCGATTCTGTCACCGATTCCATCCATTTTGAACTATTATCAATTATTTTAGATGGAATTACGTAAATTTATGCAGCGGCTGGTGCATCTCATGGGCATGCATATGTCAGGAATTCGGTCCGTATTGGCCTACTATCATTAAATTTACATAACATTACTTCGATTTACGTATTTATTGTTGGATTTCATGTGGATGCGAAGAATTAAGTCCGCTTTGGACCATTTGTTTTTGGTGCAGAACCCCTGCTTCGGGTCATTCCCCCGGCATGAAATCTTATTATTGCGAATATGCGCGCGCCGCATTTTCCTGGGTTGATTGACGAGTTTGTTCGAGGCGAAGCAGCACTGATCGAAGATATCGTCATGGGATTTGAATATTCGGTTGGAGAGCTATTCTCTCACGGATTAATGTGATTCATCATCGGGTCTACATAAATTCGTAAATTTACGTAAAATTTACCAAGTGGTTGGTGGGTGTCATTATTATATCACAAATTCAATCCTTTATGGGCTTAAATCCATCTGATTCGTTATGGTATATTATTACTTCGTGGGGCGTATGTCCCTAGATAAAGTGCAGAAAGGCAAAGCATGGCTACGATTATTCGACTGACGGCAAAGAATGGCGCGATTAAGGAATTTCCTTTTGTAGGCAAGTTCAAGCTTGATCCCCAGTTTCTTGGTGCGAAAGTTGAGGTAATCGACAGCGTTACCGGAGCCTGGGTGTCAGCCGTTAAAGT
>Ga0208327_1000362_pt1 | contig 11586 bp, 7 predicted proteins | sample LakMenEpi26Jun08_FD_150733 | JGI IMG/M metagenome (GOLD analysis project Ga0208327, IMG submission 150733) | Freshwater microbial communities from Lake Mendota, WI - 26JUN2008 deep hole epilimnion (SPAdes) | ecosystem: Environmental > Aquatic > Freshwater > Lake > Epilimnion/Euphotic zone ...
ATTTGCCATTATTCAAATTGCCAGATGGCATAAACTTGATCCTAGTGCGGGTTTACAAGGGACAAGTCAGCGATTTATTCAACGATTGCAAAAAATGGAAGATGTAATTGAACGTCCGTTGACAGATTATAGTTTAGAAGAATTAGATGCCCTGTGGCAACAGGCTAAAGCCCAACTTGGTCATTAGACATCAGGTGAATTTAAATATTCTTTATGACTTTTCAAGAGGTCTATGAATGGTTAAATAAAAATGGAGTTTTGAAAAAGTTTGTCTACTTAGATGAAGAAATTTTAATCGCTTTAGATGGGACAGAATATTTCTCATCTAAGAAAATTAGTTGCCCTCATTGTAATTTTCGTAATCATCGAAATGGAACTACAACTTATTTTCATGGCTGTGTCACACCCATTGTAGTTTCTCCTAATCAAAAACAAGTAATTAATTTAGAACCAGAATTTATTAAAAAACAAGATGGACATCAAAAACAAGATTGTGAAAATGCGGCTGTTAAAAGATGGTTAAATAAGAATCATCAAAATAAGTATGGTTATGCTGCAACCCTTTTAGGAGATGACTAAAATGCTAAAATAAAGCCAGATATAACAAAAGTAAAATTGTAATTTTTTATGAAAACACATTCAAATGGATAAAATTTTTATTCTTGTTGACATGAATCATCAATAGGTAAATAGGTTCGTGTGATAAAATCCAAATATATTGGGTTTTGTAAAATTGCTAAAACTCAACAAGAATAACGGATTGAATCAACCTTACATACCGTTACATGATTTGAATTTTTCCAGCCAACCTGCTGCTAACCAAAGTTGACGAGAATTTAGAATAAATCCATTATCTATGATTTTTGAAAAAGCCCAGTCATCAAGCATTCTTTATGAGTAACACAGAAGTAGTCGTAATTGGTAGCGGTATTGGCGGATTGAGTTGCGCTGCACTCTTAGCACGCTATGGAATTGATGTCACAGTAGTAGAAAGCCACTCCATTGCCGGTGGTGCGGCTCATGCTTTTGAACGCAATGGCTACAAGTTTGAGTCTGGACCCTCTTTATATTCTGGTTTATCTTATACCCCTTCACCTAATCCCTTACGTCAAGTTTTAGATGCCATTGGCGAAGATTTACCCTGCGTCAATTACGATACCTGGGGTTGTTATTTACCAGAAGGCTACTTTGATGCTCAAGTTGGTGCTGACCAATTCTGTGAAATATTGCAACAACTGCGGGGAGATAAAGCTGTAGCACAATGGCGCAAACTCCAGGAAATTATGACACCTTTAGGTAAGAGTGCGATCGCTCTCCCACCCTCTGCCTTGCGCTATGATTTAGGTGCGGTGTTAACTATGGGTAAATTTACCCCAGCTTTACTGCAACAGGCCGCTAACGTCATCAAATTAACAGGGTCTTTTTCTAACATTATTGATGGTGTAATCACAGACCCTTTTATTCGCAACTGGTTAGATTTACTTTGCTTTTTGTTATCTGGATTACCCGCAGATGGGACAATAGCCGCAGAAGTGGCTTTCATGTTTGCAGATTGGTATCGTCCTCATGTGCAGTTAGATTATCCGATTGGGGGAAGTGGTGCATTAGTTGATGCACTGGTACGGGGGTTGAATAAACATGGTGGTAAGTTAGTTTTGAATGCTCATGTGGAGCAAGTTTTAGTAGAAAATAACCGTGCTGTCGGGGTACGTCTGCGGAGTGGTCAAGAAATCCGAGCCAGTAAAGCTGTTGTTTCTAATGCTTCTGTGTGGGACACTCTCAAACTCATTCCTGAAGGTGCTGTCCCCAAACGGTATGCAGAAAAGCAACAAGCAATACCTGAATGTGATAGTTTTATGCACCTGCATTTAGGTATTGATGCAGCAGGATTGCCTGAGAATCTAGGTATTCACTACATTGTAGTTAACGATTGGGACAAAGGCGTAACTGCACCGCAAAATGTGGTAGTTGTATCTATTCCTTCAGTTCTTGATTCGTCTTTAGCACCAGTGGGTAAGCACGTAATTCACGTTTATACTCCTGGTAATGAACCTTATGCTATTTGGCAAGGACAGGAACGCAATAGAGAAGAATATGCGTTGTTAAAACAAGAACGTGCAGAAGTGATGTGGCAAGCTTTGGAAAGAATTATTCCTGATATTCGTTCCCGTTGCGAAGTTAGTTTGGTGGGTACTCCCCTCACTCATGGGCGATTTTTGCGTCGTCATCATGGTAGTTATGGACCAGCTATAGCGGCAGGGAAGGGTTTATTTCCTGGTGCGAATACACCTTTATCGGGGTTGTTGTGTTGTGGAGATTCGACTTTTCCGGGGATTGGGTTGCCGGCTGTGGCTGCTAGTGGGATGATAGTTGCTAATACTATTGCGCCTGTGCAGCAACATTTACAATTACTCAGTGATATTTTTTAGTAGCGATCGCTTACTGAGAGAGAAAGGAAAGGAATAGCGATAGCGAAGTGCCGCTGCAAGCAAATCGCATAATACTAATCTGTTGTATATTAGAATATCAATCATCACTAAAATATAAAGAGGTTAGACTGTGCCTAAAAATAGTAGACCATCAAAAAAAACACTGAACCCATTAGAAAAATGGCTGGCTTTAGAGTGGAATAGGCCAGAAAGATCCTACAATCCAGATGTCCGAGATTTTTTAGCAGGATTGCTTGATTATCCTAAAGATCATGTTGTCACAGAGGATGCATCTGGAGGAGGGTATGCAGATATTAAGCTTTTAACCCATGAAAAAATTGCTTGGGTTGTGGGTGATTTAAAAAAAGATGATAAAGAACTGACTACAGAACCCGGACGACAAAAGTTATGGAATCAAAAACGCAAATATGTTGAAGGTTTAACTCGTTATGTTGTATTTCTGACGGCTCACTATCTTTGGATTGTTAAGCCAACAGGTGAGGCTGTTGAAGGATTAGAAAATCCAATTTATTTATCTAATATTACTTTTGAAGAATTGAGAGAAACACTCAAATTTATTTCTTATTCACAAGCATCTCACGATAATCAATGGCAAACTTTTATTGAAGGAAACCTACCTTATATTTATTTAAAACTTGATGCAAATGATACTTTAAATCAATTGCGACAAGATTTACAAATTAGTTTTACAGAATTAAACGCTGCCGCAGAAGGTGTTATTGCAGAATTAAGTAAAAATTATGAATATTTTAAGCAGCAAGAAAAAGAAGCTGAGGGCAATTTAGCATCTGCGACGAAAGATAGTAGAGAGCGAGCAATGATGCGCCTCAAACGTAAATTTAATTTTGAAAGGCATTTATGTGAGGATATTTTACCCCAGTTTGAAGCTCAATATGGGCGAGAAATAAATGCAAAAGATAAACAAATACAAGAAAGAATTAGGGAGGCATTTGCGGCTGATTCTGTAGCTGTATTGATTGCACGAGTTTTGTTTCTACGATTAGTAGAGGATTTAGAATTAACCAATAAACGACGACTTTCTAATGGTGGTCCAAAAGATTGGTCAGCGTTTGTTGATCACCTAATTGGAGATGCAAAGGCATTAGTAAAACTGGTTGCTGAGGACTTGGGACGGCTGTATCATGAGCCATTTGAACAAAATGTTTTTGATTGGATTTATGAAACAAATGGAGCATTAAATGAAGCCTTGCAACGTCTGATTCTCCGATTTAATGCTTATGATTTTTCAGGGTTGTCTGAAGAAATCTTAGGAGACATTTATCAAGAATTTTTACCTGCTGCCAAACGCAAACGCTTAGGAGAATTTTATACACCTCCTGCAATTGTTGATTGGTTATTAGAACAAACTGTTTACAGTCACGAAGAAGGAAAATTACTAGATCCATCTTGTGGCAGTGGTTCATTTCTCGTGCGCTATGTTCATCGCTGTTTAGAAGATGCAAAAGCGAGAGATTTAGATGTAGATTTTGTATTGCGAGAGCTACAAAAAAATGTTTGGGGGTTTGATCTGAATCCATTTGCTGCTTTTATCAGCCACTTTCAATTAATGTGGGCAATGATAAGATTTAAACCTTCTAGAAATCAAACAGATATTCCCAATATTTATGTTTATAACTTAAACAGTTTGCTTCGGGATGATGATTTAGTTTCGATTTTAGGAGAAGATTTTTTATCTCCTGGATCATTGGAACGCGATCGCAGTCAGTGGAAATACATTCTCGGAAATCCGCCTTATATTCGTGCAGAACGGGTAAAATATGGCGAGGAAATGAAAGGACTATGGCAACAAGTCTGGGGACAAAATGCCGACACAGGTTTAGTTTTTCTCTATCGTTCTTTGACAGAATGGCTAGAACCGAATGGTTTTTTAGGCATGGTGGTAAGTGGTGGCTACGCTAATTCTGAAGCAGCCGCAAAGGTTTGGAAACTGCTTTATCCTAGACAAAATGCAGCACTACGAAAAATAGTTTGGCTGGAGTTTGCTGGAAAACAGTGGGATGCAAATGTAATTCCTATGTTGTTAGTAATTGAAAAAACATCAGCCCAAGAAGATGATGAAATTGAAGTTTATGTACCGTCAAAATGGCCAAGTAATGAACAATCGGTAAAAATTAAATACAAAGATTTTTTTGATGCCAAAATTAGTCCAAGAATTACTGCTATTGATCCAAGTAATCCCACAGAAGGTTTGTGGGGAGATTATTTGTTACCATTGCTGCATCCTAATGATGTTCCAATACTAAAAAAACTTTATCCAAACGATAATGGTAGAAACGTTGTTGAGTTAAAAGAAGCCGTTGCAAAACAAATGAGCCGAAATAACCGTCCATTTTGGTTTACCTATGGCATTCAAGCAGGTAGAGAGGCACAAGTTACTGAAAGTTCTACAGGCAATCGTTCTATCCAAATATTAACAGGTGGAAATTTGGCAATGGGTTGGCACGGGGAACCGGAAGGATGGCTCAATCTTGAAGATGTCCAGAAACTTAGTATTTGGGGGGAGCTTACACATTCATCATTTATTGCTGTGGCTGAATTAGCACTTGTTCCATTTGCTTCTGTCGTGGAGAGAGAAGACCTTGCTGCTCGTAATAGCATTGTTGTAGCTTTACCAAAAACAGACGGAATATCAGCAAAGGCAATTACTTCTTTTATAAATAGTAAATTAGTTCGTTTTTACTACTTAATTAGACTGAGATCAGGAGTATTGGAAGGTTCTTCTCGTTCACATATTTACCCTCGTGTCCTCGAAGCATTACCTTGGATCAAAAATTTAGCACCTGATATAGAACAGCAATTAGTAGATGGGTATAATAATCTATCTCGTTTAGCTGGTATTGCTAGAAACAATCCCAATGAGTGGCTATTATCAGAAGTAGAAAAGCAAATTGTCACAAGTCGCTACAGGTTGAGCGATCGCCGTTTGGGTTTAAACTTTTCTAGCTGGAGTACAGAAGACGTATTAGCAGAAGAATTAACCTTGGATGGTAACTGTATTGGGGCAGATTTGTTTTCACTAGAACTGGTTGATGCTGATTTAGCAGAATTAGTTTATTTACTCTTAACTAATAGCACTGATGAAACTATTTCTAAGGCAACCATTCAAAAATTGAATGTGCCCCAAGATTATACCACTTTGATGCAAAACTATCGCCAGCGATTTGCTGATTTTCAAGAAGTTGAATCCGATTTTTTCAATGCTCTTAACCAAATTGATAAAACTGTTTACACCATGTTCAACATCACTGACAGAGAAAAAGATCATATTGAAAATCGTCTTGGTAGTTTCCCGTTAAACAAGTTACAACCTCGATATCCCTGGCAAACAGTTAGACCCCGATCCATAAAGGCATATACTGAAGATAGATTTGCATAAACGTATTGACTTGAGTGCATCCATATAAATTATCCTAAATTGTAGGGGCATGGTAAATCTGCCCTTGCAACTGATTACACCCAATCAAAAGTTTTAGTAACCGCCTTCTTCCAAAGCCGATAACAACCTTCCCTCTCCACAGCATCCATCTTCGCTTCCCAAGTCTGATCTAAAAGCCAATTATCAGCTAACTCCTCCAGACTACTCCAGAAACCAGTCGCCAACCCAGCAGCATAAGCTGCCCCTAAAGCAGTAGTTTCTGATACCTGGGGACGAATCACTTGCACACCTAACACATCGCTTTGAAATTGCATTAGCAGGTTGTTATAAACCATCCCTCCATCTACCTTCAAAGCAGTTAAATTTACCTGCGCGTCTTCTCTCATCGCATCCAAAACTTCACGAGTCTGCCATGCTGTAGCTTCTAACACCGCACGGGCAATATGACCTTTATTGGTGTAGCTAGTCATACCTACAATTACACCTCTAGCATCATTGCGCCAATAGGGTGCAAATAACCCAGAAAAAGCAGGGACAAAATAAACACCACCGTTATCTGTAACCGACATTCCGCACCCCCCAGTTTCACAATCGGTAATTTCGGATTTTTGAATACCTTTGATGATAATTTTGATACAAAATTGTTGGAATCTTAGGTGGCGATAGCGAAGCGCTGCTGCAAGCAGTTCGCCAATCTCAAATCCCCAAACGACCATTTTTCCTTGTGTGACAGTTTAGGGTGCGGAAGGTGGGTTGGTAACATCAGTGATATGCAAACCGCCTTCTGTACCACCTGTTAAATGCCAAATCAAAAAGGTGTCTTTACCCCATAATATCGGAAACTGCTGTAAAGCGATCGCTAAATCAATTCATAACGATTCTATCCAGTTGTAGCAACGCTGAAAACAAGTACCAGTAGTATTGCCATTGCACTTACTTTTTTATGTTTTCCGACCCCCGGACAAATTCCTTGCAGCCGAGGGTAACAGAGAGAATCTAATTAAGCATGACGTTGACTGACTAAAACTTGATAAGAATATTCAAAATCATCATTAGTAATCCTGATATCAGCCGGATTTGTCTGTCCTTGCGATCGAAAACGGCGAATAGCTTCTACAGCAGCTTGATTGGATAGTAATACTAAATCTGCACCATTCCAGCCTTCCGTGACTTCAGACCAATAGGTTAAATTTACATCTAACAATGGTCGTCCCTGAGTATACACTTGCAAAATATCTAAACGACTAGCTAAATCAGGTAAATCTACCTTAAGTTGTAAATCCAACCTTCCTGCCCGTAATAAAGCAGAATCAAGAGCATCAGGACGGTTTGTAGCCCCAATGACCAGAATACTTGCACCAGCCTCTACACCATCCAACTCAGTAAGTAATTGCCCCACTACCCGGTTACTCACACCAGAATCACCGCTGTAAGTTCCCCGTGCTGGAGCTAAGGTATCAATTTCATCAATGAATATGACACAGGGTTCTGCTTGTCGCGCCTTAGCAAATAATTCCCGTACCGCTTGCTCACTAGCACCTACCCAACGGGTAAGCAACTCTGGTCCATTGACACCAATAAAATTAGCCCTGGCCTGGGAAGCCACAGCCTTTGCTAATAGAGTTTTGCCAGTTCCCGGTGGTCCCCATAGCAAAATCCCCTTGGGAGCTACGGCTTTGGTTTGGAGGTAAAGTTCTGGATAAAGCAACGCCCCTTCTACTGATTCTCGCAAGGTTTGTTTAATCGTTTCTAAACCACCAATATCGTCCCACGCCACTTGAGGAACTTCAACTTCAACGCTGCGAAGTACAGCCGGCTTGATTTCCTTTAGCCCTTGTAAAAAATCAGTTTGATTAACCGTCATGTTTTCTGGAGCTTCCACTTCTATGGAAGGAACTTGACGACGGAGGGCGGTATAAGCGGCTTTTTGACAAACGGCCTTCAAATCAGCCCCCACAAATCCCACCGCCCGCTCGGCGATAAAATCCAGGTCAACCGTATTATCCAAGGGCATGGGGCGGGTGAGAATTTGCAGAATTTCTTTGCGGCCGTTGATGTCAGGAATGCGAAACTGCACTTCTCGGTCAAATCTTCCCGGTCGTCGCAGGGCTGGGTCAAGGTGGTCAGGGCGGTTTGTAGCCGCGAGAACAATCACCCCTGGGCTATGGGAGAACCCATCCATCAAGCCTAATAATTGGGCAACTAGACGCTTTTCAACTTCCCCTTCTACTGCACTGCGGTCTGGGGCGAGGCTATCAATTTCATCAATAAAAATAATACAGGGAGCATTTTTAGCAGCTTTTTCAAAAATACCGCGCAATCTTTGCTCCGCTTCACCGTAATATTTACTGATGACTTCTGGCCCGACAATGGCAATGTAGTTAACGCCCAGTTCTTCAGCTAAAGCCCGGGCGGTGAGGGTTTTGCCCGTTCCTGGCGGACCAACTAATAATACGCCATGGGTGGGTTCTAGTCCTAATTTAGCCAGTAGGTCAGGGCGTTTTAAAGGAATAGCAATCAGTTCCTTGAGTTCTTTAAGAATTTCGCTCAGTCCACCGATATCTTTGAGAGCAATACCTGAAGTAGGATCGGGGGGGACGACTGGATCTGATGGACCTGCACCAGAAGCTGGGGGGGATTGAGTGTTCATCCGACTTGTACCCACGTCATTACCCATACTGCCCATATTAGCCCCCATATTACTGGTACGAGGGATATTTCCTGTTCTGGGAATACTGCTTAGGGGTCGGGAGTTAAACTGGACATTGGTCTTGATTTCTCCGTTTTCTGCTTTTTCTTCCAGAGCTTTTACCAGTTCCACTAATTGCTCAAATCCCTTGAATAAATCACTCATCAGATTCCTCCAAAAATTGACTCTAAAAAAACCATTGTTTCTTGGCTACATTATCCACTTAAAATAAAAGATTGGCGGCACCTTGAATTCTGGCAATGGGTTCGACAGATCTGGGTAACTTAGGTAAGCGAATAATTGTTTGCTGTGAAAATAAGCTGCTCTCAATCTCTACATCTTGAGTGTAGCGATTTTGTACCACATAACGCTGTTGAATTCCTATGGTTTTTAGAGATTCTGTTAAGCGAATATGTTCAGCAATAATTGCCGCTTCTCCCTGAATTACACCCACAAATTGGGTATGCTTTGGGTTTTTTAATTTCTTCTGAGCTTTAACCACTTGTTGGCGCAGACTTCGCAACCGCCCAATGAAATCAACTCGACCCAAGACATTCTGATATTTCATCCATAACTTAAATATCCAAGATAACCAATCTCCTAATGCAGTTGGCATTTCCAAAAATTGCAGAAGATGACCTGTGGGTGCTGTATCTAGAATAATCAAATCTTGCTGGTTGCTGTCTAATAAATCCATGATGGTGATTAGAGATAGCATCTCATCAATACCTGGTAAAGCTTGAGACATAATCTGCCGCCAAGCCTCTGGAAGATAGGCAATATTTATTGTTGCGTCTGCTTCTGTTCCTTCACCACTAATCATATCCGCCAATTCCCAAAGATAATCGGCACGAAATTGATCTAATATTTTCTCAGCATTGATTTCTTGTCCACTTAAATTGGGAGCTAATAATTTTGGTTCATGTCCTAATTTTTCACCAAAAGCATCTCCCAAGGAATGAGCAGGATCTATGGAAATTACGCGAATGTTTTTATCAGGATAACGATTAGCAAAAGCCCAGGCCATGGCTGCTGACACTGTGGTTTTACCAACTCCTCCTTTGCCACCGACAACAATCAATTGACAGCCTTCAGCTACAAAATCAGTAAAGCTAGGTAGAATTTTAGTCGGCCATTGAATTGGTGGTGGAGAAGCGAGTTCCACTTGATCAATATTTTGAATTTGTCCTGCTAGATTATCTAATGCTAACCCACCTAAAGGTGGGAATTGCTGTTGTGGTACTATGAAAACGGGTTTATTTGGGGAAATTTTGAGGAATTTATTGATGAAGTTTTGCTGTTCTGCATAGCGGTCTAGCTCTGTATCTGAATTTGCCAAGATTCGATTGATTATTATTCCCGCATAGGGAACATCTAGGTTTTTTAAACTTTCTATGAATCGCTCGGTTTCGGCAAAACACATAGGTTCGGAAATGGCGACAACTATACAACCTGTAAATTGATTATCCTGTAGCAGTCGTCTCCCTTCTGCTAATTGAAATTTTAGATCAGCCAAAAAGTCATCAACTTCATCAAGAGTATAGTTTTTTCTGGTCAAAGTTTCTGTGATCACCTGATGCTTTTTCTGGAATAACTCTAATGAATTTAAAATCACATCTAAGAAATCTTTCAATCGCAATAGGTTTAAGGTATGACCAGAAGGAGCCATATCAACTACTATGCGATCTACTTTTTTTTCAGACAGTAGACGTTGGATTTCTAGTAACCCCATTAATTCATTTAAACCAGGCCAGTTCAAATCCCAAACTGGGGCTAAATCTTGTCCGTCTGCTAGACTTCCCCGCTCAACCAGTAGTTCTAAAAATTCGCTATATTTGGCCTTAAATTCTAAGAGCAGTTTTTCAGCATCTAAAGCCTGAACACTCAAATTAGGCAAATCTGTTAATGGTGAAGCATAATCTTTCACTTCTGTCAGTAATACATCTCCTAAAGAATGTGCCGGATCTGTAGAAAGTAACAAAATTGTTTCTTCTGGGAACTGTTTTGCCCAATAACGAGCAAAACTGCAAGAAGTGGTAGTTTTGCCAACTCCACCTTTGCCGCTAAACATGACCAAATTAAGTGAGTCGTACTGGTTCATAATAAAGTTAAAAAATTAACGAAAAGACTAAGTAGGTCGGCGGAAAAGTTTATAACTATGTAAGGAAAAGTTAAGCAGGAGTATGTTTGTTGAATTTAATACGTTTTGTACTTATCTTGCTCACGAGTTAAAAATACCCTTAAACGAGCGCCCATATTTTAATCACCTCAGTAGATTTATTTTCCGTATTTACTTATCTTTACATAGTTTGGTTTCTTTGCGCCGACTTACTTAATAAATAATCATTAAATAAAGTGGTAAGGAGGAAGACAATCTCCTAAAAGTAGATCCCACCTTGGACAAGCTTTCTGCCAGGTTAAAAACTGTTCTAAAAGTAAGGTCTTATCTTGACAACTAACTAAGAGGTAAATCTGTATTTGTTCCTCTTGTTCTTGAACAACAACGGGTAATTGATTAACTTTGGTGATTAAATCAATAAGATTTTGTTTTTCTGCTGCTTGAGCAATACTAAAGTTATTTTGGTTTTGATAGCGTTGCTTTTTAGCTAAGAAATAATCCTTACCTCCCCCTTCAGATGGTACTATTTCTTCTATCATTCGTGGGATCAATTTTAAAGTAAATTCGTTTTTACCATTGATCTTTTCTAGTTTATTCTGATATTCTTTTTCATGGGATTTTAAATGGTTTAGCAGATTATTTGTAGAAGTAAAATAAGTTCCAAACCGCAAGGGTAAAACTGTAATCTGTTGAAAAAGTTCACAAATTACTCGATCATGGGATAAAGCCATTTGGATAATTTTTTCATCATTATTTTGGAATGATTCTAAAAATATCCCCGGTTCGACAATAGCCGCAAGTTCAGTACCATTAATTAGCACTACTTGATTAGCAGCACCCTGTGGCAAAATCAAGGGAGAGCTAGGTATTTCCAAAAAAGCATAAGTGTAGAGATTTTCTAATTCCATATATTTCACCTAGATAAAAATAT
>Ga0208327_1000363_pt1 | contig 11585 bp, 9 predicted proteins | sample LakMenEpi26Jun08_FD_150733 | JGI IMG/M metagenome (GOLD analysis project Ga0208327, IMG submission 150733) | Freshwater microbial communities from Lake Mendota, WI - 26JUN2008 deep hole epilimnion (SPAdes) | ecosystem: Environmental > Aquatic > Freshwater > Lake > Epilimnion/Euphotic zone ...
GAGGCGCGGAGAAGCATGCCGAAGGCATGATCCCCCATCCCGATGGGGGACGGCACCGCTTCTCGGCAGAGAAGTGCCGTTCAAAAATCAGCAAATGCTCTTCAGCGGCCTGCATGGGATTAAAACAGCGCTTCCTTAATGGACAGAAGTCGGTTCCGGCCCGATAGGTTGTTTATGAGCAATCACACGTACCAAAAGATCGAACTCGTCGGTTCCTCCACCAAGAGCATCGAGGATGCGGTTCAACATGCAGTGGCCAAAGCGGCCCTTACTGAAAAGAACCTCCGATGGCTGGAGGTTGTCGAGACCCGTGCCCAGCTTGAGGAGGGTAAGGTCGCCCACTGGCAGGTCACAGTGAAGATTGGTGCCACTTTGGAGGGGTGAGACCTACCCTCAAGCACACAAAAAAGCACACCTAGTCTCTCTTTTTGAAGTGGAACACTGCCGCAGCTAACAGCTGCGACGACTACTTCGACCAGTCGAGTGCTCCCTTCTTGATTGCGTAGAGATATCCGGCAAACAGGATCGCCGTGAAGGTAGCAAGAACCACGAGAATATGCGCTCCAAACTGCTGGAGATACTCGCGGTAAATGACCGACCAAGGGTAGAGGAAAACAATTTCAATATCGAACAGGATGAAGAGCATCGCCACGAGATAGAATTTCACGCTGAAGCGCGGCTGGGAGCCCGCCTCTGGGATCATGCCGCACTCGTAGGGAACATCCTTGGCTCCGGTGCGACGGCCGATACGGCCTAGAAGGAGGCTTCCGATCCAAGTGGTCATGGCGAAGCCAACACCTGAAACGATGTGCACAAGGAGTGCGGAATACTGGGGAAGCTGATTATCCATGAAGTAAGATGAAAAACCCGTAAAAGAAACCGTGAAAGCCCCCGCTCCCAGTTACTTGGAGGCCTTCTTGGCAGGCTTGGCAACCGGCTTGGTGGGAACCTTCTTGGCCACGACCTTCGCCACTTTTTTGGCGGCGACGGGCTTGGAAGGAACCTTCTTGAGAGCGGGCTTAGCTGCGGGAGCCTTCGGAGCAGCTTTCTTGGCAGGGGCTGCTTTGGAGGCAGGCAAAACGGAGGGCGGGAGTGGCTCCTCGGGTGCGATCGCATTGGCGAGGGAGGCTAGTCCTTTGTACTTCTTGCCATTCTTTTTCACCATGTTACGGGAAACAAGGTGCTGAAGCTTCTCGTAGGCGCGCAGTCGAAGCATCTCCTCGCCACCGCTGGCGGCATTGCGCTTCTTCAGGCGCTCATGAACCACGTCGAAGAGCTGTTTGAACTCAAAGGATGCCCCTTTCTTGGAGAGAACTGATACCAGTTCCTCGGTGACCAGATCGGGGAGTCTGCGGGAGAAGGCACTTTTGCGTTGCATAACGTTTGAAGATGAAGACGTATCACCAAGCGTGTCCCCTGTCACTAAAAATAAACAACTGATCTGACCAATGCGTCCATCAAAGGATGTTTAGGAACCTCTGATTAAATCCCATCATCGCCACCGTTGAGCCTGATTGACTTCAGAGAAGCGGAGACTATCCTGTCACGGATGTCATCCCAGAAAGAGAGAGGATCCTCAAAGCCCCGTAAAACCATCCTCTTTGTCTGCACGGGGAATGTTTGCCGCAGCCCCATGGCCGAGGGACTCATGCGCCATTTCCTTCGGGAGCGCACCGATATCACCATCCTCTCGGCAGGTGTCAGCGCCCCCAAGGGATCCCGGGCAAGCCAACCTGCAGTCGAGGCACTGTCAGAACTTGGCATCAGCCTTGGCAACTTCCGGAGCCAACCCGTCACCGATGAACTGTTGGATAAGGTCACCCATGTCTTCACGATGACACGGGAGCATCGTCGGGTCATCGACCTCCTCTTCCCCGAGCACAGCCCCAAAGTCCGGATCCTGGGAGAGTTCTTCAGCGGAGGCGGTGATGTCCCCGATCCGATCGGCCAAGGTCTCCCCGTCTACAAGCGGTGCCGCGATGTGATTAAAAGCGCGCTGGCACAACTCCTCGATTTTGTGGATCAATCATCAATCACCATGTCCCAAGCAACCGACACCAACCACACCCTGAATTCCATGAGCGCCCTGGCGCAGGCCGATCCCGAGATCGCCGCCGCCATCGCTGCGGAGCACCACCGCCAGATCGAACACATCGAACTGATCGCCTCGGAGAACTTCACCAGCCAGGCCATTATGCAGGCGCAGGGTTCCTGCCTCACCAACAAGTATGCCGAAGGCTACCCCGGACGCCGTTGGTACGGAGGGTGCGAGCATGTCGATGTCGTCGAGACCCTCGCTATCGAGCGTGCGAAGAAGCTCTTCGGAGCCGAGCACGCCAATGTGCAACCCCACAGCGGAAGCCAGGCCAACATGGCCGTCTATTTCAGCGTCCTTCAACCCGGCGACAGGATCCTCACCATGGATCTCGCCCACGGCGGCCATCTCACCCACGGGCACAAGGCCAACTTCTCCGGCAAACTCTACCAGGTGACACACTACGGTGTCTCGCAGGCCGACGGACGCATCGACTACGACGCCCTTGCCAAACAGGCGGATGAAGTGAAGCCGCGCATGATCACCGCCGGCGCATCCGCCTACCCGCGCGAGATCGACTTCGCACGCCTGCGCCAGATCGCGGATTCCGTCGGAGCCTACCTCTTCGTCGACATGGCCCACATCGCCGGTCTTGTGGCCGGCGGCGCCCATCCGAATCCCGTCCCCTACGCCGACTTCGTCACCACCACCACGCACAAGAGCCTCCGCGGCCCCCGTTCCGGACTCATTCTCTGCAAGGAGCCGTACGCGAAGAAGGTCGACGGCCAGGTCTTCCCCGGCGTCCAGGGCGGCCCTCTCATGCAGGTCATCGCGGCGAAGGCCGTCTGCTTCCACGAGGCGCTTCAGCCCTCCTTCAAGGAGTACGCCAAGCAGATCGTCCTCAATGCCAAGGCCCTCGCGGCACGACTTTCAGTCCTCGGCTACACCATCAGCTCCGGCGGCACTGACAACCATGTCCTCCTCGTCGACCTCCGCCCCAGCGCCATCAACGGACTCGAGGCCCAGGAAGCCCTAGACAAGGCGGCCATCACCGTCAACAAGAACGCCATCCCCTTCGACACCGAGCCGATCACCAAGACCGGCGGGATCCGACTCGGCACCCCCGCGATGACCACGCGCGGCCTCAAGGAGGAAGAGATGATGCAGGTTGCCGACTTCATCCACGCAGGCCTTCAGGCCCGCAAAGATGACGCAGCCCTCGCCAAGCTCCGCAATGAGGTGACCAAGTTCACGGCGCGCTTCCCCCTCCCCTGACGATAAAAGAAGGAAGAAGGAAGCCTGAAACTTGAAACCTGAAAGGGTTGAGAGCCGAGACACCTTTCTTCCGCCTGCCCATGATCCCATCACGGTTTTTTGATTCTCCAATCACAGAAGCCTCCTCCAGTTAACTTCCGGAACATTCTCAATTTCGCCTCTTACTTCAGGTTTCAAGTTTCAGGTTTCACCCTTCACTCTCCATGCCCTCTCCGACCATCAACCCTCTCCGCGAGGGAATAGCCAACCGCCTCTCGCCCGAACCGTGTACCCTTGTCATCTTCGGGGCTACCGGGGATCTCACCCATCGCAAGCTCATTCCCGCGCTCTACAACCTCGCCGCCGAGGGAGCGCTGCCTCCGGCCGTGACGATCATCGGCTTCGCCCGCAGGGAGAAGACCAGCGAGCAGTTCCGCAAGGAGCTTGAGGAGGCGACCCGAAAGTTCTCCCGCACCCCGATCAACGAGGAACTCTGGGCAAGCTTCGCCTCCTTGATCCATTACCACCAGAGCCCCTTCGACGACGCCGAGGGTTACCGCAACATGGCAGCCGAAATGGAGAAGGCCGACCGCGAGCGCGGCACCGGAGGCAACCGGCTCTACTACCTGGCCGTGGCGCCGGACCAGTTCCCCGTCATCCTCGATCACCTGCGGAAGAGCGGGCTTAACACCGCCGCCCCCGGAAACTGGGCACGCGTCATCGTTGAGAAGCCCTTCGGGAAGGATCTTGCCAGCGCGCAGAAGCTCAATGGGCTTGTCAGCGAGGTTTTCCCGGAGCGCGACACCTACCGCATCGATCACTACCTCGGCAAGGAGACCGCGCAGAACATCATGGTGATGCGCTTTGCCAACTCCATCTTTGAGTCCATCTGGGACAACAACCACATCGCGCACGTCCAGATCACGGCGGCCGAACCGCTGGGGGTCGAGGGTCGCGCGGGATACTACGATACCTCCGGGGCGATGCGGGACATGGTTCAGAACCATCTCCTTCAGCTCCTTACCCTTACCGCGATGGAGCCCCCGACGAGCCTGAGTGCCGACGCGATCCGCGACGAGAAAGTGAAGGTGCTCCGCTCTCTGCGTCCCCTTCGCGGCGACGACGTTTTCAATCACGTTGTCCGCGCCCAGTACAGCGCGGGCCTCATCAACGGCCAACCCGTCCCCGGATACCGCGAGGCCGAGGGCGTGCCCAAGGATTCCGTGACAGAGACCTACGTCGCGCTGCAGGTGAACATCGACAACTGGCGCTGGGCCGGAGTCCCCTTCTTCATCCGCACCGCCAAGCGGATGCCCAAGGGCGGCACTGAAATCGCCATCACCTTCAAGAGCGTCCCGCGCGTCCTCTTCAACAGCACTGGCGAGGTTCTCGACGAGAACGTCCTGGTCATCCGCATCCAGCCAGACGAGGGGATCTCCCTGCGCATGAGCGCCAAGATGCCCGGCTCCAGCCTCCGCATCGAGCCGGTGAAGATGGACTTCCACTACGGCACATCCTTCGGCAAGGCGACCCCCGAGGCCTACGAGCGCCTCCTGCTCGACGCCATGTCCGGCGAAGCCACCCTCTTCGCGCGACGCGACGAGGTCGAGGAGGCATGGGCTTTCGTCGACGGGATCGAGGAGGCGTGGAAGACACGCTCCGACGACCTCGCCTTCCACTCCGCCGGATCATGGGGCCCTGCCGCGGCGGCTGACCTCGCGGCACGCCATGGCGTTACCTGGAGGAGAATGTGAGCTTCCTACCCGGCATTGCGGTGCCGATCGGCGGCATCGAGCGCGAACTGGGACGCCTCTGGGAAGAAAGCGGCGACACCAAGACCCGTGCCTCGCTGATCAATCTGGCGATCTACAACGAGAAAGAAGGTTCACTGGAGCGCAACAGCGCCATCATCCGAGGGATCGCGGGGGAGCATGCCATGCGTGCGATCCTCATCCAGGCTGACCCAAAGGCCGAGGGGAGCACTGCGGATGCCTGGATCACCATGCACTGCTACCCGCGCGGATCCAAGGGGGGGGCCGTCTGCAGCGAACAGATCTCCTTCCAACTTACCGGCGAGGCCGCCCGTTCGCTCCAGAGCGTCGTCTTCTCCCATCTTGATTCCGACCTTCCTCTCGCGCTCTGGTGGCAGGCCGACTTCCACGCACCGATCGAGGGCAAGCTCTGGCGCTGGGTTGACAGACTCCTCTTTGACAGCCGTCATTGGAAGAAACCCTCCGAGCAGTTCGACCTCATCGGGAAGATCGCGGGTCTCTCCGAGGCGCGCACGATCCTCTGCGACCTGAACTGGTCGCGATCCCTGCCCGTGCGTCAGGCACTTGCCGGAATTTTCGACACGCCGGGAACCTTGCCGGAACTCAACCGCCTTCGCTCACTCGCCATCACGCACGCACCCGGATGCCGCACCACGGCGCTCCTTCTTGTCGGCTGGCTCGCGGATAGACTGGGATGGACCCAGACCGACTCATCCAGGAATATCCTATTCCAGGATCCCTCGGGAGGAACGATCGCAATGACCCTCACGGAAACGGAGGGCTCCAGCATCAGCCGCATGGAACTCTCCTCCGAAAAGGCCACATTCTCCCTGGTACGTGAAGCGGGTTCCGATCTCTATGTCACCACCGCGAAGGGAGAATCCCTCGCCGCCACGACCCGCATGGTTCGCGCACCCAGGGAAGAAACCCGCGAGATCCTGCTGGCCGAACTGGCCCGGGGCGGACGCCATCCTCTCTACACAAGGGCTGCGGAAGCGGTCAAGGCACTCTGGTAGTGAGGGACTGAGAAAAATCGACAAAAAGGTTTTGAGGTGAAGGTTTTGAGATCCAAGTTTTTGGTTATCCCTCATAACCTTCAGCCTTCGGTCTCCAGCCTTCAGTCTCTTCCTTAAAACTGCGCCGGTTTAGGCGCGGGGATCGTGAGAACTGGCGATGCGGTCGGCAGGTCCATCGGACGGACAGGTTCGGCCCGGCGCACTTCCTTTTCACCGGCCGGAAGAGCCGCAGCCACATTGGTAGCTTGGGTTGCGGCCAGAGCCCCCGGATCCTTGCCATCCGGAGTGGTGGCACGGGCCACCTTGATGCTACCGTCATCAACCGCAGCCGCATTCATGGCCGGGTTCACGGCACGATAGAGATCGCTCTGGGCCAGGAGTGTGGGCGCGTTCACCGTGATGGGACGCACGCGCGTGAGGTCTACAGCCGCCGCGGCACGCGGCCACTCTTCCTGATCGACATCCTTGGAGTAGTTCCTGACACCTCCCCCGTGGATATCGCAGATTCCGGAGGTGACCTCTGCCAGGGTGGCATAGCAGGTCGTAACCATCCCGGCGATCTTCCGGCACGCCTCAGCGGGTGGCAGGCCAGAACTTCTGCAGACCTCAACCTGCTTGAGTCCCGGAGGAGCTGAGAGCATCTGGGATGGGAAGGATGCGAGCGATGCACTCATCACCTGCGACCAGATAGGAAGGGCGAGATCCTTGCCGAAGGCGCCGCGATAGATTTTCTGAGGTTTGTCAAAGCCAACCCAGACACCGCAGGTCACGGCTCCGGAATATCCGACAAACCAGGTATCGGTGAAGTCGTAGGCTGTTCCCGGCTTTCCAGCAAAGGGCGAGTTGGTATTGACTCCTGCGGCTGCCGCAGCTTGGGCACAAGTCTTGAAGAGAGCATCCCTGAGCAAAGAGTGAACCTGCCAGGACACCTCGGTGGAAATCACCGGAACGCGAGTTGGGGGATTCTCGAAGAGGAGATTGCCGTCCTGATCGGTGATGCGGGATATGGTGTAGAGCTTCGCCGGGCGAGTCCCTCCTCCCGGGAATGCCGTGTAGGCAAGGGTGAGTTCATCAAGCGTCATCTCGCTCGATCCCAGATAGGCGTTGGCGACATCGCGTATCGGGGAACGTATGCCGGCCGCCCTGCAGAATTTTTCCAAATCATCCAGTCCGGTCCGGAAGCCGAGTCGGATCACCCCCGCATTCTTGCCACGTGAGACCGCCTCACTCGAGGGCATCGGCCCCTCGTAGTCATTATCGGGCCTCTCGACACCCCATTCGCCGAGGATTCCGTTATCACCACCGATCATCACGTAATGGTTGTCGATGCAGCCATCCTCCACGGGTTCCCCGGGGAAGATCCCCTTGGCATAGGCGGCGGCGGCGACCATGGGCGTGAAAAGTGTTCCGGGAGGACGGCGTCCCTGCAGGGCCCTGTTGTATTCACTGTGGAGAAAATCACGACCTCCTGCAACCGCCAGAATCCCGCCTGTCTGATTGTCGACTGCTAGAACGGCTCCCTGAAGGTAGGAGGGAGATGGCATGGTCACCGGCTCACCTCTCTGAGCCGCCTCCTCGAGTTTCCGGTTTGTCTCTCGGTACTGGGCGAATGTCTGGTGATTGTAGCCGGTCTGTCGCTCGACCGCTTCGAGCTGGGAGCGAAGGGCCCGCTCGGCCGCAGCCTGTAGCTTGGAATCGAAGGTGGTCTGGATCCTCACGCCGTCGTTCATTGCGCGGTCGTATCCGAGGGCCGCGATCGCCTGCTGGCGAACCAGATCGATCGCGTAGGAAACCCTGTTGGGATTCGTTCTCTTGCGGACCGACAGATTAAGTTCTACGGCATTCTGATACTCGTCACGGGAGATCAGGCGCATCTCCCTCATGCGGCCCAGGACGAAGTCCCGAACTTTCTTCGCCCCCTTCGGATTATTCCAAGGAGAAAGGGCATTCGGACTCTTGAGGAGACCTGCCAGCATGGCGCATTCCCCGACAGAGAGATCCTTGGCCGACTTGCCGAAGTATCCCCTCGCCGCCGCCTCGACTCCATAGAAGCCGCTGCCGAAGTAGACGCGGTTCAGGTAAAGTTCCATGATTTTCTCTTTGGAGAGATGCTCCTCGATGCGCCGTGCAACGAACATCTCCAGAAGTTTGCGGCGATAGCTCCGCTCACGAAGGTCGAAGGAATTTCGGGCCAACTGTTGGGTTACCGTGCTCGCCCCCTGCTTCACCCGCCCCTGTCTGTAGTTGCTGATCGCCGCCCGGAGGACGCCGTAGTAATCGACACCATGGTGCTCGAAGAAGCGGTTATCCTCCTCGGCCACGACCGCGTTGAGCATCTCTTTGGGAATCTGTTCGTAAGGGATCGGCAGGCGGTTCTGAATGAAGATTTTCCCTATCTGCTGTCCCGAGCGGTCCAGGATCACGCTGGCCGACTCCATCCTGGGAAGCTTCTCCAGATCGAAACTGGCGGCCTTCGCCGAGAACTCCGCAACCATCCAACCGTAGACCGCCAAGGCTGCAAGGGATCCTGCGATCAGCAGTAACAACGGCACGAGGAACCACCACCGCAGAAACCATGGCTTCCTGCGGCGTTGCTCCCCTTCTTCCCAGCTGTAACGATGACGTGCGATCAGTTATCTTTTCCATGAACCCCTCTCCCGGGCAAGAACTGACAGGCGGACTCACCCTCCTTTGGTGGGGTCAACGTTGGAATCCTGCCCCACCGAGAGCGCGGCGGCCCGAGAGCCTTCTTTGTTTCGCTCAGGCGGCGTAGTGTTTCTCGGGAAGGGAGCGTAGGCGCTCCGCAGCCTGCTCGGCTGTCAGATCACGTTGCCCTTCCGAGAGCATCTCGTAGCCTACCAGGAATTTCTTCACCGAGGCGGATCGCAACAGGGGCGGGTAAAAGTGGGCGTGAAGCTGCCAGTATTCCTGGGGATTCTCGCCTGCATCCGGCAGGAACGGCGCTCCATGCCAACCCATCGAATAGGGGAAGGAGCATTGGAAGAGATTGTCGTAGCGGACCAGCAGGCGGCGCATCGTCTCGGCAAGGTCAAGGCGGTGCTTCTCGGGGAGATCGGTCAATCTCGGGATGTGGGATGCCTTGGGAAGCAGCAGTGTCTCGAAAGGCCAGAGGGCCCAGAACGGGACGACGGCGAACCAATGCTCTCCCTCCACGACGATGCGGGAACGCTCGCGAAGCTCGGCCTGTGCATAGTCGAGGAGCATGGGGCGGCCATGTTCCAGAAAGTAATCCCTCAGCGAGAGATCCTCCTTGGCGGGCTCCTGGGGAATGAAATCTCCTGCCCAGATCTGGCCGTGGGGATGGGGATTGGAGCAACCCATGGCGGCTCCCTTGTTCTCGAAGACCTGAACCCAGCGGTATCGCGATCCCAGTTCCGCAGTCTGGGCCTGCCATGTCTCCACGACACGGACGATCTCGGGTGCGGTCATTTGCGCCAGTGAGAGGTCATGGCGCGGGGAGAAGCAGATCACCCGGCACTCGCCGGAGACTTCGCGCGTCTTGAAGAACGGACTGTCGGAAGCCTCCCCACCGCCGCCTGTACCTGGCATCAGCAGCGCCGGGAAATCATTCCCGAACACAAAGGTGTCCGTGTAAGCGGGATTGGTATCGCCGCCCACCCGTTTGTTTCTGGGGCAGAGCGTGCACCCGGGGTCGTAGGAGGGGCGGCCTTCGGCAACAGCCTCCACCTGTCCGAGCCACGGACGCTGGGCTCGATGAGGGGAGACAAGCAGCCACTCGCGGGTGAGAGGGTTCCAACGGCGATGCGGGTGACTCATCTGAAAAGTGAAGGGTGAGAGGTGAAATCAGGACGTGAACAAGGGAGTCTCTTCCAGTCTACCAACCCGGGAGGATCGTGATCCCGTTCACCATCCTGCAGGAATGAACCGCGTACCGCGAGGCATAAGAGGGATGACTGCGCGGGTAGGCGGTCTCCACGGAGGCTCGCACGACTGCCTCGCTTTCCGTAAGTACGAGCGCACCGCTTGCACCCTTGTCCCCTCCCCCGAGCATCCGCTCGCCAAGGACACCGGGCACCGTCCGTACGATATCGCACATAGTTTCGAGTTCCCTGCCGGAGATCTCGTAATCATCCCTGAGACCCAGGCCGTCCGCCCTGAAGATCGCACCGACGGTGGCGATATCCCCCTGCTCCCACGCCGCGAGCATCCGTGCGAAGCGCCGCTGCGCGTGGTGGATGTAGGTGAGTCTGCGGCAGAGGGCGGGGTGTGATTTTCCAAACCGCGCGAGAATCGCTTCATGGAGCTCCTCCGTGCGGACATCGCCGAGTGTCGTGATCCCGAAGGGTTGCCTGCAGAGATCCACCATCGCGGCGCACTCCGAGTGACGGATCTTGTAGGTCGACTTCTCCAGACCCGGGCGCATCGTCCCCGTGTCGAGGCTCATGATGCGGAAGTCCGGTGCTCCGGCACCCAGTGGAACGTGGCGGATCGAGCGATCAGACGGATTATAGTGCGTCCCCATTCCCTCGCGGGCGAAGAGGATCATGATCTGATCCAGATTCCCGCAGGGGGAACCGATGTAGTCGTTCTCCACGGCCTGCGCCAGATCGACCACACGCATCTCGGGGGCGAGATCGATACCGTTGACCTCCGCAAGCGAGAGGAGCAGGTTCAGCGTCAGGGAAGCCGATCGGGACATGCCGCCGCCGGGAATGTTCCCGAAGAGGATCGCGTCCATTCCCTTCGTGACGGGATAGCCCTCGCGCTTCAGCAACCAGGCCACTCCCATCGGAAAGCGTGCCCATGAGTCGGGTGCAGTGCCTGGATTCGGGATCTCCGCAAGGGAGACATCGATGACTCCATCCTGTTCAAAGTTGCCGCTGAAGAGACGCAAACGATCGGTTCCATTGGGACGGAAGGCCATCCAGATAAATCGGTCCGTTCCAACGCCAAAGAGTTCCGTCCCGTTGTAATCGCCATGCTCCACACCGAGGCAGAATCGGGAGGAGGAACGGCGAATCCTGGCACCGGAAAGGGAAATCCCCGACTTCCTAGATAGATCCTCAAGGATCTTCCGAGCCTCCGTATCATCCGACGAAGGTGACGCAATCAGGCTCATGAAGGGCAACCCTCCCAGGAGAAGTAATGGGCGCTCGTTGAAGGCAGGAACCAGGCGGCAGAATTCATGATGGGAAGGGATATTATGGGAATCGGTACGCCCGCTCCATAAGAAAAGAAGTGACGCCTGCTCATCGGCTTGGATCGACCCTCGCCCCTCGACCTCCCCTTTCCCGCAAATGCGGATTCACATGCGCCGGCTCTTGTGATGAAATCGGGAGGTTTACATGACATCTGGCATCTCCGAATCACTCTGGGGCATCGACCTTGGCGGCACCAAGATTGAGGGGGTCATCATGGATCCCGCTCATCCCTCCCAGGCCCTCCATCGACTCAGGGTGCCGACGGAGGCGGTAAAAGGCTACGATCATATCCTCTCCAAGTTCTCCAATCTCACCTCCCTTCTCG
>Ga0208327_1000364_pt1 | contig 11581 bp, 9 predicted proteins | sample LakMenEpi26Jun08_FD_150733 | JGI IMG/M metagenome (GOLD analysis project Ga0208327, IMG submission 150733) | Freshwater microbial communities from Lake Mendota, WI - 26JUN2008 deep hole epilimnion (SPAdes) | ecosystem: Environmental > Aquatic > Freshwater > Lake > Epilimnion/Euphotic zone ...
GGGGACTTTGACCACGCGGTTCAGGTTGCTGCACAGGCAGTATCGGCATACAGGGGGGCCGGCGATCCGAAAATGGCGGACATGGTGGAAGGAAGGATTCTTCCCGCTCTGCGTGCCCGCCAACCCCTTCGGGATAATTCAGGGCAGAATCAATAATAGCTGGGGGTTGGGGTAAACTGATTTAACCCAAAATTCGCATTAGCAATCTGAGGTGCGTGGGGGAATATGGGTTAAAAGGTTAAAACCGTTACAAAGTTACAACGTGGAGGAGCGGCCCCTGTAGTTGGAACGAGGGCACTATTGCAGCCACTTTTTAACATTCTAACACTTTCACGTTTTAACTCCGCATGGACTCACCATTCCAGTTAAGGAAGCGCTGATTTAATCGCATAGAGGCCGTTGCGGAAAGAATGGGCCGCGGGCAAGACGGCTTGACACGAGCATCCCCGCAGCGGGCTGTAAGTGCCAAGCCAACACAGCCCCCGGCCTGTTATCTCCGCAACCCCATGGGCTGAAGTCATTTGTCGATTTTTGTGGCGTTGCTCGCTCGGGCGAGACCGCTGCGGGTATAGCCCAGCGCTTGCGCCTTCAAAAATCAGCAAATGGCATTCAGCGGCCTTCATGGGATTTAATCAGCGCTTCCTTAAGCATCCGAATCTGTTAAAACCGCTCTATTGCTAAATTTGGGTTCACCCAAGAACACTTCTTGCCCTTTCTGCTTGGGCAGGGAACTCTTCCGCACCATGACCAATCGCAAACGTTCCCAAGAGAGGGCTTCCGACGCCCTCCGAGACATTTCCTTCCAGCCCGGCATCGCTCCACAGGCCTCGGGTTCCGTTCTTGTCTCCTTCGGTCGGACCCAGGTTCTCTGCGCCGCCTCGATCGAGGAGGGTGTTCCCCGTTGGATGAAGGAACAGGGCGTCGCCGGGGGGTGGCTGACCGCAGAGTACTCGATGCTTCCTTACTCCACATCACCGCGCAAGATGCGCGACAGCACCCGCGGAAAGGTGGATGGACGCTCCACCGAGATCCAGCGTCTCATAGGCCGTTCCCTCCGTGCCGGGATCGATCTCGAGGCGCTCGGAGCCCGTACGCTCTGGGTCGATTGCGATGTTCTTCAGGCGGACGGAGGCACCCGGACTGCGGCCATCACCGGAGCCGGGGTGGCGATCGCCATCGCCTGCAACTCTCTGGTAAAAGCCGGTAAGTTGGCGAAATCGCCCGTGTCCCGCCGGGTTGCCGCGGTGAGCGTGGGCGTGGTGGGGGGCGAGGTGCTGCTCGATCTCGATTACCTCGAGGACAAGGATGCCGAGGTCGATCTGAATCTGGTAATGACCGGCGATCTGGATTTCATCGAGCTTCAGGCATCGGGGGAGGAGAGTGTCTTCGGTGCGGCGCATCTCTCCGAAATGCTTGAATACGGACGCCTCGGAATCACCCGCCTGGTCGCGAAACAGGAGGAGATTCTGGCCTCCCTTCAGTGACGCTTTCCTGAAGAAGAGTCAAAAACTCTTGACCGAAAGCCCGACAACTGACCATATCAACATCTCAACAATTTCATTATGTCCAGAAAGTGCTCCATCACAGGTTCCCGCCCCGTTCGCGGTTCCAAAATCCATCGTCGCGGTCTCGCCAAGAAAAAGGGAGGTATCGGCATGCATGTCACCGCCATGACCCCGCGCTATTTCACCCCGAACCTGAAGACCAAGCGCATCTGGGTTCCCGAACTCAAGAAATTCGTCACTGTCAAGGTGACCGCCCGCGCCCTCAAGACGATTTCGAAGAATGGTGCACACGCCACCCTCTCGAAAGCAGGACTGATCTAGCAACCCCAACCCCCAACCAACGAAAGGAACCAACATCATGGCATTCAGCGTCGTCAGCAAGAAGAGCGGAAAGACCTATTTCCTCCATCATCGCCTGCAGAAGCTCCGTGGCGGTCAGGAAGTGACCCTTTACTACTTCGGTGGTGAGGCCAAGGAGGGCGCGCTTGATGCACTCCCCGCCGGTTACGAGATCTCCGAGAACGAGCGAACCGGTCTTCCCCTTCTCAAGAAGAAGAAGTAAGCGGTCTTTCAATTTCCTCCCCGAGGATGCGGGCGCCGAAGAAATTCGGCGCCCGTTTTTTTTGGCACCTGCTGTTTCCAGTGGCAGAAGACGAGACACGGAAGAAAAATCAGGAAATCAGGAAAAGAAACGGAAGGGGGGAACAGCCGAGACCCGTCCAAGGATCTGAAAAAGAGAGGGACCCAATTGAGGTCGGGTATGGCATGGCCCCTCCGTCTACCGCGCTTTGAAAGGAATGCCGTGCGGATCATCCTTCAAACCAGCTTCAGAGAGTTGAACTGCCCTGCCTTCCAGTTCCGGTGATACCGAGCCAATGCCTCTTCCGCCACGAACTCCTACCAGATTCGTGAATTGTCCCTCTCTGCACTTCCTGATTTCCTGAGTTGGCTGGCCCGGCCGTTGCTCCGCATTTGAACTCGGGCTTTCCCAAGCCACTCGCCCCTATCGGGGCTGCTTTGCAGTCCTATCAGCTCCCGCCAGTCGCTGATTTGTTACGGCTTATTATTCCCCTCAGAGCCGACCACTTAAAATAGTGAAGAACCTTTTCTTGGCTGATGCCATGGCATTCCTGCGGGTTTGACCGGGTGACTTTCACCGATTACAACCATTACATGAGCATCGACAGCAACTACGCCCACCCCGAAGCCCTTGTCACCACGGAATGGGTGGCCGACCACCTGAAGGACGAGGGGATCAGGATCATCGAGAGCAACGAGGATGTCCTCCTGTACGACATGGGGCATCTGCCCGGAGCCGTCCACATCGACTGGCAGCGTGACCTGCAGGACCACACGATCCGCGACTACATCCAGCCCTCCGTGTTCGCCGAACTCTGCTCCAGGAACGGGATCACCCCCGAGACCACCTGCATCTTCTATGGTGACAAATCGAACTGGTGGTCCTGCTACGCCCTTTGGGTCTTCCGTCTCTTCGGCCACGAGAAGGTGAAGATCATGGATGGCGGCCGGGACAAATGGATCGCCGAAGGCCGCCCCCTGACCCGCGAGGTTCCCCGTTATGACGCGACTTCCTATCCCGTGCCCACCATGCGCCGGGACAAGGAGATACGCGCCTTCTACGAGGAGGCTCTTGCGCAGAGCAGGTCGGGCCTGCCGCTCATCGATGTCCGCTCCCCCGGCGAGTACAAGGGCCTCGTCACCCACATGCCCGAGTATCCTCAGGAAGGGGTGCTGCGAGGCGGTCACATTCCGGGAGCGCGCAGCGTGCCCTGGAAGGAGGCTGTGAATGCGGATGCCACATTCAAGAGCGCGGCGGAACTGGCCAAAATCTACCGGGAGGATCTCGGCCTGAAGGACGACGACGCCATCGTCGCCTACTGCCGCATCGGCGAGCGCTCCAGCCACACATGGTTCGTGCTCAACTACCTTCTCGGCTTCGGGAATGTCCGCAACTACGACGGTTCCTGGACCGAATGGGGCAACCGCGTGGGAGCGCCGATCGAGAAATCGGTCTGATTCCCCCGCGCGATGTCCTATCCACCGAAGCTCAACGCGATCATCGCTCTCTTCTCCGATCTCCCCGATGCGGAGAAGCGTGAGACCCTGATCGCCTATGCCGATCAGGCTCGCTCCCAGGAGCCTAAGGAGGGAGAGACATTCGACCTCGAGGATATCCGCAAGGACGAGGAGTGCACGGACACGGTCGCCGTCTTCCTTCGTCTTGACGAACAGGGTGGCGCGCATTTCAGGGTGACCCTTGGTCCCCAGGTGCAGACCCTGACCAAGGCGATGAGTTCGATCCTCTGCAAGGGGCTTGACGGAATCACTCCCGAGGAGGTTCTCGCGATTCCGGCCGATTTTGTCCCCAAGATCGTCGGCGCCGAGCTTGTTCGTCTGCGAAGCCAGACGGTTTACTACCTGCTCACCAGGATGAAGGGGGTCGCCAAGGTCTGGCTGAATCGACGACGTTCCGAGGCGGCTGAAGGTGAGGATTCCCCGGCCTGAGATTCCCTGGCTCCGACCTTCCTAGGCACCGACCTTCCCTCTGGCTGTGGCCCGATGTTTCCTTTTCAAGCCCGACGGCATCGGGGATTTCTTTCTCTCCTCCGGTGTCATCCGTTTTCTTGCCCGTGAGTTCGGCGAGCAGAACCTGACCATCGCCACGCTTCCGGTGATGGAGTCCGTGGTGAGGGGGCAGTTCCCCCGGGCCACATTCATCCCACTGCCGATCCGGAAGAGGAGGATCATCTTGAATGTTTTTGTCGCAAACTGCATCCGTTGCTTCCCCTCCTGGATCACACTCCTGCGGAGTCCCCATGAGGTTTCCATCTCCCTGAGACACATGAGGGACTACCTCATGAATGTTCTTTTCTACAGCCTTCCGAGCCAGCGCCGCCTTGTCTGCGAAAACCAACTCCTCGGCAATGGGAAGGCTGTCCGTCGCTGGACGGAGCATGGGTTTACGGCTCTTTTCCATCCTGAAATCATTCCCTATCCGATCAAGGCGGAGGGGGTTCCCCGCGAACTGGAAGCCAATCGGAGGATCGTTGAGCGAGCTTTGGGGCGTGACGTGGGCATTTCCGAGATTTGGCCCGAACTTCACCAGGTGGGACAGGCACCGATCGCCGGCCCATATTGGGTGTGTGCTTCCTTTGCCAATGGTGGGGGAAAGGATTATCCCGTGGAAGGCTGGGCCGCTCTTTTTCAAAGTCTTCACCGGAAGGGTATCATCCCGACGCTGGTATTGACGGGGTCGACCGGGCAGGCGGATCAATTGGCCGATTTCAGGGATACCATCGCAAAACACGCCCCGGAACTGGCGCCCCGGATCCGGATCCTTCACCCGTCCAATCTCCAGGAGTTCATTGACCTTCTTGCCGGTGCGGAATTGGTCCTCTCCGTGGACACGGCGGCCGCCCATGCTTCCACCGCACTGGATCGTCCTACCGTGATCCTCTACTCCGGACAGCAATACGGAACCTATGCTCCCTGGACCCGAAGTCTGCGACAACGCTGGATTTTCCCAGGATTTCCATCTCCCGGGAGCGCATGGCACTCCTTGCTCCCTCCGGAGGAGGTTGAGCGATCCGTGATCGAGATGCTCAAGGTCGGGTAGGGGAGAGTATCCGCGACTTATGCGAGTTTTTTGATTGCACCGGGAATTGTCCCGGTGTTTGATTCACACCCCGTTTATTCCAGCGTAGCTCAGTGGTAGAGCGGTCGGCTGTTAACCGATTGGTCGTAGGTTCGAATCCTACCGCTGGAGCCAACAGTACAGTGTATCTTGGTGGCTTGATCTTGGTTTTCTGGAAAACGCTATTACAATCCCCGGATTCCCTATAATGGCGTTTGGGATCATTCATCTCTAGCCCATGAAGAAGTTCCATTTTCATCCCGGATGTACTCTCTTGATGCGGTTGATCGCGGTGGTTTTACTCCTCATTGTCCCGACCGCAATGGCTGCACCTGAAAATACATTAATCGTGGTCAATGCCGACAGTTGGGCCTCGACCCGCATCGCCAACGAATATGTCCGTGCGAGGGGAATCCCTCCCCTCAATGTCATTTACCTGGACGGGATCAAGAGTTTCGACCGGATGACGGTCGAGGACTTCCGTGAAAAAATCCTTTTTCCTGTCCTGAAGACGCTGGAACAGAGAGGTTTGGCTGAACAGACCGATGCGATTTTGTATTCGGCTGACTTTCCGACCTTGATCGATGTTTCCAAGGACGCAGCGTCCAAGAAACTTCCCTCCACCCTCTCTCCCTACGCCTCGATCAATTCCCTCACTTACCATTTGGCGCATGTGTTGAATCGGAGCATTGGTTACATCAGTCTCGATCAACCCAACTTTTATGCGCGTCGGATTCAATCCCCCGCGAGCCTCGACTCCTGGACCGATGCGCAGAAAGAGAGCGTTGCCAAAGGCTCCAACGTGCTGGGTTGCTACAGAAAGTTGCTCGAGGAACAACGGAAAGCGAATGGTGGCGAGTCCCCTGGGCGTGATCCATCCCTTGCAACCACGAATTCACCGGGAACAGTCGACACCATAAAGGAAGCTCGTAAAAACCTCTCTGACTCGGCCGACGCATTGATCGCGCTGAAAAAGTATCATGCCTATGACTCAGACCTTCACCTGGCGATTGCGCGCTGCCTTGCCCTGCTCGACCATCCCGATGAGTCGATAGCCGCGCTCAGGGAGTCCGCCGAGAACGGGTGGTTTGACGCCTATGTTATAGAGGGTCACGACGAGGATTTTAAATCGCTTCGAAGTCGCGCGGAGTTCAAGGATTTGATGACACTCATGAAGGGGAGGAAATTCGAGTTGCTTCCGACCATGGGGCTGCGTGGGAATGACTACTTGGTGAAGAATGGAGAGAAGGTCACGGGGAATCTCCCGGGACAGGGAATGCCTTATGTGATTTCCACCGTTCTGGCGGTCACCAGCGGTCGCGGGAATTCCGTGGAAGAGTCTCTTTCCTCACTCAAGCGGAGCGTGGCGGCAGATGGCACCTATCCTGCCGGTACTGTCTATTTCATGAAAAACAACGATATCCGTTCCTGGACCCGTGAGTGGGGGTTTCAGCGCGCGGTTGAGAAACTTGCTGAAGCGGGGGTGAAGGGTGAGGTTCTTTCCGGAGTTGTCCCCCAAGGAAAGCCCGATGTCGCGGGAGTCTGCGTGGGATCGCCTGAATTCAACTGGAGCGACTCCGGCAACACCATCCTTCCGGGAGCCATCTGCGAGAACTTCACAAGTCTCGGCGGAGTAATGACAGCAGAAGGCTTTCAGACCCCCCTCACGGAATTCATCCGCCACGGCGCCGCGGGCGCGTCGGGGACGGTCATCGAGCCCTTCGCGCTCCAATCCAAGTTCCCGACGCCGTTCATCCAGTATTTTTACGCCCAGGGATGCTCGCTGGGGGAGGCATTTTACCAGTCATTGGCAACCCCCTATCAGACACTGATCGTTGGTGACGCACTCTGCAGGCCGTGGGGGCGTAGGATTGAGGTGAGTGTGAAGGGGATCAATCCCTCGTCCACGATTCGCGGTGTGGTGCGGATCACGCCGAGCACGAAGTCACCCGATGGCATCGAGCCGGGATCCTTTGAGCTCTACTCGGATATAGGGGGACTAATGATGAAGGTGAAGCCTGGTGAGAGCTTCGAGTTCGATACGACCAAGCTTCCCGACGGTCCCCAGAAACTTTCCGTGATTGCGCGGGGAACCGACCCTCTCGGGACGCAGGGACGCCTGGTTATCCCAGTGAATGTCCGTAACCGAAAGGAGGAGCTTTCGGTTATTACCCCGAAACGCCGCGACTATGCCTGGGACGAGCGTATCGAAATCAAGGTTTCGCTACCAGGCGAGACCGACCTCGCTCTGATTCATAACGGCCGCCAATTCGGGGGGGTCCAGGGAGACAAGGGTACAGCGACCATCCCAGCCTTCGTTCTTGGTCAGGGTCCCGTGCGGTTGTTTCCAGTCGCTTTCATCGGTGGCGTGAAGTCATTAAGCAGCATGACCTTGGGTCAACCGATCGATTTAACGATCACTCCGCCCAAGGCATTATCCCCAATCGACATTCCCGCCGGTCAGCAACTTGCAGACGGCTTTCAAGTCCAGGCCGAGGGGAAGTCCCCGTTCATCACGACGCGATCTCAAGGCGATTGGCTTGCCAAGGCCGGGATCGAAAAGGAAAACGATTTCACTGTGGACTCTTGGTTCAGCGTTCCGGAAACAGATGTGTATCAGTTTCAGCTTTACGGGGATGTGGTGATCAAGGAATTCAAGGTCGATGACAAGCTTCAGGGATGGCCGGGAGGAAAGGAATGGTTGTTCATACCCGTGCATCTCGAAAAAGGCCTCCACCATCTTTGCCTGAAGGCCCGCTCCCCCTCTTCCACACCCGGATTTGAAATACGTTTCGGAGGCAAGGGAACCCGGTGGATGGATGGCTCCCTTTTCAGGCACCTCGAACCGATTCCAGCCAATCCCTGACGGAGGGAATGGGCAGTAGCATCAGGCGATCAACGCCTGATCATCCCCTTTCGATCACAACCCTCCGTGGGTCATGGCGTAGATGATGACGTTGGCGGCCATCTTGAATGGTTCGTCACCACTTTGCGAGTTACCGGCCCATCCGCAGCAGGTATCTGCATCACCGAGGAATGCCACCATGGTATTGCCGACATAGAATCCCTCCCCACCTTTGTGTTTGCGGATCTTGGCGGGGGTGTTGGGCGGCCTCCCGTCGTTGTCCTTTCCGAAGAAATTGGGAAGTCCCTTTGGGAATAAATAGGGGTACTTGTAAACATCGTGATCCTCAGGAAGGACAACGAACCGCCCCTCGGGGTAAGCCTTTTGGAGAACCTCGTGCATCTGGTCGAAGAAACTCCCGTGGATTTTAAGATACGAATCGAATCCCCCGCAGTCCTCGATGTACACGAAGCCACCCCGCTTGATGAATTCGCGGATCTGATCAATCTCCCGGTTGCCGATGGTGAAACGGTAATGTCCCGTGATGAAGAAGATGGGGCAGTCGAACAGCTTCTTGTCGTCTAACTTCACAACTTCAGGTTTGCCGGAAACATCCAGGCCCTGTTTCTTCCTGAGTGATTCCAGCATGTTGGGCAAAAACTGTTCCTCGTGGGCAAGCATTTCCCCCCTCGCGTGCTGGTAACTCCCTCCTTCGTATTTGATGTAGGCTAGGGTGAACTTCTTGCTGGGGACATCGGTTCCGACACCGAGATCAGATTGAGCCAGGAGTGCCGTCCCTGAACCGCAGCACACGAGGATTGCCACAACGAAGCGGCGCAATCCCTTGATTCCGGTGGGGCGGATGCTTTTCGGCATGTCCCACAAACATTCCTTCATTCTTGTTCTCATAACATCCTCCATTTCCTCCTGGCAAGAAGCTCTGCGGCATAACAGCAGAGGCAGGCCGCCAGAAGCCATCCATGGTGCCAAAGCGGCTGCCGGATTTCGGTAACCGAGACTTCGTTTTCCCGGGTATTCGATCTGCTCCAGGTCAACGGGATCCGGTTGTCGATCAGTTCCCCACCGGTCATCTCGGCGAGTTTCCTCATTTTCTCCTCATCGGGAGGCAGGGGGTTGAACTCGCCCGTTGCCGGCTGCTTGTCTACGGAGAGGAGATGCTCGCTTCGCAATCCCTTTTCATCCTGCGCGATCAGGATCCAGTCCCCCTCCTGATCCGGGGTCCATTCGGTTTCCCACACGCCTTCGGCGCCGGCGTTTTTCAACGCGCATGACTTCGTTTTCTGATCGGGGCCTTGAACCGATAGGGAGGGAACGGACTCAGCATTCACTCCCTTGATGCGGATGGTGACAGGGATTCCCTGAACCGCTCCGATGGGCGGATGGTCGAAAACCGGTGCGTTACGGCGCGTACGGACCAGCCAGTTGAGCAGATCCTGCCAAAAGATTTTGGCCTCTCCTGATTGCGAGGGCTGCGAGAGTTTCCAATGCCAGAGGCTATCGGTTCCGATCACGCAGGACTGGCCCGACCCGTATTGCTGTGCGGCCATCAGGATCGCCGGTTTCCCCGTGTCCGGATTGTTATCCTTGGAATGCACGGCCAGCACTTCGGCCCCCGGTTTTCTATCCCTGAAGAGTTGATAATTTACGAATTCGGGTGAAGCTGTTCCGGCCTTGGAAGGGAATGCATCGGTGAGGCGCATCCGTTCGGTCGTGATCCCCCCGTCCTCACCGTTGCGCCCCGAGATGGAAGAGAATGTCTTTCTCCATTGGGCGGTTTTTTTTGACAGGGGTTGATCCGGAGGGGTGTAGTAGAAGGAAACTGGAAGGATTTTTTCGAGAGGTGTGCCGGCGAATCCGCCGTTATCACCGGGATCCGCTGCCATGAACAGAAGGGATCCACCGTTGCGAACGAATTTCTCCAATGTCTGCTGTTCCATCACGGTGAGCTGTGCGGAGGAAACTCCGTCGAGGATAACCACATCCACTTTCTCGAGTTCGTCATCAGTAAAGTTCGACCGGGGGGCTTCCGGGGAGGTTCCATTGGCCTCAGGGGAGAGTTTTTTGGCAAGGTGGAACGCGGAGGTCATCCGGAACTTCGGATCCTCCCTGAGAATGCCGGCGAGAAAGCGGTATCCCCAACCCATCGCGCCCTGATAGTAGAAAATCCTCACGCTCTGGTTGTCCGTGACCAGCACGGTTGCCCGGGCAACGGTCTTGGTGCCGTCATCTCCCTCCAGGGTCATCTCAAATGGAATCCGCCCTATTTCATCCGCCTTCACCTCGGTGCCCCAGTTGATGGTACGAGAACCAGGTCCGAGTGTCAGTTTCTCCTGCGCGATGACGATTCCGTTCTTCCTGAGCGTCACCGTGACACCACGGGCGCGGTCGGAGAAAGACTGGATCACGGAGCGCCAGGTGAAGGAGGTCTTTTTGACCACATTGCGTGGGATGTCGATTTCACGGACACCCAATGTTACACGGGTGACGGTGAGGTTGCGCGCGGGCAGGAAGTAGACCGATGAATTTGCTGAAATGGCTTTATTGACGAAATCGGTTTCATTCGGAGGTGACTGAGTGTCGAATCCGTCCGTCAGGCAAACAATGGCGCCCCATCCTCCCGGCGGCGCCTTCGCGAGGACTTCCCCAAGGGATTGGTACAGATAGGTGTTGGCGGGGCCGCTTTCCCCTGCAAGCGACGCATTGAGGCTCCCTTCAGGGGAAACGGTCGTGGAAAAACGAAAATATTCGATTTTCGAAAAAATCTTCAGGGAATCCTTCTCGAGGCTCCGCCAGCGGGCCGAGGCGTCATCCAGTCTGGTCTTTTTCCGTTGATCGGGCACACCCATGCTTGGCGATCGGTCGACGAGTACGGCGAGCGCCCTTTTTTCGTGATTGTCCGCAGTTGTGCGTTTGAGGCGGGTCGGGGCGGCCAGAAAGATCATCAATGCCAGCCAGAAAAGGGTTCGCAGTAATGTGAGGAGCACTCTGCGTGACGGAACCAATGCGACCAGGGTTCTTTGATGACTGTAAACAATGAGCGCGATTCCGAGCAGGGCGGTCAGGCCCCAGAGCGACCACGCAAGTGTCGCGGGGAGGGCGCTCAACGGTCCCGATCCGAACCATATCACTGTCTCTTCGTGTCTCATGATCTTGATTTCAATTTTTTACAAGCCGGTCAGGGAGCCACGGGTGCCTTTTTTTTCTCTTTGTCATCGCGTGAAAGCCTCTTGAAATAGTCGGAGACCGTCTCCTCGTAGCCTTGTGGCACATCTTCCGGAGTGAATTGCTGAATATACTCTTGGCGGGTGAAGTCCTTGTTTTCGCTCAAGAGGACCAGAATCCGGTCAAGAGCTTCAATCATGACGGGAGCGGTAGCCGTCACGTAACCGCCATGGAATTCCAGGAGGGGACCATTCGTATCTACAAGCCCTGAAGACAAACCAGAGGAGCCGCCCTGGCCCTGCTGACCCTGTTGGCCCTGTTGCTGGCCCTGCTGACCCTGCTGACCCTGCTGACCCTGCTGACCCTGCTGACCCTGCTGACCCTGCTGACCCT
>Ga0208327_1000367_pt1 | contig 11506 bp, 8 predicted proteins | sample LakMenEpi26Jun08_FD_150733 | JGI IMG/M metagenome (GOLD analysis project Ga0208327, IMG submission 150733) | Freshwater microbial communities from Lake Mendota, WI - 26JUN2008 deep hole epilimnion (SPAdes) | ecosystem: Environmental > Aquatic > Freshwater > Lake > Epilimnion/Euphotic zone ...
TCCTAGTCTCTGACTAGGAATGCAGTTGATGAGGCTCTGCCTCTAATATTATTGAAGGCAGAGCCTTCTAGAATTCATTCCCAGTCTCTGACTGGGAATAAGATGAACAGCATTAATATTTAAAATGAGTTCGTAGGGGCGCAGGGCCTGCGCCCAAATAAGGACTGCGCCCAAATAAGGACTGCCCCCAAATAAGGACTGCCCCCAAATAAGGCCTGCGCCCAAATAAGGACTGCGCCCAAATAAGACCTGTACCCAAACAAGACCTGCACCCAAACAAGACCTGTACCCAAACAAGGACTGCACCCAAACAAGACCTGCACCCAAACAAGACCTGCACCCAAATAAGACCTGTACCCAAACAAGACCTGTACCCAAACAAGGACTGCGCCCAAAATATTATGCGCTCAACATCGTATTTATCTTGAAGATACATTAAAGGAATTTAAAAACCCTTCTATACTCTTAGTTAAAAACTTCTGTCTTTTTTTGGTAGTTTCCGCACTTACTTGATATAACCGGGTTTTAACTAAATATATTCTTAGTTTGACAATGTTTCCTCCCGGTTTACTATAGCTAATTTCCCTGCCAAAATAAGAACCTAATCTAATTTTTTGTTCACTAATTAAAGTTCCTTTGGCTTTTTTAACCACATTATTGCGTCCGTTATCTAAAGCCTTTTCAACCAGCTTTTTGCGATTTAATAATTCAATATATTCAGAGGAATAATCAACATAACCAACGGCATAATTAACTTCCTCTTGTTGGCGTTCAACACTAAACAGATTTAATTTAATTTTCCCCGATTTTGTATTTACTGTTTGTTTAGTCTCCCTGGGATTCCCTGGCATTAAAATCCGAAAACTACCGTCAGCAGGAGAAAACAACTTCCAGATAGATTTCGCCACTTTTACCTGTTGGTTAGCGGCTATAGTTGGAGTAATTGTATATCCGCCACATAAAACCACCAGCGCAAGAGAATAATTGAGAAATCTTATTTTCATGATTATCGAATTTAAGTAGGTGAACACAATAAAACCAAACTGTGTAAAGAAACGTAAAATCGCCCAAACCCTTTTGCCTCTTGCCTCTTGCCTTTTGCCTTTTGCCTTGCCATAACGACAATTTTCAACGCCAACCTACTTAATGCTATGAAATTTTATAAGAAAATAGGCTAAAAACCCTTGAGGGCAGGTTTTGGACCTTGGCGGAAAAACTTAACTGTCCTTTAGGGACTTCCAATTAAAAAAATCCGCAAAAGTTTCTTGTGGTGCGGGCATCTTGCCCGCTGATTACCAAGGACAGGCAGGATGCCCATCCCACAAAATTGGGTAATTTATTTTTTGGTGATCCCTTAGGCAAGGAATGAAAGCCAATGGAACGAAGTGAAATGAAGCAATTCCAAGGGTTGTGATTGCTTCCCTTCCCTCGCAATGACTGTAAGTAGGTTGGCGTTGAAAATTGTCGTTATGGCAAGGCAAGAGGCACTCATGCAAGAGGCAAGAGGGTTTGGGCGATTTTACGTTTCTTTACACAGTTTGGTTTTATTGTGTTCACCTACTTAAATATTTTTGTCCAATTACTTACCGGGGTAGGCACTGGGGCGCTACCCCTACACCTACATTAAATCTAAATCTTTTATATAATTAATTTTGCCTGCCTACTTATTCAAAACTACAAACCATTGCAAAATGTCTTCAGAATTCCCAATTGGTAGTAAAGTCCGTGTGGTATCATTGCCACCATACCTGAAAACGGCTGAACCAATGCCTATGTTACGTCCCCCTGAAGTAATTCATATTGGCGAGGAAGGTATAGTTCTTGACCATCGCCCTGGTGGTTATTGGGGTGTCCGCTTTACTAGAGGCGCTTTTCTCATAGATAGCCAACACATTGAAAGTATCGAAAACCTGTCCGAACCGCAATCAGATTGAAAGAGAACAACAAAAATGTAAACTTATTTAAGTTATTCTTTTGGTTGAGAAAATGGGTTCCCGTCGCACTTTTATTAGCATTTTATTTGCTTCTTGTTTGGCTGTTATTAGTTGGTTTAATTTTACCCCTCCTGCTCAAGCTTTAGGTGGTAAATTACCCGCAATTAATCAACCTGCACCTGAGTTTACCTTACCCACTAATACAGGCAATGGTAAAGTTTCTCTAGCTGATTTTCGGGGTAAGTGGGTAGTTCTTTATTTCTACCCCAAAGATTTTACTTCTGGTTGTACTATTGAAGCACGACGGTTTCAGCAAGATTTACCTAAATATATTCAGAAAAATACTGAGATTATTGGTATCAGTGCTGATGATGTTGATTCTCATGCAGAATTTTGTGACTCGGAGGGGTTAAAATTTCCTTTGTTAGCTGATATTAAGGGTGAAGTTAGTAAGGCTTATGGTTCTTGGATAGGTGTTGTCTCCATGCGCCATAGTTTTATTATTGATCCTCAAGGGATATTACGCGCAACTTTTGTGAAGGTTAATCCTAGTATTCACAGTATGGAAGTTTTGGAAATGTTGGCCAAGTTGCAATCTTCTATTTCTTAGAAAGACGGCGATTAGAAAGATGCCGGAGGCATCTTTCTAATCGCCAGGGATAATTCCATTGGAGGCTAATTTTTTGAGATGAATCATGATCCTTATATTGTTAAACCAGGTGATCAGATTTCTTTGATCAAGGACTATAATCCAGGTTATAGATGCGAGTTTCACCCAAAAACTGATGCGATTAAAAAATTAAAAACAGGTGTTTTACAACTAGCTAAATATCAAGATGTTCTCTATGCCCAAAATAGTTATTCTTTGTTAATTATTTTTCAAGCTATGGATGCTGCTGGTAAGGATAGCACCATTAAGCACGTGATGTCGGGGGTGAATCCCCAAGGGTGTCAGGTATTTAGTTTTAAATCTCCTAGTGAGGAAGAATTAGATCATGATTATTTATGGCGTTCGATGAAGTCTCTCCCGGAAAGGGGTAGAATTGGCATTTTTAATCGTTCATATTACGAGGAATTACTTATAGTTCGTGTCCATCCAGAAATTCTTAAAAAACAACAATTACCCAAGTTTCCTCAAGGTAATCAGATATGGAAACAGCGATTTGAGGAAATTAATAATTTTGAAAAATACTTGGTTAATAATGGGGTAATTGTGCTGAAGTTTTTTCTAAATGTCTCAAAATCGGTGCAAAGAAAGCGGTTTTTAGCACGGATTGATTCACCGGAAAAACATTGGAAATTTTCTGCTAGTGATATCCGAGAAAGGGCTTTTTGGGATGATTATATGGATGCTTATGAGCAAGTTTTTAACAATACAAGTACAGAATTAGCTCCTTGGTATATTGTTCCTGCTGATCGGAAATGGTTTACACGGTTGGTGGTAGCAGATATTATTTGCACAAAGTTACAGGAGTTAAATTTGCAATATCCTGAAATTAGTGAGGAAAATAAAAAGCAATTACAGGAAGCTAAAAAAAATCTGGAAGCAGAAAATTAGCTTTGTCAGTGAAATGTGAACAAAAAGATCCCCGACTTCTTTTCAGATCCCCGACTTCTTAAAGAAGTCGGGGATCTAAGCATTTATATGTTTACAAATTAGCTATGATTGATCCATAGGTCTGTAGGTACAGGGAATGAGTTGAAAATTTAGATATCTTAGAGTTGGGAAAGAAGATAATTTTCAGGATAAATATGCCAAATCTTCCTAACTTTGATATTGTGGCTTTAGCGGCTTCTGCTGGTGGATTAACGGCATTAATTGAGGTGCTTTCAAATTTACCTGCAAATTTCCGAGCAGCAATTGTTGTGGTTCAACATTTAGATCCTCGTCATCCATCCCTGATGGCAGAAATTCTCAGTCGTCGGACTCCACTGAAAGTAGTCCAAGCAAAAGCAGGAGATGAACTCACTCCGGGGACTGTTTATATTGCTCCTCCGAATAACCACCTGTTGGTGAATAGTGATGGTACAGCTTCTTTGTCTCAGTCGGAAATGGTGCATTTTCTCCGTCCTTCGGCGGATTTGTTGTTTGAATCCGTGGCAGCAAGTTATAAAGAAAGAGCGATCGCTGTTGTCCTCACAGGAACTGGTAGTGATGGCGCAATGGGAGTGGAAGCAATCAAAAAAATGGGTGGGACGGTAATTGTCCAGGATGACAAAAGTGCTGAATTTCCGGGAATGCCATCTTCAGCAATTAAGACAGGGAATGTAGATTTCATCCTCCCTTTAACAGAAATTTCTTCCGCTTTGATAACTTTGGTTATGTCTCACGCTATTTCGTCATAATCTCCATGCTGTTTTACCATAAAATACCACCAATTTATGTTATTATTAAAGACTGACTATGTATGAACAATAGTTTTGCAAGTTCAATATTCTCGGTTCTTCGGTACTTGTTATGCTCAACCGATAAGTTGAGAAAAGGGAATAGGGAACAGGGGAAGTTTATAATTTGTAATTATCTATGATGTGTATCTATTTCTAGTAAAAACCTAATTGATTTTATGAATGCTCCACACAAGGATCTGGATTTTGAAAATCTCCTCCAATATTTGAGAATCAATCGAGGGTTTGATTTCACAGGTTATAAACGTTCGACTTTAATGCGTCGTGTTATTAAAGAGATGGAGACTTTAAATATAGATAGCTTTGTGAATTATCAAGATTATTTAGAAGTTCATCCAGATGAGTTTAAAAATTTATTTAATACCATTTTAATTAATGTGACTGCTTTTTTTAGAGATAGTTCAGCTTGGGAATATTTAGCCAAAGAAATTATCCCTGATATCATCAAAAATAACCAAAAAGATGAACAGCTTCGGTTCTGGAGTGCTGGTTGTGCGTCTGGACAAGAGGCTTATACTTTAGCAATGGTTCTAGCAGAAATATTGGGAGTAGAAGAGTTTCGTAAGCGGGTAAAAATCTACGCAACAGATGTAGACGAAGAAGCTCTCACCCAAGCTCGTCAAGCTAGTTATTCAGCCAAAAATATCATTGAAGTTCCATCAGAACTGCGCGATAAATATTTTGATTTACTAAATAAAAATTATGTTTTTCGCCAAGATTTGCGTCGTTGCGTGATTTTTGGTCGTCATGATTTACTTCAGGATGCACCAATTTCTCGTTTAGATTTATTGGTTTGTCGCAATACCTTAATGTATTTTAATTCAGAAATACAAGGAAAGATTATCAATCGGTTTCATTTTGCCATTAATGATCATGGCTATCTATTTTTAGGAAAAGCAGAGATGTTAGTCATGCACTCTAATTTATTTATACCTATAGATTTAAAAGATCGTGTATTTGCGAAAGTATCTTTGGGAAACATCCGTAATCGTCAACTAGTTATGACAAATTTGCAAAATAAAGAATCCTCTAATAATGTTTATGCTGAAGAACTGCAAATTAGAGATTTGGCTTTTGATACAGCGTCTAGCGCCCAAGTTGTTATTGATAATCATGGTATATTAATTATGATTAATGAACAAGCTCGGAGTTTATTTAGTTTGACAACGAGAGATTTAAATCGCCCTTTTCAGGATTTAGAATTATCCTATAGACCTGTAGAGTTACGCTCATTAATCGAGCAAGTATATAATGAACGCCATCCTATTATACTCACAAATGTTGAACGTTATCAGCCAAATTCAGAAGTTCAATATTTAGATGTGCGAATCATTCCTTTACAAGATAATGATCAAACCATTCTCGGTGTCACAATCTCTTTTAATGATGTCACCCGTTATCTGAAACTCCAAACAGCATTACAACGTTCTCGACAGGAATTAGAAACAACCAATGAAGAATTGCAATCTACTAATGAAGAACTAGAAACAACCAATGAAGAATTGCAATCTACTAATGAAGAACTAGAAACAACCAATGAAGAATTGCAATCAACAAATCAAGAAATGGAGACAATGAATGAAGAACTCCAATCTGCTAATCAAGAATTACAAACAATAAATAATGAATTAAGCGATCGCACCACTGAACTTGACCACACTAATATTTTTCTGTCTTCCATTTTAAGCTCTCTGCAAATGGGAATGGTAGTCTTAGATAATAGTTTTAATATTTTAATTTGGAATCATACAGTTGAGGATATGTGGGGTTTACGCAGTGACGAAGTAATGAATAAATCCTGGTTTAGTTTGGATATCGGTTTACCTGTAGAACAACTGCGAAATTCCCTTCGTGATATTATATCTAGTAAGAAGAAATTACAGGAAATACTTCTGAATGCCACCAATCGTCGCGGTAAAAAAATCCAATGTTATGTTGCCTGTAGTCCTTTACTAAAAGAAACAGTAGAAGGTATTATCATTATGATGACAGATGTGGAAAAAATCAATAGTATGATTTCTCCAGTGGACATTGAAGAAAGACAACGGGAAGGATAATAGCAAGGAGTCAGGAGGTAGGGGCGCAGGGCCTGCGCCCAGTCTTTATTTTTAATTGTTAATTTTTAATTGCTAATCTATGTCTATAATTATTGCTGGAGAACGGAGTGGAGTCGGGAAAACAACAGTTACACTTACCCTATTAGCATCTTTACGTCGTCGTGGTGTAAAAGTGCAATCTTTTAAGGTGGGACCCGATTATATTGATCCGATGTTTCATCAATATGTTACTGGTCTTCCTTGCCGAAATTTAGATGCTGTGCTAACTTCAGAAAGTTATGTGCAGCAATGTTTTCACCATCATTCTCCCCAGTCTGAATATACTTTAGTTGAAGGGGTAATGGGTTTGTTTGATGGTATTAGCCATTTGTCAAACACAAATGAAAAAACCGACTTTGCGAGTACAGCGCACGTTGCTAGATTATTAGATATACCAATAATATTAGTAATTGATTGTAGTCGTTTATCGGGTTCAGTAGCTGCGATCGCTCACGGTTATTGTTCTTTAGATAGTAGAATTAAAGTTGCTGGATTAGTCTTAAATCGAGTCGGAAGCGATCGGCATTTATCATTATTAAAAGCTGCCCTTTCACCTTTACAATTACCCATACTCGGTGTCTTACGACGACAAGATAATATTACCATTCCTGACCGTCATCTGGGTTTAATTCCCACCGCAGAATTACCAGAATTAGATCAAATAATTAATAGTTTGGCAGATTTAGGTGATATTTACTTTGATTGGGATAAACTTCTCCCACTTTTAAAATCAGCATCTTCCCCAATTCTCAATTCTCAATTCTCAACTCCCAATTCTGCTGTAAGAATTGCTGTAGCGCGAGATCAAGCCTTTAATTTTTACTATCAAGATAACTTAGATCTACTAGAAGAATTAGGAGCAGAATTAGTATTTTGGAGTCCATTAAATGATGATCAATTACCCAAAGATATCCAAGGAATGTATTTTGGTGGAGGGTTTCCTGAAGTATTCGCACAACAATTATCTAAAAATACCAGCCTAATACAAGCAGTCAAAAACTCAATTTTAGGAGGAATACCCACAATTGCGGAATGTGGAGGATTGATGTATTTGTGTGAGAAAATTATTGATTTTGATGGTAACTCTTGGTCAATGGTAGGAATATTACCCACTTATGCACAAATGGATAAAAGATTAACATTAGGATATCGTCGCGCAGTAGTTTTAGAAAATACTTTTTTACTTGATAGCAATAAAAACATTTTTGGACATGAATTTCATCGTTCTTATGTAATCACTAATTCTCCCCAACCATTATTTAATACCTATCGCTATGATTGTGATGAAAATACAGGTTTTGAAGGTTGGAATTTACCCAATGTTCATGCTTCTTATATTCATCAACACTGGGGAGAAAGTAGAGAAATTCCTCAAAGATTTATCCAGAAATGTTTAAGAGGATGTTTGAAAAGTCGTATCCCGTAATTTTCATCACATTGTTACCCCCCTTTCCCCTTATAAAGGCTTATAAAGGGGGGTAACAATAAAAATCCAGTTCCCTCCCCTTACTAAGGGGAGGGTTAGGGTGGGGTAAAAAATATTTGATACATCAACCATAACTTTTAAAACACCTTCTAAAATCCTAGTGACAAATGACATTAAATGGTTTAAAAATGAAAACTATTAGAGTTTTTATAGGATGTTTGAGTTTGTGGCTATTCTTAGATATAGCTGCTTATTTGGGTGCGGAAATTTTTTGGTTTCAGGAAGTTGGTTATATAGAAGTATTTTTGCAAAGATTGTTAACTCAGGGGAGTTTATGGTTGTTTATTGTGAGTTTGAGCGCCATTTACTTATTAGGAAATCTCACTTTAGCTGAGAGGTTGAAATATCCCCCTTTTTCTCATTCTATTCCGGTACAGGAACTAAAAATTAGTCAAAGATTAACGAGTTTTCTTAGTCCTCAATATCCCAGAAATAATCAATCCCCTCAATGGCAAAATTATACCAGTAAAATTAAATTGCGATCGCTCTTACCTCTAATATTAGGGTTAATTTTTTTACTGTGCCTGATGCTAATACACTATGGAAACATTGCCCTCTCCTATTGGTTAGAGAAAGTTAATCAATCTAGTTTATCAGTACCACTATTATTTCGAGCCGAGATAATTTTACAGTTGGGAAGACAGATAATTTCTCAACCTTGGTCTTTAGGACTATTGGGGGGATTATCTATGGCTATATTAATTTATAGCAAATTGTGCTTCAGAGCGATCGCTATTATTTTTAGTCTTATCTTTGGCTGGATACTATCTCAACATTGGGCAAAAATTCTCTTATCTTTTCATCCTATTTCCTTTGATCATCCTGAACCATTATTTGGCAAGGATATCAGTTTTTATATTTTCCATCTCCCCATTTGGGAACTTTTAGGATTTTGGTTAATAGGATTATCCCTATATGGTTTTATTAGCGTCATTCTCACCTATTTATTATCAGCAAATAGTCTCAGTCAAGCCGTTTTTCCCGGATTTTCTTCTCCACAAATGCGCCATTTATCGGGATTAGTCAGCTGTTTAATGTTAGTCGTATCTTTAAATTATTGGCTCAGTCGTTATCAACTACTTTACTCGGTTCGTGGTGTCAGTTATGGAGCTAGTTATACTGATGTTAAAGCCCAATTACCAGCAGATACAATACTATATATTTTATCAGTAGCTATAGCCTTATACTTATTATGGTTAACCGTATTTTGGCAACAAAAATCTTCACATCATCGCCGGGTAAGTTATGCTTTAGGTATTTATATAACTTTGATATTCATAGGTAATTTTATTATACCTATGGCTGTACAAAGTTTTATTGTTGAGCCAAATGAATTACAAAAAGAACAACCTTATATAATGCGAAATATCGCCCTAACTCGTCAAGCATTTAATTTAGATGTCATTGACTCTCAAATATTTAACCCCACAGGAAAACTCACAGAAGCAGATATCAAAGCCAATGAATTGACAATTAGAAATATTCGGCTTTGGGATCAAGAACCATTATTAAAAACCAATCGTCAGTTACAACAAATTCGCCCTTATTATAAATTTCCCGATGCTGATATTGATAGATATTTAATTAAAAATAACGGTGATCAAGAAAAACAACAGGTACTAATTGCAGCGAGAGAATTAAATTATCCAGATGTTCCCCTCCAAGCACAAACATGGGTAAACCAAAATATGATTTATACTCATGGTTATGGCTTCACTATGAGTCCCGTCAATACTGTTGCTGCTGGTGGATTACCAGAATATTTTGTCAAAGATATTAGCCAAAATAATAGCGTCTTAAATACTTCTAGTCCTAATATTCGTGCCAGTATTCCCATCGGACAACCCCGAATTTATTATGGAGAAATTAGTAATACTCACGTCATGACTGGGACAAAAGTTAAAGAATTAGATTATCCCAGTGGCAGCGATAATGTTTATAATAGTTATGATGGATTAGGGGGTATTCATATCAACTCTCTATGGCGAAGATGGCTATTTTCCATATATTTAAAAGACTGGAAAATGATATTTACCAGAGATTTTTTACCAGAAACCAAAATATTATTACGGCGGAATATTAACCAACGAATTCGCACCATTGCCCCTTTTTTAAAATTTGATAGTGATCCTTATTTAGTTGTAGCAGATGCCCATATAGATGGTCAAAATCAACAATTTCCCGGTAAAGAAAATTATCTTTATTGGATAGTTGATGCTTACACCACAAGCGATCGCTATCCTTACTCAGATACAGGTAAAAATAGTATTAACTATATCCGTAACTCTGTTAAAGTCGTCATTGATGCTAACAACGGTACAGTAAGATTTTACATTGCTGATGCCTCCGATCCATTAATTACGGCTTGGTCAAAAATATTTCCCAAAATGTTTCAACCACTGAACAATTTACCAATCAATCTCCGCAATCATCTCCGCTATCCAGTAGATTATTTCAAAATTCAATCTGAACGCTTAATGATCTACCACATGACAGATACCCAAGTATTTTATAATCGGGAGGATCAATGGCAGATTCCCAATGAAATCTATGGTAACGAAAGCCGTAAAGTTGAACCCTACTATTTAATAACCAGTCTCCCCAACGTTTCCTTTGAAGAATTCATCCTCCTACTTCCCTACACACCCAAACAACGCACCAATTTAATCGCTTGGTTAGCAGCACGTTCCGACGGTGAAAATTATGGGAAATTAGTATTATATAACTTTCCCAAAGAACGTTTAATTTATGGACAAGAACAAATTGAAGCCAGAATAAATCAAGATCCAGTTATTTCTCAACAAATTTCCCTATGGAATCGTCAAGGTTCCAGAGTAATTCAAGGTAATCTGTTAATAGTTCCCATTGAGCAATCATTACTATATGTTGAACCAATTTATTTAGAAGCCACACAAAATAGTTTACCAACATTAGTGAGAGTAGTCGTAGCCTATGAAAATCGCATCATCATGGCACCCACCTTAGAACAAGCACTACAAGGAATCTTTCAACCAGAACTCGCACCACCAGCAACTATTATTCGTCCCCTAGAAGACGAAATACCCCCTGGTTAAATAGCTGATATTTCAACTCAGAATTATACTGATTTTAGTTTAAACTAATAAGTAATTGGACAAAAATATTTACAGTCATTCCGAGGGAAGGGAAGCAATCACAACCCTTGCGATTGCTTTATTTCACTTCGTTCCATATGGCTAACGCCACGCAACGCTTACGCAATGACATTGTGTAATTAATTCTGTCTCACTACTTAAAATAAAAACTTCCAGGAAAATGTAACTATGCTATATCATTTAGATTTTCATGTTGAATACCCCGATAACATAAATCAACAAGAACTATTTGCCTTATGGAGTGAAGAAGCAGATGTCGCCCTCCAAGCCAAACAAGCCGGAATAGTGGTTGATTTATGGAAATGTGTTGGTACTCGTCGTGTAATTGTCATTGTTGATGTTCCTACTCCCGACACATTAGACCAAATTCTTCTAGACTTGCCTATCATGAAAAAAAACGGACAAAAAGTGCAAATAGAAGTAACACCTTTAAGAAAATATGAAGACTTC
>Ga0208327_1000370_pt1 | contig 11490 bp, 12 predicted proteins | sample LakMenEpi26Jun08_FD_150733 | JGI IMG/M metagenome (GOLD analysis project Ga0208327, IMG submission 150733) | Freshwater microbial communities from Lake Mendota, WI - 26JUN2008 deep hole epilimnion (SPAdes) | ecosystem: Environmental > Aquatic > Freshwater > Lake > Epilimnion/Euphotic zone ...
TGCCCTTGCAGGCAGAATGACTGCCTGCGGCGGCCATTTTACTTCGATATCTTTGCCATTTTGACGCCGCGAAGGTGGATTTAAGTGGTCCTGACCCTAACATATATTCTCTCCCTGTTCGGTGCCTGACCCTAACGGCTATCTCTCGGCTTGCAAAGCACCGAAAAACAAGTATAGCGCGCCGCTCACACAGACATGTGCGGATGAATGAGGCCGATTCTGGCGATTGCTTGCCACGACCATCTCTTTCGCCTATCATGCCCTAGAACTTATTGATTTTGAAATGGAACAGGTGCCGAAATGGCTGTCCCCAAAAGAAAAACATCCCCTTCGAAGCGCGGCATGCGTCGTAGCCATGATTCGCTTAAGGTTGCTGCTTACCAAGAATGCGCCAACTGTGGTGAATTGAAGCGTCCACATCATCTGTGCGATGCCTGTGGCCACTATAATGGCCGCGAAGTGGTAGCAGTCGCCTAATCCTGTTCAAGGAGAATAGCTGGTGTCGATGAAACCGCGTATCGCCATTGACGCGATGGGCGGTGACGAAGGCGTTCCTGTGATGATCGCAGGCGCGGCTTTGGCACGTCACCGGCACGACAGTTTCAAATTTCTTTTGGTGGGTGACGAAACGCAGATTAAGTCTGCGCTCGATAAGCACCCCAATTTGCGCGCTGCCTCCGAAATCCTTCATAGCGATGTCGTCGTTACGCCCGATGACAAGGTCAGCGCCGCCCTGCGGAAGGCCAAAACCAGCTCCATGGGCATGGCGATCAATGCCGTAAAGTCAGGCAATGCCAGCGCCGCCGTCAGCGCTGGCAATACCGGCGCATTAATGGCTACCGCCAAACTTGCCCTGCGCACAATGCCCGGCATCGACAGGCCAGCGCTTTCTGCCTTGCTGCCGACGCTGGAAGATACCGATGTGGTGATGTTGGATCTGGGGGCAAACACCGAGTGTGAGGCCAAAAACCTTGTCCAGTTTGCCGTCATGGGCGCGGCCTATTCGCGTATCATTTTCGGCTTTGACCGTCCGCGTGTCCGCTTGCTGAACATCGGTACCGAGGAAATGAAGGGCACCGATCAACTTCGTGACGCGGCGCAGCATTTGCGCGACGCCACCGGGCTACACATGGATTTTCAGGGCTTTGTTGAGGCCGACAAGATCAACCTCGGCCAATGTGATGTCGTTGTGTGCGATGGCTTTACCGGCAACATCGCGTTGAAGTCCATCGAAGGCACGGCGCGTTTCGTCACGGATCTTTTGCGCCGGGCCTTCACCAGCTCGATCCGTTCGAAATTCGGTTTTCTGGTATCGCGTCCGGCCACCGAATTGCTGCGGCACCATCTTGATCCCAATAATCATAATGGCGCTGTCTTCATGGGACTGAACGGTGTCGTCGTCAAAAGCCATGGCAGCGCCAATATCAAGGGTGTGGCCAATGCGGTCGAGGTGGCGGCGCGATTGGTCGAAGAAGACATTACCGCGCGCATCACGCAAGATCTTGCGCGGATACAGGCCGAGTGACCGAAGTCGCTCTTCGTGCCGTTATCAAAGGCACTGGGTCGGCGCTTCCACGCAACCGCGTGTCGAACGCTGAACTGGCCCGCAGAGTCGATACGACCGATGAATGGATTACAGAGCGGACGGGTATAAAGTTTCGCCACATCGCCGAGCCCGATGAAACAACATCCAGCCTTGCGATCGAAGCATCGCGCCGGGCGCTTGACGCGGCTGGCATGTCGGCCAGCGACATTGATCTCATCATATTGGCGACCGCTACGCCCGACCAGACTTTTCCCGCCTCTGCCACCATCGTGCAACATGCGCTTGGCTGCAATGGCGGCGTTGCCTTTGATGTGGCCGCGGTTTGCTCGGGCTTTCTCTATGCCTTTTCCGTCGCGGAAAGCATGATCCGCGCAGGTTCAGCCCATAATGCATTAGTCATCGGGGCCGAAACATTTAGCCGCATATTGGACTGGGAAGACCGCACGACATGCGTATTATTTGGTGACGGCGCTGGCGCGGTAGTCTTGTCAGGCGAGGTTGGCATTCGCGGCGCGCTGGTGACCAAATTGCATGCCGATGGTCAACATAATGAATTATTATATGTCGACGGCGGTCCATCCACCACGGGCACCGTCGGCCAATTGCGGATGAAGGGTCGGGAGGTGTTCCGCCATGCCGTAACCAATCTCACCAATGTATTGCACGAGGTGCTTGCCGCGACAGACTTGACGCCAGCCGACATTGACTGGGTCGTTCCGCATCAGGCTAATGCCCGGATTATTGCGGCGACGGCCAAGAAACTGGCGCTTGACCCGAATAAAGTCGTCCTTACCGTTGACCAGCACGCCAATACATCTGCGGCGTCGGTTCCGTTGGCCCTCGATGTCGCCGTGCGCGATGGCCGGATCAAAAAAGGGGACGTTGTCGTTCTGGAAGCGATGGGTGGCGGATTCACTTGGGGCGCATCAATCGTACGTATGTAAATTTAATTATACGGATGTAACTTTTCTACATTATCGCTATTTTACAATTCAAATTTATGTTGTATGCTATGATCTTACCACTCGATGTCAAGGTCCGGAGACGAATATGGCTGATGCAGGAACTTTAACTCGCGCTGATTTGGCCGAGATGCTTAACCGTCAAATTGGTTTGTCGCGTGCAGATGCCGCGGCGATGGTCGAATCAATCCTCGATCATATGACCGATGCGTTACTGGACGGTGACAATGTCAAAATTTCTGGCTTTGGCACCTTTGTTCTTCGGGACAAGGCCGAGCGTATCGGGCGCAACCCCAAAACAGGCGTGGAAGTGCCAATTACGCCGCGCCGGGTGCTTACATTCCGTGCAAGCCAAGGCATGCGCCAAAAGGTAAAATAACTTTTATGCGCGAAAAATCGGCTGACGCCTTCCGTAACATTGGTGAAATGGCCGAGGCGTTGGGCGTTCGCACGCATATATTGCGCTATTGGGAAGAACAGTTCCCCATGCTGCGGCCTCTGACGCGTGCGGGTGGCCGACGGTTGTATCGGCCCGAAGATGTCGTCCTGCTGCATACTATCCATCGCTTATTGTATGCAGAAGGCTATACCGTGAAGGGCGCGCGTCGTTTTCTGACGGAAGGCGGGGCACAGGATGCGCGGCCTCATGCACCTACGCCCGAGCAATCGTCGGTTGCAGCGTTCGACTTTGGTGCTTTGCAGGCGGTGCGCGACCGGCTGGCGTCCGCTTTGGCCGCAGCTTAACCCATATTCCGGGCGTAGACCAAGTCGCGGAAGGGCACTTTGCCCACCATGAAGACCGTTTCGCCAATCGCCACAAAGCCAGCTCGTTCGTAAAAGCCGATGGCGCGCACATTTTTTTCGTAGACGGACAGCAGCAGGCGTTTTGCCCCGCGTTTTTCGGCCACCGCGAACACCAGATCTAACAGGTCTTTGCCATTACCACCGCCCTGCCACGGCCCCAGCATATAAATACGCTTTAACTCGATATCGCTGTCTTGCTGCACCGCAGGATGGGCCGCAGGTGTGACCATGGCATAGCCAACAGGTGCGCCCAGCGGGGTTTCGCCAAGCACGATATCGGTTGCCGGATCGCGAAGTGCCGCGGCATAATATGCGGTGCTATGTTCTTGCCGCAGATGTTCCATCATTGGTTGGCCGGGATGGTCAAAAGCGAAGGTAGCCATGAACGTTGCCGCGCCAAGAAAGCTCAGCGCTTCGGCATCACGCACATCGGCGTTGCGCCAAATAATGGGGGTCATTCGTCTTCGGGTCCGAGTTCGGGGTCAAGATCGCGAGGCCGGATGAAGTGCGTCAATTTCCCGCATTTGCGATCCACATCGGCCCAGCGCGCGACGTTCAATTCCATTCGCGCAATCGCGGCGGTCGGATATTTCTCCCAAACCAAATCGCGCAAAGGCGAGGTGCCGTCGTCGGGACAGATGTCGAACACAAGATCCTCTAGCCCCGGATTATGCCCGACCATCAACAGGTTTTTATGTGCATCGGCTTGATCGCGCAGCACGTCCATCAACGTCGCAGAGGACGCCAGATAAATCCGGCGGTCCCAATTGGGCTCGATCCGATCACCAGTGCCCTTCACAAAATGATCAATCGTTTCGATCACGCGCACCGCGGGGCTTGCGACGACATGGTCAAAGGTAAATCCGTTGCGTTTTACCCAGATGCCCATGATAAGCGCCGCTTTTTCCCCGCGTTTATTGAGCGGACGGTCAAAATCGCGTGGAACGGCGTCATCCCAACTCGATTTGGCATGGCGGAACAAGGTAAGGGTGAAGGTCAAATAGGGTTGCTCGCTTCCAACATGTTTGCACCGTCCTGCCGCAAATTTGTGTCAGACGAAAGACCTGATTTAACCGAATTCACAGCCTCTTCCAGCGTTACCCGGCGGATGGGCGTGCCCGGTGGAAATGCCGACAAAAGGCGGCTTGGCACCGCCGATGACAGCAACACAAAATGGCCTTTGTCGCCGGCACTCCGGATCAGGCGGCCAAAGGCCTGCGCCATTTTTGCGCGGATGATGCGGTCGTCATATTCCATGCCGCCATGTTTCAAACGCCGCGCGCGGTGCAAGATGTCGGGGCGGGGCCAAGGGATTTGCTCCATAATGACCAGCCGCAGCGAATGGCCGGGCACGTCCACCCCGTCGCGCAATGCGTCGGTGCCAAGCAAGCTTGCATGCGGGTCATCGCGGAATATGTCGACAAGTGTGCCGGTATCAATGGGGTCCACATGTTGCGCATACAGCGGCAGTCCGTCCCGCGCCAAGCGGTCGGCGATGCGCGCATAGGTGGATCGCAACCGCCGTATCGCGGTGAACAGGCCAAGAACGCCGCCGCCTGACGCGGTAATCAACGCGGCATAAGCCCCTGCCAAGGCGGCAGCATCGCCCTTTTTAATATCGGTGACGATCAGCACTTCGGCTTGCGCTTTATAGTCAAACGGGCTGATCGCCGAAAAATGCGTCGCTGGCTTATCCAGATGACTTGCCCCGGTCCGCGCCTCGGCATTTTGCCAGTCGCCACCGCTGCGCAAGGTTGCGGATGTGGCCAGCACGCCATGGCTCGGCTTCAGCAAGACCTCCGCCACGGGCTTCATCGGGTCGAGCCAACGGCGGTGCATACCAATGTCCATTTCGCGGCCTTCGAACCGGTCAATCGCCAGCCAGTCGATATATTCGGGGTCAACGGGGCCGACGGCGCGCGCCAACATCGATATCCATGCGCGCAATGTGTCGATGCGCCAGCTTAGGCTTGCCATTGCGCCCTCGACGCGCGCGCGGGCGCTGCCATCGAGCCAATCGGGCGGGTCGGCTATCATTGCTTCCAAACGTTGCCCAAGCACCGTCAGCGGTCTTGCCAGCGCCTCCAGCGCGATGGCGGCATCGGCGGCGGCGTCTATGACTTTTGGGTCAGGATCGGCAAGCTCGGTCTCCAGACCATAGCCGCTTTCGGTTGCATTGGTTTCGTCGCGGGCGAACACCATCGTCCGGACGGCGGACAGCAATCGTTCAATTGGTCCCGATGGCGTGCCTTCGGCCAAACGCGCCAACCATCCCTCGCCGGGCAAAGCCTCAGCCGCGACGCGCGCCATTTCAATGGCAAGGCCGCCTTCTTCATCATAAGATGCGACATCGGCAAGCCGCGCCGAAAGCCCGCGCCGTCGCCCGCGTGCCTTGCCTTCGGGGCCAATGACCCAGCGGCGCAACTCAATCGTTTCTTGCCCTGTCAGCGCGGCGGCAAACATCGAATCGGCGGCATCAAACAGATGATGACCTTCATCAAAAATGATCCGGCTTGGTCGGTTTTGTTCATCCCGCCCGCGCGCGGCGTTGACCATCATCAAAGCATGATTGGCGATGACAATTTCGGCCTGCACCGATGATCGCGCCGCGCGTTCAATGAAGCATTTTTTATAATGTGGGCATCCGGCATAAATGCATTCGCCGCGCCGGTCGGTCAGCGCGGTTGATCCATTGCGCCGGAACAAGGTCGGCAACCATCCGGGTAAATCGCCCCCAATCATGTCGCCATCATGCGAATAGGCCGCCCAGCGCGCCACCAAATGCGCAAGGGTCGCCGCGCGTCCGGCAAAGCCGCCTTGCAAGGCATCCTCCAAGTTCAAAAGGCACAGATAATTTTCGCGACCCTTGCGCACCACGACCTTGGATTTGAACGTTTCATGGTCGGGATACATGCGCTTCGCCTCGCGCACCAATTGCCGTTGCAACGCCTTGGTAAAGGTGGAAATCCACACCGTGCCATCGGCGGCGGTCGCCCACAGGCTGGCAGGTGCGAGATAGCCAAGCGTCTTGCCAATACCTGTGCCGGCCTCCGCCAGCAATATATGCGGTTCGCCCTTGCGCGTGCGCGGTGCGAAAATGGCCGCTGCGGCTTGGGCAAAATCGCGCTGCCCTTGCCGTGTTTCCGCAGAGCCGCCGACCAAAGATGCCAAGCGTTCTTGCACGGCATCGGCCTGCAACGTCACCACGCGGGGCGGGGTGCGCGGCGCGGCCTCCTCCCATTCGGGCAGGCGGCTGAACAGCCAGCGTTCCGGTCGCTCGGGCTTTTTGAGTTGTGCCAACACCAGATTTGCCCATGGCCAGCGCAGCCGCATCAACGCTTGGGCCGAATCCCAAGCCCCTTCGCGTTCGGCCCAAGCAGGGTCGCCCAGCACCGACAGCAAATTTTGCGCGGCGCGCAGCAAGAATAAAGGCACGTCTTGATCCGTCGCAGGGGCGGGTAAGTTCAGCATCTTTGCCAATCCCTTGGGCGTTGGAACGGCAAAGCGCGCGGGGTAGACAAAGGCATATAGCTCCAGAAGGTCAAGCCCCGACAAATCGGGATAGCCAAGCCTTTGTGCCACCAAAGGCGCATTCAGCATGACCATCGGCGTTTCCGCCGCCCGGCCCGCCGCTTCACCCTTGCCAATTGTTTGCACATGTCCGCCATTGCTGCCCATCCAAATACCGGCATGGCTTGCGTGGAGCGCAGGAAAGGCTAGTGGAGTTTCCATGAGCCCTGATAGGCGTATTTGGAACGAAAGAGCAACATGTGACTGAGCTTCGCGATATAGCATTGGCATCAAAAGCCTGGCCTTATGAAGAGGCGCGGCGTTTGTTGAAACGCTATCCCCATGGCAAGCCCGACGGTCAGGCGATTATTTTCGAATGTGGCTATGGTCCATCGGGTCTGCCCCACATCGGCACCTTTAACGAAGTGCTGCGCACGACGATGGTGCGCAATGCGTTCCGGACCTTGTCCGACGCGCCAACGCGCCTGATCGAATTTTCGGACGATATGGATGGCCTGCGCAAGGTGCCAGACAATGTGCCGAACCAAGCGATGCTCACCGAACATTTGGGCAAGCCTTTGTCGCGCATCCCCGATCCGTTTGAAAAGTTTGAAAGCTTTGCCGCGCATAACAATGCGATGCTGCGTGATTTCCTCGACCAGTTCGGTTTTGAATATGAATTTATCTCGTCATCGTCGCAATATGAAAGCGGCGCGTTTGACGATGCCCTGAAAAATGTGCTGCGCAACTATCAGGGCATATTGGACATCATGCTGCCCACGTTGCGCAAGGAACGCGCCGCCACTTATTCGCCGATACTGCCGATCAGCGAGAAGACCGGCGTCGTGCTTCAGGTGCCGGTTGCGGTTGTCGATGCCGAGGCTGGCCTTGTTCGTTTTGATGACAATGGCGACATGGTCACGCAATCGGTCTTGGGCGGCAAGGCAAAGCTGCAATGGAAGGTCGATTGGGCGATGCGTTGGGTCGCGTTGGGCGTCGATTATGAAATGTATGGCAAGGACCTAATCGACAGCGGCGTGCAATCGGGCAAGATCGCGCGCGTGCTTGGCGGGCGTCCGCCCGAAAGCCTGATTTACGAAATGTTCCTCGATGAAAAAGGCGAGAAGATTTCCAAGTCCAAGGGCAATGGCCTCGCGCTTGAGGATTGGTTGAAATATGGCACCGAAAACAGCGTTGCCTTTTACGCCTTTCGCGAACCCAAAAGCGCCAAGCAACTGCATTTGGGCGTCGTGCCTAAGGCCGTGGACGAATATTTCCAGTTCCGCGCGCAATGGCATGAACAACCGATTGAAAAGCGGCTGGGCAACCCTGTACACCATGTCCATAATGGCCAAGTACCCAGCGGGCAGCCGCCGGTGACGTTCGGCCTGTTGCTGAACCTCGTCGGCGTGATGGGTGCAGGTGCGACCGAGGCGCAGGTTTGGGCCTATCTTGGCAATTATGCCGATAATGTCTCGCCCGAAAACGCGCCCGAACTGGCCGGGTTGATCCCTATTGCGCTTGCCTATAACCGCGATTTCGTCGCGCCGACCTTGCACAAGCGCAAGCCCGAAGGCGTTGAGATTGCCGCCTTGCAGATGCTCGATGCGCGACTGGCGGAATTGCCTGCGGACGCCAGCGCCGAGGATATTCAGAACATCGTCTATGCCATCGGTAAAGAGGGTGGATTCGAAAATCTGCGCGACTGGTTCAAGGCCTTGTATGAAACGCTGTTGGGTTCAAGCGCCGGTCCACGCATGGGCAGCTTCATCGCTTTATACGGATTGGCCAACAGCCGTCAGCTCATCGCAGAGGCGCTTGCATAGCTAAGGCGAGCGCCGTCCGGTTGGAACATTGCAGGAGTATTGACATGAAAGAGGTGCCTTCGGTCGAAAAACTGGCGATTGACCTGCTTGGAAAGTCGCTGGACCAGTTGGAGGCCGAAGAGGCCAAGGTGCTGCACCATATTCACCATGTGCAGCGCACCAGCCGCGACGTTGGCGATATTGTCGACGAACAGGCGACTTTTGGTCAGCGCCTATCCGACAAGGTCGCGGCGGTTGGCGGATCATGGAAATTCATCATGGTCTTTGCCGCTGTATTGCTTGGCTGGATGCTTTTGAATTCGCAGATATTGGGCAAATTGGGCACGCCATTTGACCCTTATCCGTTCATCTTTTTGAACCTGATGCTGTCAACGGTTGCGGCGATTCAAGCGCCCATCATCATGATGAGCCAAAATCGCCAGTCGGCCAAAGACCGCATTGCCGCCGCGCATGATTATGAAGTCAACTTGCGGGCCGAGCTAGAAATCCTGCGCTTGCATGCAAAAATCGACGCGCTTCTGGAAATCATCGAACGGCAAAGCGCCCGTGCGCCCTCGGTCAGTTGACGGCCTGCGTCAGAACGTCGCGATAATTGGGCGATAGGGTCATCTTCGGATGATAGCCGCCCGTTCCGAGCAGGCGATGGGTCGCCGCCAGATGGTAGCAGGGCACACCCATGAACAGATGATGCTCGCTGTGATAATTCACCCAATAAGGCGCGACCGTAAAGCGGGCGATAAGGCCGGCATAAGTGGTCCGCGCATGCGTGAACGGGTCGCCGCTGCCGGTCGGGGTGCAGGCATGTTCGGCGATGTTGCGGATGCGCAGGAATAATTGAAAACTTGTGGCCAGCGCCGCCAGCCAGAGCACAAACGGCACCCAGCCCCAGACGAGTAAAGATATCGTTAGCAATATGGCTTGCAAGACCAAGAACCGGCCTACGGTGTGTGCGGTGTTGCTTGCCCCGCGCAAAGCGAGGGCAAATTGCGCGCGGCGTTGCTTGTAAAATGTCTGCCCCGTCAGGTCGCGGATGAATTTGCGGCGCAGGCTATCGCGGCTGGTGGGGAAGGGGGCGGACAAAGAAAGGTCGGGGTCTTCGGGCTGCTGCGTGAATTTGTGATGCGTCAAATGATAGGCGCGATAGGCGAACAAATCGCTGCCCGTCGCCGCGCCCGTCGGCCATTGGCCAAGCCAGTTATTGGTCTTGCGGTTGGGGTGCAGCAGGCCATGCGCGCCATCATGCATCAGGATCGAAAGCCCCAATTGCCGCCCGCCCAATATCGCCAGCACCAAAGGCGTTGCCAATAATCCGGTCAACCAGTGATAGTCCCATGCCGCCGCGCCGCCAAAGGCCGCGAGCGCGACAACCATCCAAGCATGCAGCACAAGCCAGATACCGCGCCAACGCGACAAGGTGGTGATGGCGCGCCAATCGTCAGCGGCGAAAACCGCGCGCGGGTTGGCGGCCTTTACCGCTGGCATGATGCGTTCATATTCATACAGACAGCATAACGCTCGGCTGGCCCAAGCGCAAATGCGTTACGTCACCGCCGGTGCGACAAAATTGGCCATTTTTGCCTGCGCCTTGCGCGACTCACGGAAACTGAAAATCGGCCAATCATGCAGCATCCCCGCATGTTCGATAAGCTCCACCGACGGCAGCTTGGCCTTTAATGCCCGCGAGTCAGTAACCAATATGTCGTCGCCACCGGCAAAGGCCAGGATCGGCGGTAATCCTTCCCAATTGCCAAAAATCGGGCTGCATCTTGGGTCATCGCGGGGTAAATCGCCCGCATAAAGCATGCCGCCTGCGGAAATACCGCTGATGGTCAGGATGCCGTCGCGCGGTTCCGTTTTCAACTGGTCGGGATGCGCCGGGTCAAGGTTCAGCCATGGGCAAATGAGCAACAGACTGGCAGGCAAAGTTTGCTGTGTATCGCGCGCCATGTGCGCCAACGCAGCGGTCAGTCCGCCACCTGCAGAGTCGCCGCCCATGACAAACGCTTTTTCGCCCATCTCCGCCAGATAGCCTGTATAATAGTCCATCGCCCAATTGGTGATATGGGCAGCCGTATTTTCCGGCGCGAGCGGATAGAGCGGCGCGGTGATGGACCAGCCATGTTGCGCCGCCATGCGCGACAGAAATTTCCAATGGATGTCGGTTGCCGGATAGACATAGCCGCCACCATGCCAGAACAGGATATGCGCCGACGGCGCACGACCCTTGGGCGCAAGGTGCCAAACAGGACGGCCCTGAAACTCGCTGTGCCGAATATCGACCTCGGCATGCGCTTTGGGCGATGGCAAGGGCCCGGAACGGACCTTTGCAATATTCTTTTCAAATTGCGGCCCGCCCGTGAACATCCGGCGATAATAGCCCGTGGTGCGCAGCGCAAAACCAGCAAAGCTGGCGGCAAAACTTGGCATAAATAACTCTCCCCCTGACAGGCGAGCTATAGCAACGTGCCACACCAATCAAGCAGCTAAGTGGTCCTGGCCCTCGGGTCCTGGCCCTAGTTTACATTGGTATTAAAATGGTATTGCATAAATTAGACAAGCCGGTTAACTCCTTGCAGCTTTGCCGAAAAGCACAATGGGAAGGGAGATTGGCAATGAGAAGAAAAACATCAAAAATACTCTATGGGAGTTGCGCGTTTCTTGGATTGGTCGCGTCGACCATTTCAACGAGTGCAATCGCGCAGGATGCGGTGTCCGCTGAAGAAGCGGATGACGGAATCGTTGTTACAGGAACGAGGATCAAGAGCGCGGGCCTTTCTTCAACGAGCCCGATCAGCACGCTTGATGGCGAGCAGATCCAACTGCAGCGCGCCGTCACAATCGA
>Ga0208327_1000372_pt1 | contig 11475 bp, 9 predicted proteins | sample LakMenEpi26Jun08_FD_150733 | JGI IMG/M metagenome (GOLD analysis project Ga0208327, IMG submission 150733) | Freshwater microbial communities from Lake Mendota, WI - 26JUN2008 deep hole epilimnion (SPAdes) | ecosystem: Environmental > Aquatic > Freshwater > Lake > Epilimnion/Euphotic zone ...
CTCTAAGGAACATCAATAGGAATCAGACCATTTTCTGGAACATAACCAGAAAAACAACCATCATCAGAAGACACCAAAATCAACCGCAGAGGATAATCTGGAGGGACTCGCAAATCAGCCCAAGGTACTGCTATTTCTAAACAAGAATCTAACGCAACTTGGGCGCGAGAGGCACGGGGATACCATAAATGATTATCTCCTGCGGCTCGAAACTGCACCGATTGACTGAGTAAATTAACTTCCAAATGATGGTGAAATAGATAATTCAAAGGTGCGCTGTCTGGTACTTCCGCTAGAGGTATGGAACTATTCACCATTGTTCTATCTGGATAATACCAGAATAGGTGCAAATCTGGAGGTATATCTTTGCCAGGAACAGCACCTGTTTTAAAATCTACTCGCACATAAAAGTTTAAATGGTCTACCCCATACCATAAACGTTGGATAGTGCTGCTGTTGTGCATTGTTCCTCTAGCACCACCAACTTCGATGCGCCCAGCTTTGTCCCAATCTTGTTCATCACCTTTACCATCTATGATAGGATGAATAAAGCCTTGTGGTTTATGGTCAGAACGGGCTTGATGGATTTCTAGGGGGGTGTGCAGATATGGAGGTATGGGTTCATTTAAGGCTTTGTAAATGCCATAGAGATGTTCCCGAAATAATTGGTCAAAAATGGCATCTTGATTGGAAGAATGTCCCTCTCCAAACCACCAAAACCAGTCTGAACCTTCAGCCGCATATAGGGCTTCCCAGGCGGCTGGGTTGTTTTGTTCTGTGGCTTCGGGATGATTTGCTAAGACTTGTCTAGCTGCGGTGAGATAGTCCCAGGCGCGGTTTTTGACGGGATCTCCTATCCATGTGGTAAAATTGCCGTCTACCCAAGAACCACTATGGAGTTGTGCAGCGGGAATAGTGGCGGTAGGTGGGTGTTTTTCAATGAATTCGGAAACGGTGACAAGTTTGATATGGGGTTCATTGCTCAAACTTTCATACAATGTTTCTAAGAAGTCTTTCCCGTCGTGGGGATAAAATTCCCAACAATTCTCCCCGTCCAGGGCAATTGTCACTAACCAAGGTTGATCATCGTTACTTTCTTTTTGTTGTTTAGCGATCGCTTGCAAATGTCCAACTAAATCCGCTGCTGCTTTCTTTGCCGGCATTGCACTGTATGTAAAGCCAATTAAATCTGATAATCTGTGATCACGGAAAACAATCGCCACTTCACCTGCTGGAGTTTGCAAACGATAGGGACGATAGAGCAATTCTGGTTCTTGGACATTTCCCGCAGCGTCTCGATGAAAAAAGTGTTTTAATGACCAACCTAAAACCGCTTCATCTGAGCAAATCCATTTAAACCCTTGTTTAATAATATACGGTAAAATTTCTGGACTAACGGACTGTTCAGAAGGCCATAAACCTCTAGGATCTTGCCCAAACCTATCTATATATAAATCCCAGGATTTTTGTAAATGCCGGGGGATATCTTCTACCCACTGAAACCGCTGCTTGGGTAATGTCATCTGCGGCACAGCCACCCGTCCTGAATTAGTATCAGCTAATAAGGGTAAAATCGGGTGAGTATAGGGAGTAGTGGTAACTTCCAGTTGTCCACTGTCCTGCATTTTCCGATGTTGGGGAATAATCTGACTGAGGATTTGCCGCTGTTTGGAATAAATGCGTTGGCGATCGCCTAAACTAAAATTACGACCTTGTGCTAACCAAGCCGCAATTTCTGGATCATGCCAAAATAAAGGATCAATCCAAGCTAAATTATGCCAAGCTAGTAAATCACCATAATCTGACAACTGCCAATTTGCTAAACACCAACTTTGTCCCTGTTCCTGCCTTTGGTAATATAACTCGGCATAACGAGGATGAGGATCAATCAAAGTATGATGGTTAGCATCAAAGAAATGTTGAACAATAAACTCTTTTTGTTCACGAGTCAACTTTTCTACAGGAGTCAAACTAGCAGTTAAATAAGGGTCAAAAGCCGTACCTGCAACATAATCTTCTATTTGCAATATTAACGAGGGAACTAAATTCACCGTTTGGTGCAGTTTAGGATACTTCTCTAACAATAATACTAAATCCAAATAATCCTTAGTCCCATGTAAACGTACCCAAGGCAAGCGGTACTGCTGGCTAGTCACTAGAGAACTACCATTTTCAGGAGACTTGTACAACGGTTGATGTTGATGCCAGATAAACGCAACGTGCAAAGGATGAGACATATAATATATAAAAGAGTAGGTGATGGAAAATAGGGAACGGGGAACAGGTGACAAGTATATCTTACCAATTACCTCTTCCCCATTCCCCATTACCAGCGATTTAGATAACTTTTTTTACTTCAGAAACTTATCCTACAACTTGTTCTACTTCAGAGATTTCAGGAATCATTTCCTTAAGACGGCGTTCAATACCCATTTTCAGAGTCATAGTGGAACTGGGACAAGAACCACAAGCACCCTGTAACTCGACTTTAACAATCGGTCCATCCAATTCTACGAGTTTTACGTTACCACCATCAGACATGAGATAAGGGCGCATCTCGTCTAATACAGTTTCTACATTTTCTATCGTTAGTTCCATAGGTTTAGACCTGTTTAGTAAATAAATTGGTAATTATCCGAGTTGCTAATTATCTAGTGTAGGCTGGAAATGGATAATTGGTCATTAGTCAGTGGTCAGTGGTCAGTGGGAAGAAAAATATTCTCCCCTGCCTCCTCCCTATTCCAGTAGCTGAATATTGGAATAAACAAACTCGGTAATTGATTGAGGAGTTGCAGTTTTCCCATCTTCATATTCTGCCACTACCTGCTTCGTTAAAATGTAGTAATTACCAAATTTTTGATATGTGTCCGTAAACTTGAGGATGCTATTAACATTACCTGTTTGCGAATTGCGAAAAACCACATCATAAGCAGAAGGGATATAACCGGAGTCTGTATCTAGGAATTGCTCAGAATTAATCTCCAAAGACATCCGACCCATAACCCGAATTTCTTGACAGATTTTTTGGTTACGGATTTGATATTGAGAATCAGTATTTTCGCCTTTGACAAAAACCGTTTCTGCTGCGTTACCCAAACTAAACTCATTTTCACTAGAAGAAGTTTGAAAATTGCTTCCTTGACAGCGAGTAATTATTTCCTGTAAATGAATATCAATTCCTGCTTCTATTTGTTTATCTGCAACTCCCGTAATTTCCACATTCAAATTACGGTCAATCTGAATTTTACCTGTATAAACTTCTCCTTCCTGTAGCAGTTGCACATCGGCAGCATAACCAGGAAAGTTTTCATCCCAAGTGTAACGACCTTCATAAGCAGTTTGAAATAAAATTTCTGCTGTTGACTGAATTGCCATATCACCACTTTGACTGTGCTTTCTTAACAGTTTAATTCAAAGTTGATAATTCCTATACAAAATATATTTGGCGAATTTAAACTTTGCGCCTTTGCGCGTTTGCGTGAGACATATTCTTGAAGAAGAATTCATGAGTCAGAAATAAAGTTTAAATCACAATTTTCGACTTAGCACACAAAAACTCTCAGATTGTATCACCAATATAGCAGAAACTGTAACTATGTCAATAATCAATTGCTAGAAAGTTGAAACTTCGTGAAATTATTGACAACATTCTCAATAACTCTGAGAATTACCCCCCGCTTATTGAGAATGGACTAATTTGCCGAAAATCCTATTTAAAAAACTTATCTATCGAGAATCCTTTAAGGTTTGCGAATATATCCCCATTTACCAGCGATAAAAGATGATTTTCCTGATTCTTGATTTGGTTTAAATTCTCCACCAACATTAACTAATGCCAGACCTTCAGAAAAAGGTTTAGCAAAATCAAAAGTCGCTGGAATGATCAACTCACCATAGCGATTGATATATCCCCATTTTCCTGCCATTTTTACAGGGGCTAATTCTTCGGAGAAAATATCAGCTTCATCAAATTGGGGATTGATAATAAATTGACCAATTCTATCTATATAACCCCATTTATTCCCAACTTTAACTAATCCTAAACCTGCGTAAAAACTTTTAGCATCATCAAATTCAGGGACAATAATCATGCCACCTGCTTTATTAATAAATCCCCATTGATTTGCTACTTTTACAGCGGCAATATCCTCATGAAATGATTTAACCTCATCAAATTGAGGAGAAATAAAAATTTCACCAAAGGCATTAATAAATCCCCATTTACTAGCTATTTTTACAGCAGCGACACCTTCAGAAAAAGATACAGCATCATCAAATTGCAGCGGGATAATCTCCTTACCTGTTTTATTAATATAGCCATATTTATTCTTGATGCTGACTACAGCCATTTCTTCTATAAAGGGTGCAGCAGTATCATACTGAAGATGGGTAATAAATTTACCAATTTGCTCAATGTAAGCAGATTTATAACCTATTTTGATGACTGATATTCCCTCGGACAATGGCTCAACCCAATCGAATTTTACTTTCAGTCGAATTTGCTGTGATGTGGGATTTATATAATAATAATCATCGTTATTGCTACGCCGATGGGTAAAACTATACTTTTTGATTTCTTTCGCGTCAAATATTCCTGGTGGTTGCGAATAAATCCCAGATTTGAGAACTTTGGCTAAAGCATCATTATCTTCTCGCAACCCTTCATAAAACCAACAAGCTTCTCCTTGAATACCAACAACTTTGCGGTTGTAATTTAGGACATTAACTAAATGTTCTGGAGTAATTCGATATGTACCAGTTTTAATTTTAATGCCCGGAATCAATTGCAGTAATTGTTGTTGGGTAAATTGATCTTTTTTGATTCTATCTATCTCACTTTGATAATTTTCAAATGTATCTCTATATATTTGGGGATGAATTAAATCAACTAATCCCAAATCAATCCAAGTTTGAGAATCTTGCAGGTAGTTAACATAACCCCAAGGATACACGCTGGGAGATATGGAAATAATTAATTCAGGATTAACGTTAATGATTTCTCGATAAACACGGCTGAGAAAAACGGAAAGAATATCAGCCCTCCACCGTACCCATTGTTTCCATTTTCTAGTCCATTCTGGATCTTGTAATTTTGGATCTTGGGGATTTTGTTTTTCTGGGGGTTTTGGTGGTTGTTCTTTAAACTCTTGTTCATAAAGTGCAATTGTTTCTAGATTGTAACCACCTTCTATTGGAAAAGCCGGAAAATGATCATCTCCTTGAATGCCAGCAATATCATATTTATATTTTGTGGCAACTTCTAGGAATAAACTTAATAAAAAGTCTTGCACTTCGCTATCAAAAGCATTTAGCCAATAAAAATTATTGATAATTAGGTCTTTACCAGTAGAATCTATAGCTGTCCATTCGGGTTTTTTCTCGATTATTGATCCCTTTTTGATTTGATAAGAACTCATAAAGCCATATTCAAACCAGGGGATAACTGCAATATTCCATTTTTTAGCTTCTGTTATGATTTCGCTTAAAGGATCTCTATGTTTACCAGTATTTTTGTCTATAAAACGCGGGTTTATTTCTCTATCTTTACCAAATGTCGCTTTCATGAATTCACTGGGATAGTTGGTAAATCCCTGATTCCAAACAACAGGAAAGACAACGTTAAATCCAGTTTCGGCGAGAAATTTCATTGCCTCAGCAATGTTTTCTTGCTTATCAAATACTTTACTATCTGTGGTTGTTATCCAAACGCCGCGAATTTCCATGATTCGATTTTAGATTTTAGATTGTAATAGATTTTTGTAAGGGCAAGAAATCAGAATTATTTCCTTATTCTTCCTTCTTTCTTCTTTCTTCTTTCTTCTGACTCCTGACTCCTGACTCCTATTTTATATTTTCTCTAACTAACGCCCATCCTTGGGAAAAAGAACTGGCTTCATCAAATTTGGGAGGAATTACAAATTTTCCGGTTTTGTCAATATAGCCCCATTTATTATCTTTTTGAACTCGTGCTAATCCTTCAGAAAAATCATCAGCTTGATCAAATTGTGGGGAAATGACAAATAATTCTCTGCCAGGAATATATTGAGCAGGTACAGTGGGAATTTCTAGAATTCGACAAATAAAAGGAGCTATTTCACCTCTAGTCAGGTTTTTATTGGGCTGCAAAAGTTTGATGTCTGGGTAATTAACAACTATGCCTTTTTCGGTGGCGGCTGCGATCGCTCCCATTGCATAAACGGGAATTTGGGCAAAGTCGGTATAATTCTTTTTTAAAGTAATAATAGGTTCAATTGTCACCCCATATTTTAACCCGGAAACTAAAGCTGTTAAAGCTTGGACACGGGAAATAATTTGATTAGGTTGAAAAGTCAAATTGGCATATCCAGAGAGGTAATTTGTTTGATATGCTTGAGCGATCGCCTTAGCTGCCCAATGATGAGTGGGAACATCTTTAAAAGTTACCGCTGGACGAGATAATGGTTGTTTGAATGATAATGGTGTATAAATAATCGCCGCAAATTCTGCGCGAGTCACAGGAGCATCAGGGCGAAAAGTCCCGTCTGGATATCCTTTTAAGATATTTTGCCAAGCAGCAGCCAGAACAGATGCTTTTGTCCAATGGGTTTCAATATCGGAAAACATAGACTAGTTGAAGATAAATATGCTTAGTTAGCCAGTATTGGGCAATAATACTACATTTTAAAGACGTGAAGACCGATCTAGCTATTCCGCCAAATATTTTTACAATGATCTTATTAAACGGTAGTTTGTTATTCTAAAAGCTTATGCAGCCGACTAACCCCAATCAATTTACAGAGAAAGCCTGGGAAGCGATCGCTCATACCCCCGATGTCGCTAAACAGTATCAGCAACAGCAGCTAGAAAGTGAACACCTGATGAAAGGGTTGCTGGAACAGGAAGGACTGGCCAGCGCGATTTTCACCAAGGCTGGGACAAGTTTGCAAAAAGTTCGAGATCGCACAGAGCAATTTATCCAACGTCAACCCAAGGTATCCGGTGCTAGTGCTTCTGTTTATTTAGGACGCAGCTTAGATACATTATTAGATCGGGCAGAAAAATATCGTCAAGAATTTAAAGACGAATTTATTTCTATTGAACATTTACTGTTAGGCTACGCCAAAGATGATCGGTTTGGCAAAAGTTTACTGCAAGAATTCGGTTTAGATGAAACCAAACTCAAAAATATTATTAAAGAAATTCGGGGGAAACAAAAAGTGACTGACCAAAATCCAGAAGGTAAATATCAATCACTGGAAAAGTACGGACGTGATCTCACAGAAGCCGCCCGCAAAGGTCAACTAGACCCCGTAATCGGTCGTGATGATGAAATTAGACGGACAGTGCAAATTCTCTCCCGCAGAACCAAAAATAACCCGGTTTTAATTGGTGAACCTGGTGTGGGGAAAACTGCGATCGCCGAAGGTTTGGCACAGCGCATTGTAGCGGGTGATGTTCCCCAATCTCTCAAAGATCGCAAACTCATCAGTTTAGATATGGGGGCTTTAATTGCGGGAGCAAAATTCCGAGGTGAATTTGAAGAACGTCTCAAAGCCGTATTAAAAGAAGTCACCGAATCTGGTGGGAATATTGTCTTATTTATTGATGAAATTCATACCGTTGTCGGTGCAGGTGCAAGTCAAGGGGCGATGGATGCGGGAAATTTATTAAAACCCATGTTAGCACGGGGTGAGTTACGCTGCATTGGGGCGACAACTTTAGATGAATACCGCAAATATTTGGAAAAAGATGCCGCTTTAGAAAGACGTTTTCAACAAGTTTATGTAGATCAGCCCAACGTTCAAGATACAATTTCCATTTTACGCGGTTTGAAAGAACGTTATGAAGTCCATCATGGGGTGAGAATTTCTGATAGTTCCCTCGTCGCTGCGGCCACTCTCTCTAATCGTTATATTAGCGATCGCTTTCTCCCTGACAAAGCCATTGATTTAGTAGACGAAGCCGCTGCTAGACTGAAGATGGAGATTACCTCCAAACCCGAAGAACTAGACGAAATAGACAGAAAAATCCTCCAATTGGAAATGGAAAAACTTTCCTTACAAAAAGAAAGTGATCTCGCTTCCCGTGAACGTTTAGAAAGATTAGAAAAAGAACTCGCTGACCTCAAAGAAGATCAAAGAACCCTTAGCACACAATGGCAATCCGAAAAAGGGATTATCACCAAAATTCAATCAATTAAAGAAGAAATTGACCGAGTTAATCTAGAAATTCAACAAACAGAAAGAAACTACGATCTTAACCGGGCTGCGGAATTAAAATATGGCAAATTAACAGACTTACATCGCCAATTACAAGCCGTAGAAACTGAACTTTCCCAAACTCAAAAAACCGGAAAATCACTATTACGCGAAGAAGTTACAGAAGCCGATATTGCCGAAATTATTTCTAAATGGACAGGCATTCCCCTGAATAAATTAGTCGAATCAGAAAAAGAAAAACTCCTGCATTTAGAAGATGAATTACATCACCGGGTTATCGGTCAACATGAAGCCGTTACCGCTGTCGCAGATGCCATTCAACGTTCTCGCGCTGGACTTTCTGACCCAAACCGTCCCATAGCCAGTTTTGTCTTCCTTGGTCCAACCGGTGTCGGTAAAACTGAACTAGCGAAAGCCTTAGCTGCCTATATGTTTGACACCGAGGAGGCTTTAGTGCGGATTGATATGTCCGAATATATGGACAAGCATAACGTTTCCCGTTTAATTGGTGCGCCTCCCGGATATGTAGGTTATGAAGAAGGAGGACAATTAACCGAAGCCATTCGTCGTCGTCCCTACGCGGTAATTTTATTCGACGAAATCGAAAAAGCCCACCCCGACGTATTTAATATTTTCCTGCAAATTCTCGATGATGGTCGGGTGACAGATGCCCAAGGTCGCACAGTAGACTTTAAAAATAGTATCATCATCATGACCAGTAACATTGGTTCTCAATATATCCTAGATATATCTGGAGATGATAGCCGTTACGATGAAATGCGTAATCGCGTGATGGAAGCAATGCGAAATAGTTTCCGTCCAGAGTTCTTAAACCGTCTAGATGAATTAATTATTTTCCACAGTTTACAAAAATCGGAGTTGCGGAATATTGTTCAGTTACAAGTAGATAGGTTAAAACAAAGATTAACTGACCGGAAAATATCTTTGAAATTATCTAGTTCTGCCCTTGACTTTTTAGCCGAAGTCGGGTATGATCCCGTTTTTGGGGCAAGACCATTAAAAAGAGCTATTCAGCGGGAACTAGAAACCCAAATAGCCAAAGCCATTTTACGCGGTGATTTCAGCGACGGTGACACCATTTTTGTAGATGTGCAAAATGAGCGTCTTGCCTTTAATCGCTTACCCGCAGAAGTGTTTACGGGTTAGAGGTAATGGATAATTGTTTATGGGTAATAGAGTTACTAATAGTTAATCATCCATGACCAATAGACATCTGAAGAAAATTCAATATTAGTTACCAGAAAATCTTTGTAGGGGTAATTGCTAAATTGTCCCTACATCTTTCCACAAGATATCTATATAGCGGTATGCACTTGAATGAGATACAGTGATTAAATTGAAAAACCTGTAGGGGTGGGGTTTCTGCGCCCTTGATTGTACTGCACCAAAACGATAACCGCTATATCCTAGATATTCCTCTTTATTCAAGTAGTTTTTGCAGATAATTCCTGTTAGACCACTTAACCACATCGGATACTTTACTTAATAGCTTAATACTCTTTTCATCCTTGAAATTCTTACTATCATCAACTAATGAAATAAAGTTATATTTATTCTCCTTTAAATAGCTAATCTCAGACCAAGTAATAAAAAGTTTTTCTGCTCTCAATCTTGGCTTTCCCTGGATACCAAGTACATTAATTAAGGTATTTCCAGTAGGATGATAGATGCAAAAGTCTACATTCCTAGAAGTCCCTGAAAATCCTGGAAATTTTTTATCTCTTTCAATATTCAGGTTTTTATTGTTTAAAAACTCTTCTAATTGTTCCTTAATAGGTTCAATAATAGGCTTAGAAGCTAATATTTTCGTTTGGCTATTAATTTCGATGATTCTATTGAATATCGGTTCAATAATAGGCTTAAAAGATGATGTATTTGGTTCATTATTAGTGTCAGCAATTCTAATGATTGCTTGGACTAAATGAAGAACAGCATCAGATAAATTATCATCTTGCTTTAGACGAATAACTAGCATCCCATTTAATTGTTCAATCCCATGAGTAATCAATATATCTTTAATAATTATTTCTTGATTTTCTGATAGTCCAAAAGCAGAAGTTTGTAAATACAGCCAGCCAAAAGTTTCACCTAAGTCTGTTAATACATAGGATTCTTCTTTTTCTTTTAAAAATAAATCTATTAAACTACCATCAGGAAGAATAAAAGGAGTAGAAATTCGTACAAACTCATTGACGGATGAGTAAGTAAATAACTCTCCCATTGTTTGACTAATTTTTTCACAAATATTGAGTGTCATAAATCTAATGGTAATACTTGTGGTTTTTGCATGATGCCGTTATGTGTTATTTTTGACTCCAAGCAAAATTGCTCCCACACACCTACTGGATCATTGGCCAATGCAGTAATATCATTTGGAACATAAGCTCTTTTATCTCCAATAAATTGATTGTTTAAATATCCATTAAACCAACGATGCTTATGCTTTCTTCCTATTTTTACACGATCTGGATTTTGGTGATCTTCACCTAAATCTAAAGCGTATATTCTATTCCCTGATTGAGTATGAATGATTGCGTAACTAAGTTTATTTGCAAAAGAGTTATACCATCCCTTAATTATAAGTGGATAAGACTCATCTGAGATAATATCAACTCGAAATTCAAAAGCAGGAGGGTTTCTTTTATTCTTATCCCATATAACATCACCGTCAACGTACTTATTAGGATCTGCTATAATTTGTTCAAATTCGGCTTGGCTTAACATTATTTAACAGACTATCTTTTCGCATAATAAATTAAAAATATTATACTTGTAGGTGATTAGTTGCAATAGATAAAAACTATTCCACAATTATAATATCTAGCTCTAGTGATTATAAAGATGCCTCTGGTAAGCTTTACAGAGACAGATATACAAACAAAATCCCCATGAGACTACGGTATGCTACGCAAACACATACTCACGGAGAATTAGTAGTTTCAAACCTAAGTAGGGGGCAGAAAAAATAACCCAATTCCCAATCCCCAATCCCCAATCCCCAATCCCCAATCTAAAATGAAGAACCAGGTTCTTCCAAAAATTCCTCTTCTTCTGGGGTAGAAATCCGTCCTAAAATGGCATTACGATGGGGAAAACGACCAAATCGGGCAATTATTTCCTTGTGTCGAAAAGCTGATTCAATCGCTTTTGCACTATCGGGATCATGACTAAGTTGTTGAAATAGTTTAATGCACTTCCGTTGATCAATTGGGTCTTCACTGTGTTCAAAGGGTAAATATATGAACCAGCGTTGCAC
>Ga0208327_1000374_pt1 | contig 11455 bp, 13 predicted proteins | sample LakMenEpi26Jun08_FD_150733 | JGI IMG/M metagenome (GOLD analysis project Ga0208327, IMG submission 150733) | Freshwater microbial communities from Lake Mendota, WI - 26JUN2008 deep hole epilimnion (SPAdes) | ecosystem: Environmental > Aquatic > Freshwater > Lake > Epilimnion/Euphotic zone ...
TCAAAATGGCAAAGATATCGAAGGAAAATGTCCGCCGCAGGCAGTCATTCTGCCTGCAAGGGCATTTTGTTTCGAGATCGAAGCCATTTTGGCGTCCTTCGGATTTGACCCATACTGTCCATTGCCACGTTGACAAAGCTAGACTTAGAACCACTAAGCCCGCGCTTTGCCGCCTTGCACTGAACAGTATGGCCTCAAACCGCGAAGGTGGATTTAAGTGGTCCTGACCCTAACACTTCCAGAATTTTTGTAAAATTATGTAAATTTTTGTAAAACTTTTTACACCATCTAGTAACTTAGTAATATATCGTTAGATACATCCCATCGCCGTGATACCGGCGGGCTACTGAGGGGTGGTGCTGGGATGAAAGTGTTTATTGCCGACTATGGCGTGGATGTTGTCGATTATCTTAAACAGATAGTCGAAGACTTAGGATATGTTGCCGTCGGTTGCACCGACAAGAATAGTTTTACGGAGATTTTGTCGCGGGAAGTATTTGACCTCGTCATCTTGGATTGGAATGTTCGCGCCGGGGACAATATGTCCCTGCTTGCTTGGATGAATAAGTCTTTGTCCACACGACCTCCGGTTATCATGATGGCGAAACGGTCTGCCAAGCGCGATATTACAGAAGCCTTACATGCCGGCGCTGAGGATTACATCACTAAGCCAGAAAGTCGTAATGTTATTGCTGCACGGATCAACGCTTTGCTGCGCGGCAATGCGGCAGGGGGCGCATTTGATACTGAAGTCATATACGGCGCCTACAAAATGGACCGGCTCGAGCAGAGCGTTACAATCCATGGACAGACCGTCGTTTTGACCGCCAAGGAATTTGAATTGGCGGAAATGTTTTTCAAAAACACAGACCGGACCTTGTCGCGGCATTATATTATGCAAACCATTTGGCGGACGACGGCATCGCTCGCGACACGCACGTTAGACATGCACATTTCGAGGGTGCGGGCGAAGTTGGCTTTGCGTCCCGAAAACGGCTTCCGGATTTCCACGGTTTTCGGGTACGGATACCGTCTTGAATCTGCGCATTAAGAAGTAAGCAGTAAAACGGGAGCGTTACAAAAAGGCCGCTTTAGGCGGCCTTTTTCGCGCGCTCCGCCATTTCCTGATTCAGCATTTCGGCCAAAAGAAACGCCAGTTCAAGCGACTGCGCCGCGTTCAGGCGTGGGTCGCAATGTGTGTGATACCGATCTGCCAGACCTTCATCAGTCACGGCAACGGCCCCGCCAGTGCACTCGGTGACATTCTGCCCCGTCATTTCGATATGGATACCGCCGCCAAAGCTTCCCTCGGCGCGGTGCACAGCAAAGAAGCCGCGCACTTCAGCTAAGATACGTTCAAACGGGCGCGTTTTATATCCGCTAGCTGATTTGACGACGTTGCCATGCATCGGGTCACAGGACCAGATGACGGGATGTCCTTCACGTTGCACGGCGCGCACCAAATTCGGGAGCCCAGTTTCTACCTTGTCATAGCCGTAACGCGAGATCAAAGTGATCCGCCCGGCCTCACGCGCTGGGTTCAGCGTATCGAGCATCCGCAACAATGCATCGGGTTCAAGGCTTGGGCCACATTTCACGCCAATGGGGTTGCCGATACCGCGCAAAAATTCGACATGGGCCGACCCCTCGAACCGCGTCCGATCACCAATCCACAAGAAATGCGCTGACGTATCATACCAGCCGCCGGTCAGGCTGTCCTGACGAGTCATCGCTTGCTCATAAGGCAGCAACAAGGCTTCATGGCTGGTGTAAAAGCTCGTTCCCTTAATTTGCGGCACTGTCTCGGGCGTAATGCCGCACGCTTCCATAAAGGCCAGCGCCTCGCTGATACGATCTGCGGTTTCTTTATATTTCTGTGCCCATGGCGAACGGCCCATATAATCATGCGTCCAGGCGTTGACCTGCTGCAGATTGGCGTAACCACCGCTGGAAAAGGCGCGCAGCAGGTTCAATGTTGACGCCGCCTGGCTATAGGCGCGGATCATACGCACCGGGTCTGGCTCACGTCCCTCGGCAACAAATTCAATATCATTGATGATGTCCCCGAAATAGCTCGGCAGCTCAACGCCGTTTATTGTTTCGGTTGGTGTCGAGCGTGGCTTGGCAAATTGTCCCGCCATGCGCCCAAGTTTGACCACAGGTAACTTGCCCGCGAAGGTCAGCACGACCGCCATTTGCAAGATCACGCGGAAAGTATCGCGGATGTTATTCGGATGAAATTCGGCAAAGCTTTCGGCGCAGTCGCCGCCTTGAAGCAGAAACGCCTTACCTTCCGCTACTTTCGCAAGATCGGCAGTGAGGTTTCGCGCTTCGCCTGCAAAAACCAGCGGCGGATAATTACGCAGCGTGTTTTCGGTGGCCGACAACGAGGCAGCATCCTTGTAAACAGGCATGTGAATGCCCGTTGCGTCTCTCCAGCTTTCAGGCGTCCAATTCGTCGCCATGGGTCATACTCCAACAATAATCGAATAAAATTTGCGCCCTTTAGGCGTAACATGTTGTCGGTAGCAAGTGTTAGCGCCTAATTTCCGCTGGTTTCGCAAAATGCAACCAAGCTGGCGTCGTTTGCTACATTGGCAACCAAATTGCCTGTTGGCAATTGATTGGAAAGACGTCTATGTGGCCGCTGAATCGCCCCTGTCGTGCGCCATTTTGGTGGACGCGGCTGGAGTGAAAAGATTTCGTCGGTATTGCGGGGTCCAGTTCCGCGACGCAAAAAGGGCAGATTATGTCGACAGTCAAAAAAACAAATGGCACCGGGGAAAAACCGGCAAAAGCGCCAAAGGGGCCCGTTGCAGCCGCTTTGAATGCGGATAGTACGACGTCGGGCGGTATTCCTATGGAGGGCCTGCGCGATGACAACAACGATCAGGCGCCAGGCGTTCGCCGCCGCGACTTCATCCACATCGCAACCGTTAGCTTCGCTGGCGTAGGCGCTGCCGCCGTTGCAATGCCGATCATATCGCAGATGAGCGCAAGCGCTGACGTGCGGGCCTTGGCCTCTATCGATTACGACACCTCTGAAATTGACCCCGGCATGGCGGTCAAGATCAGCTGGCGCAAACAGCCTGTATTTATCCGCAACCTCACGCCTGCTGAAATCGAAGCGGCTAACAAGGTCGATGTCGGTGCATTGCGCGATCCGCAGACGCTTGCCGACCGTACGAAACCGGGCAAGGAAAACTGGCTCATCACGCTTGGCGTTTGCACCCATTTGGGCTGCGTGCCTTTGGGTGCCGCCGCTGGCGAAGTTAAAGGTGAATATGGCGGCTATTTCTGCCCTTGCCATGGTTCGCATTATGACACCGCCGCACGTATCCGGAAGGGCCCAGCCCCGACAAACCTCGTCGTTCCGGAATTCGCATTCATTTCTGACACAGTCGTTAAAATCGGTTGAGGAGCTAGAACGTAATGAGCTTCCCTTGGGCACAAGAGTATAAGCCGCAAGGCACAGTAAGTAAGTGGGTCGATGAACGCCTGCCCTTGCCGCGTCTGGTTTATAACGCAGTCGGCGCAGGTTATCCCGTGCCACGTAACCTGAATTATTTCTGGAACTTCGGTGTCCTTGCGGGCGTCGCTTTGGTTATCCAGATTGTAACCGGCATCGTCCTTGCCATGCATTATTATGCAAGCATCGACGGCGCATTCAACAGCGTCGAGCACATCATGCGCGACGTAAACGCCGGCTGGTTCTTGCGTTATGCGCATATGAACGGCGCCAGCTTCTTCTTCATCGTCGTCTACATTCACATTTTCCGGGGACTTTTCTACGGATCGTATAAAGCGCCGCGTGAAATGATCTGGCTGCTGGGCGTCACTATCTTCCTTTTGATGATGGCTACTGCGTTCATGGGCTATGTGCTTCCATGGGGCCAAATGAGCTTCTGGGGGGCGCAGGTTATCACTGGCTTCTTCTCGGCGATTCCGTTGGTAGGTGAACCATTGCGTCAATGGCTCCTCGGCGGCTTTGCGCCAGACCAAGCGGCTCTGAACCGCTTCTTCTCGCTGCACTATCTGATGCCATTCGTTATTGCTGGCGTCATCATCCTGCACATTTGGGCATTGCACATTCCAGGATCATCGAACCCGACGGGTGTTAGCATCAAGGGCGAACAGGACACAGTCCCGTTCCACCCCTATTACACCGCAAAGGACGGCTTCGGGCTTGGCATCTTCTTGATCTTCTTTGTTGCAGTGACATTCTTTGCACCAAATATGTTGGGTCACCCAGATAACTATATTCCGGCTAACCCGCTTTCGACGCCAGCGCACATCGTGCCTGAATGGTATTTCTTACCCTTCTACGCGATTTTGAAGGCGTTCACCGTCGATTTTGGTATTCCGTTCACAGGTATCATCATCGTTCCGGCCAAGCTGATGGGCGTTTTGGCGATGTTTGGTTCGATCTTGCTGTTGTTCTTCCTGCCTTGGCTGGACACATCACCAGTACGTTCGGGTCACTATCGCCCGTTGTTCCGTAAGTTCTTCTGGTTTGGCTTGATCCCGAGCTTGATTGTCCTGACCTATTGCGGTGGTAAGCCTCCGTACACACAGTGGGTCGTGCTCAGCCAGATTGCAGCGGCATATTATTTCGCCCACTTCTTGATCATCTTGCCGATAGTCTCACGCATTGAACGGCCGCTCCCGCTGCCTAATTCAATCACCGAAGCCGTCACCGGCAAACCGCTTGAAACAGCGGCTGCGTAAAACAGGGAAAGCAGTATCATGGTTCGTTTAGTTGCTTTTTTAGTAGGCCTGTTTTTCAGCGGCATGCTTTTGATTGGCCTTGGGGATACGGTTATCAAGGCCATTCAGGAACCTGCACAGCCCTCGGCTGAGTATGAGTTTCACGAAACGCCACTTGCCGTCAGCTTTGCGCATGACGGTCCGTTCGGCAAGTATGACCGTGGCCAGCTACAGCGTGGATTGAAGGTATATTCCGAAGTATGCGCGGCGTGCCACAGCCTAAAGCTTGTCGCCTTCCGTGATTTCGCGGCATTGGGTTACAATGAAGACCAGGTGAAGGCACTTGCCAAGGCTTGGAAAACCGAAGTGCCGAGCATCAACCCTGAAACGGGTGAGCCGGCCTCGCGCCCTGCCATTCCTGCCGATAAAATTCCTTCGCCATTTGCGAACGAAACTGCCGCACGTGCGGCCAACAATAATGCGCTTCCGCCCGATCTTTCGCTGATCACCAAGGCGCGCGCCGATGGCACGGCCTATGTATATTCATTGTTGATGGGCTACCGCGATCAAGCGGGTTATAAGAATACAGAAGGCAAAGAGCTGCTGAAGGAATTCCCTGACGCGGCAACACCTCCTGGCCTGCACTTCAACCCATGGTTTGCAAATCTGAACATCGCTATGGCCAGCCCAATTGTGGGTGATGACCAAGTTACCTATGATGATGGCACGAAGGCCACCAAAGAGCAGATGGCGAAAGACGTTTCTGCATTCTTGGCATGGACAGCAGAGCCAAAGATGGAAAACCGCAAGAGCGCAGGTTGGGCGGCGCTCGGCTTCCTGATCATCTTCACCGTGCTTGCGTGGATGTCCTACAAAACTATCTGGGCAGACAAAAAGCATTGATAGGGTGAAACCGATTTTGGAAGGGGCCGCTTTTGCGGCCCTTTCTTTTTCAATGAGGACGTTGACGCTGTGGCCGGATAATGGCAATAGCGGCGCTCCAAACGGCCAATTGGTCCGTCGCGGGTATAGCATAGTGGTAATGCACTAGCCTTCCAAGCTAGCTAGAGGGGTTCGATTCCCCTTACCCGCTCCAATTTTCTTGCCTTACAAGCTCATTATGCCGATACGCACGGTTGCCTGTGCCATATGTTGCGCGCTAATCGGACCCTATAAGTTTTCAGCGGGGAAGTTCGTTATGCGCATTGCGCTGTATCAGCCGGATATGGCCGGAAATGTCGGAGCGGTTTTGCGCACGTCGGCCTGCTTTGGCGTCATATGCGATATCATCGAGCCTTGCGGCTTTGCCTTTTCAGAACGCGCATTGAAACGTTCAGGCATGGATTATATGGAACATGTCCAGCTTCAACGTCATGCCGACTGGTCGGCCTTTCTCGAAACTTTGGACGGCGCGCGGATCGTCTTGATGTCCAGCAAGGCGTCTACCCCGCTTCCACAATTCGCATTTCGTCCCGATGACATCATTCTCATGGGGTCGGAAAGCAAGGGGGCGCCAGCGCATGTGCATGCACGTGCCGACACGCGCGTGTACATTCCGATGGCCGCAGGATTTCGATCCTTGAACATTTCGGTATCGGCTGGCATCGCTTTGGCAGAAGGTCTTAGGCAGACCCATTCATTCCCGAAAGGCGAGAGATGACCCTGATATTAGATCAACGCCAACAGGCCGCGCGGACATGGTTCGAATCGCTTCGCGACAGCATTTGCGCGTCATTTGAAGCGATTGAGCGTGAGGCAGGGTCCGACGCGTCGTTTGAATATACCCCATGGGACCGCAACGACCATGATGGCTCCCCCGGTGGCGGCGGTGTCCGCGGGGTGATGAAGGGCAAGGTTTTCGAGAAAGTCGGCGTGAATGTGTCGACCGTCGGCGGCAGCTTCAACCCCGAATTTGCCAAAACCATTCATGGTGCTGCCGAAGACCCCAGTTTTTTCGCGACGGGTATCAGCCTCGTCGCGCACATGGCAAACCCGCATGTGCCAGCGGTGCATATGAATACGCGTTACCTGGTTACAACGAAAAGCTGGTTTGGTGGCGGTGCCGATCTTAACCCACCTATTCCTTATGCGGAAGACACGGACGACTTCCACGCGCACCTCCGTGCGGCCTGCGCGCCTTTTGGCCCCGATGTGTATGAACGTTATCGCAAATGGGCGGACGAATATTTCTGGATTCCGCACCGCAACGTCCATCGCGGCGTCGGCGGGATATTTTACGATCATCTCGAAAACACGAGCGACGCATTGTTTGAACAGAATTTCGCGTTCACCCGCGATGTCGGCAATGCCTTTCTCGACATCTTTCCAAAGCTCGTCCGCCGCCGCATGAACCAACCTTTCAGTGCCGAAGAAAAGCAGACGCAATTGCGCTGGCGTGGCCTCTATGCCGAGTTTAACTTGGTATATGACCGTGGCACGGCCTTTGGATTGAAGACCGGTGGCAATGTCGACGCGATATTGATGAGCCTGCCACCCGAAGTTGTATGGACCTGAACCCACATGGTATTTAGCCCGATTGCCCATGGCGAACTTGGCGCCATTGTAACATCGTTGGAAATGACGCGCCGTCCGCTGTTGCGGCCGCTGCCAGCGTCGGAGCTGCGGTTAGAACGATGGCAAGCGCCAACGGCAGATAGGTACCGCACGCTGTATCGCCGAATTGGCGAACCATGGCTTTGGTTCTCCCGGCTTGAGCTTAACGACACCGACCTGTTGCACATCATCCACGACCCTGCGGTGCGCATCTGGGCCGTTCTAGACCGACGCGGAATTGAGGTCGGGATATTGGAGCTTGATTTCCGGCAGGCCGGACAATGCGAGATTGCCTTTTTCGGCCTTGTGCCAGAACTGGCTGGCAAGGGTCATGGCAAATGGCTGATGGCGATGGCGCTACAGTTGGGCTGGGCGGAGGCCGACGTTCAGCGGATGTGGGTGCACACATGCACGCTTGATGGTCCCCATGCGCTGGCCTTTTACCAGAGGTCCGGTTTCACCGCCTATCAACGGCAGTTGGAAACCTTCCCCGATCCACGCCTTAATGGCCTCATACCGCGCGATGCTGCGCCGCATATCCCGCTTATAGGTTAGGTGTCTGCGCGGAAAGCTGGCGGTTGACGGCGACTAACATCAATATGAAGGCCACAGCCTCCAAAGCAACAAACAGCGCCTTGACGGCGGACTCGACAATCGGGATACCATCTTCGCCAGCGATCGACTGGCAAATGGCGACGATCGCGGCATCGGCCACACCGGCGAAAATGCGCACTATGACGGCAACGAAAAGCATCAAGAACAGGATCGCCCAACCGCAATTACTTGTAACGCGCCAAGTCCGGATAACGGATTTGTTTATACCATCGCCAGCATCCTGCGTGACGACGGCGGGCAATATTGCAAAGCGGCCAGAAAGATAGAGGCCGGGTATTATCAGCAGAAAAAATCCAGCCAAGGTGGCCCAGCTAACGAGCAAGCTAGCCAGCAAATAAGGGAGGAATAATGCTGCTGCGATTCCAAAGGCATCACCCACTTTTTCCAAGCGACGACCCGACATCAGTACGTACAGCGACAGGCTGCCATATGTGTTTACCAACATCGTCGGGACAAGGACGCGCCAGTTGGCTTCGAAATAGCGGCTGATTTCCACGACAGCCTGATTCGAATTGTCCAGATTTTCAAAGATCAGCGGCGGCACGAGAAATGCCGAAATCCATGCCGACATGAAAATGAAGAAGCCTGCGATTGCCGCAATCGCCTCTTTATGCGCCGCAAGCAAAGCCCGCGCGTCAGTCCAGACAGCGCGATAATCAAGCTTCTTTGGCATAACTTCTCCTTAGGGTGTGAGGCGTAGAGGCAGACATATGCGGTGGCAAGCCGCTTGCATCATGCTAAAGGGCACATCATGATTTTGGATCACAATATCGACTGGGACATATCAACAGGCCTAATACCCTATCCAGACGCGCTAAAGCGGATGGAGGCGTTGCAGGGGGCCATCCGTGATGACAACGCAAGAGAGCTTATCTGGCTGCTGGAACACCCGCCCTTATACACCAGTGGCACCAGTGCGGACCCCGCAGAACTACTCAGCCAGCAATTTCCAGTCTATGACACGGGGCGCGGCGGGCGATACACCTACCATGGGCCAGGCCAGCGCGTTGGCTATGTCCTATTGGACCTTGCCCGCCACGGCAAGGATGTGCGCTGCTACGTCCATGCGTTGGAAGGATGGGTGATAAATGCGCTTGGCCATTTTGGTATCGAAGCCCGACGCGCCGAAGGGCGCATTGGCATTTGGTGCGACACGCAAGACGGCCAAGAGGCGAAAATCGGCGCGATTGGCGTACGCATTCGCAAATGGGTCACGATGCATGGCTTTGCTGTAAACATTGCCCCTGATCTCAAACATTTTTCCGGCATCGTGCCCTGCGGGATTTCGGAATATCCGGTGACCAGCCTCGCCGCGTTAGGTATCAACGCCTCCCTATCAGATTTTGACGCCGCTTTGCTGTCCACTTTCCCCGATTTTCTCAATAGTCTTGCGAAAGCAGATGAAAATTGTACGGTCGCGCCGACTTAGACCGACGAGGATATTATGCGCTTTTGCAACTTTACGCCTGCCCTTGCCATGATGCTGCTTTTGTCCGCATGCGGCGGTTCGACGGAAGATAATCAGGCGACTGAAACGCGCATGGATAATCTCGACAGCCTAGAAGGCACGATCAGCGACGACATGATCAACACGGATGAAGCCATTGACGACGTGCCGGTTCAGTCTGGCACAGATGTTTCGGCGCCTGTCGCAAGCGGGGATGCTGCCCCAGCCAAAACTGATGCAGCAGACACGGCAAAAGTCGAAGCGTCCGGCGAGTCCAAGTGAGGCTAAGCAACACGCTGACGCTGCCTTGCGGGGCCGTGCTTAACAACCGCATCGCAAAGGCCGCAATGACCGAGGGACTTGCCGACCCATTGGGTCGTCCGACACCTGAATTGCAACGCCTATATGGCATTTGGTCCGATGGCGGCGCTGGCCTGCATATTTCGGGCAATATTCATATTGATGCGGACCATCTTGAGCGCCCTGGCAACGTCTTTTTTGACGGACATCCCGACGCCGAGATGATGACAGCCCTCCAATTCTGGACAAAGGCTGCGACCCGCAACGACAATCATTTCTGGGCACAGATCAGCCATGCCGGACGGCAGACGATGCGCGCGGTCAACCCGCGTCCCAAGGCACCTTCTGCGGTCAAGCTGGGGTTACCCGGTGGACAATTTGGTACACCTGTCGCCTTAACCGAGGACGAAATCCTTAACCTCATTGGCCGCTTTGGTCAGGCCGCATTGCATTGCAAAAATGGAGGATTTACTGGCGTTCAGATCCATGCCGCGCATGGCTATCTGATTTCGCAGTTCTTAAGCCCACGGTCGAACCAACGGTCGGACCGTTGGGGCGGAAGCCTTGTGAACCGCGCCCGTTTCCTGATGTTCACGATAAACACTGTGCGCACGTTGGTCGGACCCCAATTCCCCATTTCCGTCAAATTGAACAGCGCCGATTTCCAGCGCGGCGGCTTTGCCTTTGAGGACAGCCTGCAAGTGGCCCGATGGTTGCAGGATGCGGGTGTGGACCTCATCGAGATTTCGGGCGGCACCTATGAGCAACCCAAGCTGCTTGGCATTCAAGGTATGGAGGAGGAAGAAGCCCAGAATGTCGCAGAAACCACGCTCTCCCGCGAAGCTTATTTTGTTGATTTCGCCCAAGCGATGAAGGCCGAGTTGAAAATACCCTTGATGGTTACAGGCGGTTTCCGCAGCGCATCGGCAATGGATCAAGCATTGCGCAACGGCGGTGCCGACGTCATCGGCCTTGCCCGGCCATTATGCGTAATGCCCGAAGCGCCAAAGAGGTTGCTCGGTGGTTTGGCGATGTTACCCAAGATCGAGAACCAATTGAAGCTGCTGCCTGAATGGCTTTCAAGCTTACGCAAGATCAAAATATTGCGCAGCATGGAGGGATTTGCCACGCAATATTGGTTTTATAGCCAAATCTACGCCCTTGGCCGCACGGGCCGCACAGCACCAGACATGACGGTTTTTGCCGCGTTACGCGAAGTGGAAGCCTATCAGAAAGACTGGTTAAAGGCGTCCCGCGCCGCGAGAGCTTAATCGCCCTCGCCGGGGTCGGGGCTGAAATATTTGTCGAACTTGCCTTCTACGCCCTTAAACTCATCTGCATCAGCAGGCGGTTCACGACTTGAGGTGATGTTCGGCCATTCCGCGCTATAGGTCGTGTTCAATTCAAGCCATTGCTCAAGACCGTTTTCGGTGTCTGGCAAGATCGCTTCTGCTGGGCATTCAGGTTCGCAGACGCCGCAATCGATGCATTCATTGGGGTTGATGACGAGCATATTGTCGCCTTCATAAAAGCAATCCACCGGACACACTTCAACGCAGTCCATATATTTGCAGCGGATGCAGGCATCGGTAACGACATAAGTCACTTGCGGAAATCTCCCAAAGGCGGCGACGGCGTAGCCGTTGTAGTTTTCTGCCTATTGCGAGGCGCAGGCGGAAGTCAACGGCGGAATGCAACTGCCCATCATATTTTAGGGTCAGGACCACTTAAATTCACCTTCGCGGTTTGAGGCCATACTGTTCAGTGCAAGGCGGCAAAGCGCAGACTTAGTGGTTCTAAGTCGAGCTTTGCCAACGCGGCAATGGACAGCAT
>Ga0208327_1000379_pt1 | contig 11383 bp, 13 predicted proteins | sample LakMenEpi26Jun08_FD_150733 | JGI IMG/M metagenome (GOLD analysis project Ga0208327, IMG submission 150733) | Freshwater microbial communities from Lake Mendota, WI - 26JUN2008 deep hole epilimnion (SPAdes) | ecosystem: Environmental > Aquatic > Freshwater > Lake > Epilimnion/Euphotic zone ...
CAGTTTCATGCGGCGGCACCAATCAGGTCGCGGACTTCCTCCAACTTGGAAAGGCTACGCCCCGCCATCGCCCATTTCAGGCCCGTTTTACCTTTGAGATATTCGGCCACCAGACGCCCGGTATAGCCCGTGGCACCATAAACAATGATATCGAATTCGCGTGGGGTGGTGGGCATGTGGTTTCCTCTCTTTGGGCGTGACGGCATATTGGGGACAGGATTCTACCCCTTAAGTTTACAAACATATATGCATAAGCGGCGTTTTTTGTAAACTTAGGCCGCGCGTGGGCGTGCCTTGGCATCGCGGCGCTGCGGGGGCGAGCGCAACACTTTCATGATATGCTTGATATCGGGGCCAGTTTGGACTTCAAACGCGCCGCCCAACCGCATTTTAATCGTGGTGACGCCGTGGATGGCGCGTTCCATGGCATAATCGAACATCATGCCCCGCCCGAACCCCAACGCCCGGTCCCATTCCGCCGCAAAGCTTTCCGCGCCCACACGTTTTTTGAGGTTATAGGCCGAAATCCGCGATATCCCCACCGCCCGCGCCGCAGAATCAACCGTGCCCATCGCCGCCAACGCAACCAAAAACAACCGCTGCCGCTCCGGCGTCCAACCATCATGCCGCACGCGGTCAAGCGCGACAGGGGTAAATTCGGGTTCATAGTCTGATATGGTTTGCATGGTTGGTGTTATTAACCTATATGGATAATATAGTCAAGCTGTTGGTTTTTCGGTTTGTTTGGTTGTGATAACAGAGCTGACGCGCATGAAGGTCTTGTTTATAGGCGTTTTACCTTTTAGGAGCCGGGTATGCTGCTGAAAAATGCCAAAGCGATAATCTTCGATTGCGACGGGGTGCTGGTCGACTCTGAGGTAATTCATGTCGCTGCCGAGCTTGAGCTTTTGGCACAATTAGGCTTGGTCTATGAGCATGAAATCTATCTGACCCGCTTTGTCGGTTTGTCGAACGCTGATTTCTGCGCTGAATTGGGATCGGATTATGCAAAAATTGTTGGCGATCAATTCCCAAAAGACTTTGGGACACAGCTTGAGCGCATCGTTTGGCCACGTATCGAAGCCGAGCTTCAGGCGATTGATGGCGTTGCTGATCTTGTTCACTCCTTCGGTGGCAAGGTCGCGGTCGGATCATCTTCTCCTTATGAGAAGCTCTTGAAGAAGCTCGAGATCACGGGGCTGCAACCAATGTTTGCGCCCCACATCTACTCTGCCGACCATGTCAAAGCTGGCAAGCCAGCGCCGGACCTGTTCCTTCATTCGGCTGCGCAACTCGATACTGACCCGAGCCGCTGCCTAGTTATCGAAGACAGCGTTCACGGAGTGAAAGCGGCAAGAGCAGCAGGTATGACCCCGATAGGGTTTGTTGGCGGCGGTCACAGCGACTCCGGCCTTGAACAAAGGCTTTTGGCAAATGGCGCTGAAGTTGTTGTTTCCCATCACTCGCAAATCCAAGCGTTGCTTAGCTGACGTTCCGGACGATTAAGTTGTAAATTGGGATGCCTGAATGCTGACGCTAGGTGACCATAATTTCCCTTTTTGTTCTTGCTAACTGTGTCAATATTGTGCATTTTGCCAAAAATTGACCCAGAGGATGGCATATGCCGCATGACCTTTCGTTTACAGAACTCCGGCAACGCACTGGTATGAGTGTTGAACAGGTGGCGGAAGATCTGGGCTATTCCGCGAGTACAGTTTACCGCTGGGAACGTGGCGAAACAGCTCCAAAGGCCTTAGTCTATAGGGCACTTGAAGTTGTTGCACGATTTACGGATGGCCCCATAGCATTAAAAAACGAAAATCCGTCGGGGTTTCGGTTCATCGATCTCTTTGCTGGCATCGGCGGGCTGCGAATTGGCTTCCAAGGTATAGGTGGCCACTGTGTTTTTACCTCCGAATGGGACAAGTACTCGCAAGAAACCTATCGCCGAAACTTTCGCGACAATCATCCGGTTAACGGCGATGTGCGCGAATTTTCGAAGAACCCAAGTTTAATTCCAGAGCATGACGTTTTGCTGGCCGGTTTTCCCTGTCAGCCATTCTCTATTGCTGGCGTCTCAAAGAAGAATTCTCTTGGCCGCCCACACGGGTTTTTGTGCGACACTCAAGGGACGCTGTTTTTTGACACGGCTCGAATTATTGCCCATCACAAGCCCGCTGCCTTTTTGCTGGAAAATGTAAAGAATCTCGAAACGCATGATAAAGGTAAAACCTTTGCTACGATAATGAATGTTTTGCGGAACGAATTGGGCTATCATGTCCAAGCGCGGGTTATAAGTTCCGCGCCTTGGGTGCCTCAAAAGCGGCAACGTATTTTCATTGTAGGATTTAAGGACCCGACAGATTTTGATCTGGCCAACCTTAAACTGCCTGACGCTGACGCTGGCCCTAAGCTGAAGAGCATTCTCAATCGCCATGAAGACGTTGATCCGAAGTATACGTTGACGCCTAAACTTTGGGCATATTTGCAGGGCTATAAAGAAAAGCACAACGCGGCAGGCAATGGTTTCGGTTTCGGCTTATGTGGCCCAGACGCCGTCACGCGGACACTTTCCGCTCGGTATCATAAAGATGGTTCGGAAATTCTCGTCGACCAGCCCAACCAACGTCCAAGGCGTCTAACGCCTCAGGAATGCGCGCGGCTCATGGGGTTTGAACGTGAAGATAGACCGTGGCACATTCCTGTTTCCGATACGCAAGCCTATCGTCAGTTTGGGAACGCCGTAGTTGTGCCAGTTGTCGAATTTTTAGCGCAAGCGATGAAGCCGCATATCCAGAATGCTGTAGCCAATTCGCGTTACCAAGCTGATGTTGCCGAAGTTGGTCAACAGCCGCGAGAGTTCGAAAATTGCTGACAATTGAAGCGTTAGTTTTGCAACATTAAATGCGCTTTTTATCAATCACGCTTTTAAGCTGTGCGCGCTTTTGCAGGCGAAGTTTTCCGAAGTGAAGCTCTCGGTGGCATGAGGGGCACAGTGCGGCGGCGTTGATCAGAGTGTCGTCGCCTCCCTCTGCCAGCGGTACGATGTGATGGACCTCAAGATATGATCGGTCATCATCTCGTTGAAACAACAACGACTTGCAATTTGACATTTCACATCGATCTTGGGCTCTCGTCAAGGCTGCCGCCACAATGTAAGGATCGCGTACGAAATCATTTATTTGCCTGGTTCGCTTCGGCGGTGGCCCAGTTCTTAATATGGCTTTGGCGATGATTTTGGCTGGATCAACTGAACGCACCAATTGCCGTCCGATTTCCTGAGGCATAGGCTCAGCGGCGTTGCGCTTTTCCTTGGCAAAAAACGCTTTGTTTCCAATACGGCCAATCGTCAGCAAATCACCAATCTCAACCCAAGCAACAATTCCCTTTCCCATTCTTGTTTCTGGTGCACGACCCGCACCTTCGCGAAGTGAATTGTAATAGGACACCGAAAGCTGGCCATTCTCAGTGCCAAGGATACTAATTTCCAAAGTGCGTTCCGACGGACCTTCTGTCGGAGAAATCCCCGCAGCCAACAATATAGCTTGTTGTGGCTTGTCTACGACGTAGGCACCCTTAACCTTGTCGGTTTTGCTTACGACCTTCGTCGCAAAATCGTCGAATATTTTTAGCCAATCATCTGACATTTCTATTTGATAGCAATAGCTTTGCCCAAGCGTCTAGCTTTTTTATTTCGGCACTGCAGCCTTATAACGCCGCGCGCCAAAACCCGCCGTTCCGCTTCCCAACAGCTTCCAACCACCCAAGCTATTCAAACCCCCCAATCACAACTTCGGCAAAGTCACCCCGCGCTGGCCCATATATTTGCCTGCACGGTCGGCGTAGCTGGTTTCGCAGGGTTGCTCGCCTTTTAGGAACAGGAACTGGCACGCGCCTTCATTGGCGTAGATTTTGGCGGGCAGGGGCGTGGTGTTGCTGAACTCCAGCGTTACATGGCCTTCCCAGCCGGGTTCCAATGGCGTGACGTTGACGATGATGCCGCAGCGGGCATAAGTGCTTTTGCCAAGGCAGATGACCAGCACATCGCGCGGTACGCGGAAATATTCGACCGTGCGGGCCAAGGCAAAGCTGTTGGGCGGAATGATGCAGACGTCGGTCTTGCGGTCCACAAAGCTTCTCGGGTCAAAATCCTTGGGGTCAACGACGGAGCTGTCGACATTGGTGAAAATCTTGAATTCATCGGCCACGCGGGCGTCATAGCCATAAGAGGAGAGGCCATAGCTGATGCAGCCGTCACGGCGCTGCGCCTCCACAAAGGGTTCAATCATGCCGGTCGCTTGGGCCTGTTCGCGGATCCAGATGTCGGACAATATGGACATAATCACTCCCTGTTAACCGTTCCGCTTTTGCCAATTTGCGATGCGCGTGCAAGTGTTCGGCACGAAAAAATTGTGCGTATCTCGCGCGCCCCAAAAAGCGGTTTACTTCAAGCTGGCCGGACCAAAGCCGTGCGGCAGTAATTCGGACAAACGATATGTCGCATAGCCCGTTGCATGGGCGCAGTGCACCGGAATGTCCGTGTCCGTGAGGTCCGCCACTTCCTTAATAATCTGACGACATCGACCGCAGGGCGTGATCGGGTCTGCGCCGGTTCCAACATGTCCGGCCAAGCCGCCCGCGACCGCAATTTCGCGGATCGCGCGTAATTGGCCGTCGCTATTGGCTTTAGCAATCGCCACGGTTTCGGCGCATAATGTCATGCCATAGCTGGCATTTTCAAAGTTGCTGCCGGTCACAATCTGGCCATTGTCGAGCAGCAACGCCGCGCCCACATGAAAGTTGGAATAAGGCGCATATGCGGTCTTGGCGGCGTCGATTGCGGCTTGGACCAAGCGCGTGGTGGCCGCGCTCATTTGCGCACCACGACCCAGCGCACCGCGCCGTCGATGCCGCTTACGCGACGTTGGCTATTGGCGGTCCACATGACCCAGGGCCTTGCGGAATAATCGGGCGAAATGCCGTTGCCTTCAAGCCAGATGTTGCGGTCAATCGACTTGCTCACTTGATATTCCTCTTCGAAGTCCGGCGTTAGTAACAGGATTGCCGGGGTGCCGCTATGCGCCTCAATCTGGTTTAAGAAGGTCGCCAATTCCGCCAAAATCAAAGCCCGGTTCGGGCGGCTGTTGCAGCCTTCGGAAAAATCCATTTGCACCGCAGGGGGCAGCGCCCGGTCGTTGCGGGGCACGCTGGTGATAAACATCGTCGCCTGTTCGGACGCCGAACGGCACAGGTCATAATGATGCAGCGCGCCAAAGCGAATGCCAGCCTCCTGCACCGCCGCCAGATTGGCCTGAAACTGCGGATCGCGGCCGCGTGCGCCCTCGACGGCGGTAATATATGCGAAATCGACGCCCGTTGCGCCCAATTCCGACCATTGGGGTTGGCCGTTGCTTTCGTTCGCGATGATGCCCTGCACGGGGTAGCTATTGCGCGATGGGGCCCAGCCGGTGACATAGTTCCACAGCCCAAAGCCCATAAAAGCTATACCCAGCAGGAGCACGCCCCAGCGGATCAATTTGCGATTTCGCCTTGGCATGCAACCCCGTTTAACGCTTTTGATTCGGCTATATTACTAGGCGCTCTGTCCTTGCGAAGTCGAGGGGTGTTATGATGCGTTGGACGCTACGCCTTGATGTGCAGGACGCAGATCAGCGTAAACAGGCGACGCGCGGTGGCAAAATCTACTTCCACCTTACCGTCAAGTCGCTCCATCAACAGTTCGGCCGCCTCATTATGTACCCCGCGCCGTGCCATATCGATGGTCTCAATTTCCGCCGCGCTGGCCTTGCGAATGGCTTGGTAATAGCTGTCGCAAATGGCGAAATAATCCTTCACCGTGCGCCGAAACCGGCCAAGGCCCAACACCAAGGTTTCGTGCGGCGTCCCGTCTTCACGGCGGATATCGAGGATGAGACGGCCTTCGGCGACGCTGATGCTCAAATGATATGGTCCCGCATAGCCGTCGCCCATATCGCGCAGCGGTTTGAAGAAATTATCTTCAATCAGGTCAAAAATGGCGACGCGGCGTTCCTGTTCGATATCGGCGTTACGCCGCAGGATCGTTGCTTCGTCCAGTTCAACTTTGATGATGCGCGGGTCCGCCATACCGGCTGTGTTAGCTTCAGATATTTTTGGGGCAAGGGGTTAACGAGATACTGGCAAATGCGTTGTGCAAAATATTGTCCACAGCCATATCCCCGCACTTCTTTTTTGCGCCCCTTGCGCAGCGTGACGTGGTAAAGGATAGGGAACCATGGCCGAACTCATCAGACTTGCCGCAGCGAATGAAGCTGAACCCCAACGCTTGCCGCGCAATATTGAGGCGGAGGCCGCGTTTTTGGGCGCTATCCTCATTGATAATCGCGTGATTGAGGATGTCTCGATCAAGCTGCAACCGGACCATTTTTTTGAGCCCCTGCACGGGCGGATTTTTGAACATATTTTGCGCCTGATTGACCGCAACATGCTGGTCACGCCGGTCACGCTGAAGCCGTTTTTTGAAGCCGACGAATCGATGCGTGAACTGGGCGGGCCGGGTTATTTGATCAAACTCACCGCCGATGGCGCAGGCTTGATTGGCGCGCGCGACTTTGCCCAGCAGATTTACGATTTGGCACTGCTGCGGGAACTTGTGACGGTGGGCCGGACTTTGGTCGACAATGCGCTGGACACCAGTGAAAGCGTAGATCCCAAGGGGCAGATTGAAGCTGCGGAAAGCGCGCTGTATAAAGTCGCCGAGGGTGAAGGCGAAACTGGCTCGATGAAGAGCTTCCTGACCGCATCGACCGAGGCCATCCGCAATGTCGAAAAGGCGCTCAATTCGGGTGGCAGCCTTTCGGGTATCACCACCGGCCTCAACAGCATCAACACCAAATGCGGCGGCTTGCACAATTCCGACCTTGTGATTTTGGCCGGACGTCCCGGCATGGGTAAGACATCATTGGCCACCAATATTGCGTTCAATGCCGCACGGCGATGGGTCCGCGAGCGTGAAGACGGCATCGAAGAGTCCAAGGGCTCCGGTGCAAAAGTCGCCTTTTTCAGCCTCGAAATGTCCGCCGACCAGTTGGCAACGCGTATCTTGGCGGAACAATCGGGGATTAGTTCCGAATTGCTGCGTATGGGTAAAATTTCCCGTGACGACTTCCGCGAGCTGTCGCGCGCGTCCCGCGAATTGCAGGAATTGCCGCTTTTCATTGACGATACGCCCGCGCTAACGATTGCCGCATTGCGCACCCGGGCCCGGCGGTTACAGCGACGGCACGGTATTGGCCTGATCGTTGTTGACTATTTGCAACTCCTCCAAGGATCAAGCCGCGCGAACGACAACCGCGTCAATGAAATTTCTGAGATCAGCCGGGGTCTGAAAACACTGGCGAAAGAATTGAGCATTCCTGTTATTGCACTCTCGCAGCTTAGTCGTGCGGTCGAACAGCGCGAAGACAAGACGCCGATGTTGTCCGATCTGCGCGAGTCCGGTTCAATCGAGCAGGATGCCGATATGGTATGGTTCGTTTACCGTGAAGATTATTATGAGCTGATGAAAAAACCCGATGAGGGAACGCCCGCATTTGAGGCCTGGAACGAAAAAATGGAGCGGATTCACGGTATCGCGGAATTGATTATCTCCAAGCAACGCCATGGTTCGACAGGGCGTGTGCGGATGAAGTTCGAAGCGAAGATTACGCGTTTTAGCGACTTGGCCGATGACCAATATGCCGATGCGGGATATGATTGAGGCGCGAAGCGTTTAAGGCTTCGTCACCCTGAACTCGTTTCAGGGTCTATGTATCAGCTGCAACCCCGGTCATTGGGCACGATGGACCCTGAAACAAGTTCAGGGTGACGACGGGGTGTATTCAGGGTGACGAAGTAGGGCGTTCAGGGTGACGACGGGGTGTATTCAGGATAACGAAGTAGGGCGTTCGGTGTCACGAAGTAGGGGGTTCTGCCCTTTCGATGGCGCAGTGCCCCGCACCAACTTCGCCTAAGCGCTCGCGCTAAGGCTTCGTATCCTCTCCCAAGGGGAGAGGAGGATCACCGCAACCGCGCACTTAAAATATAATTCAACGCCATATTGTCACTCAAATGCAGACCCGACATGGGCGAAAAGGCGATGCCTTGCATATCGACCACCTCCTGCCCAGCACCCGCAAGCAAGGCGGTCAGTTCTTCGGGCGTCAGGAACTTGTCCCAATCATGCGTGCCGCGTGGGACTTGGCCGAGGCGTTCGGCGGCCTCCACCAGAAATAGGCGCGAGGCTGCTGTGCGGTTGGGCGTCGAGAGCAGCAATAGCCCGTCCGGCCTTAGGTGGCGGACCAATTCGTTGATGAATGCCGCCGGGTCCATAACATGTTCAATGACCTCCATGCAGGTCACAACATCAAACTGGCCAAGGCCTTGCGCCGCGATTTCGCCAGCGCAGTAGTGGATCGTAAGACCAGACAAAGCCACATGCGCCTTTGCCGCCGCAATATTTTCAGGTGCGGCATCAACACCGGTAACGTTCCCGCCAAGCCGCGCGAGCGGTTCGCAGAGCAAACCGGCACCGCAACCAACATCCAGCACGGTTTTGCCCGCCAGCGGATATCGCGCCTTCGCGTCGCCACCAAAATGCGTATCTATCGCGGTCCGGATGAAGCGCAATCGCACAGGGTTTAGTCTATGCAGCATCGCAGAGCTGCCCTTTGGGTCCCACCATTCGGCGGCGAGAGCGCCAAAATGTGCCGCTTCCGCAGCGTTAATTGTCGTGGGCAAGCTTGCGTTTGTCATATCCTATCCCTATCAGGACCCGCGATTGTAATATAGCAATTATTGAAGGTTTTCATGGCGCGTATAGTAATGAAATTTGGCGGCACGTCGATGGCCGGCACCGAACGCATCCGCCGTGTTGCCCAATTGGTCAAGCGGCAGGCCGAACGCGGCGACGAAGTAGCCGTCGTCGTCTCCGCCATGGCTGGCGACACGGATCGCCTCGTCAATTTCTGTCGCGAAGCAAATGCACTTTATGATCCGGCCGAATATGATGTGGTTGTGGCAGCAGGCGAGCAGATTACCGCTGGCCTGTTGGCGATCACGTTGCAAGCGCTTGGCTGCGAAGCGCGCAGTTGGTTGGGATGGCAAATGCCGATCCATACCGATGATGCCCATGCCAAGGCCCGGATTGGGTCCATTGATACCGGCGATTTGCTGGCGTCGATGCAGGCGGGCAATATCGCGGTCATTCCGGGGTTTCAGGGGCTGACCGACGACAACCGTGTCACCACATTGGGCCGTGGCGGGTCGGATACATCGGCCGTTGCCGTGGCCGCCGCGGTCAAGGCCGACCGCTGCGATATTTATACCGATGTGGACGGCGTCTACACCACCGACCCGCGCATCGTCGCCCGCGCGCGCAAGCTTAAAGCCGTCACCTACGAAGAAATGCTTGAACTGGCCTCGGTTGGTTCAAAAGTATTGCAAACCCGCTCCGTCGGCCTTGCGATGAAGGAAGGCGTGCGGATTCAAGTGCTGTCCTCCTTCGTTGACGACAGTGCACCCGACGCCGACAGCATCCCCGGCACGATGATCGTGACCGACGCAGAATTGGAGAATAGCCAAGTGGAACGCCAACTGATCACCGGCATCGCGCATGACAAGAATGAGGCCAAAATAACGCTCACCCGCGTCCCCGACCGTCCCGGCGCAGTGGCCAATATCTTCGCTCCATTGGCCGATGCCAACATCAACGTCGACATGATCATTCAAAATGTTGGCCGTGATAAGGGGGAAACCGATGTGACCTTCACCTGTCCACAAGCCGACCTTGCGCGCTGCACCGACATATTGGAAAACCGCCGCGATGCCATTGGCTATAACCGCCTTATTCCGGACACCAAGGTTGCGAAAATCTCGGTGGTGGGCGTGGGTATGAAAAGCCATGCCGGTGTTGCCGCAACGATGTTCAGCAGCCTTGCGGATCGCAAAATCAACATTCAGGCGATTTCGACATCCGAAATCAAGGTGTCGGTGTTGATTGACGAGGATGAAACCGAACTCGCGGTGCGCGTGCTGCATACGGCTTATGGGTTGGATGCGGCGTGAGCCTCGACACGTCGTCGTCACCCCCGCGCAGGCGGGGGCCCAACCCCGACGCTTCCATAATATAGGACAGGAGTTGGATTGCCGCCTTCGCGGCAATGACGATCTATGTATAGAAGGCCTGATATGACTAAACTCCAACATCTCATGCAACGCGGCACCGACTTTTTGGGCTGTGACGTCGCGATTATGTGTGGGGCCATGTCTTGGGTGTCGGAACGCAATCTTGTGTCGGCCATCTCCAATGCGGGTGGCTTTGGCGTGATTGCGTGTGGCGCAATGACGCCCGCGTTGCTCGATACGGAGATTGCCGCGACAAAAAAGCTGACGGCCAAGCCATTCGGCGTGAACCTGATCACCATGCATCCGCAGATTATGGACCTGATTGCGATATGCGCGCGGCATCAGGTCAGCCATGTGGTTCTGGCGGGGGGACTGCCGCCCAAGGGTAGCATTGAGGCCATTAAGGATTTTGGCGCGAAGGTTATTTGCTTTGCGCCCGCGCTCACGCTGGCGAAGAAATTTGCGCGCTCTGGCGTGGATGCGCTGGTGATTGAGGGCAGTGAGGCGGGCGGGCATATTGGGCCAGTGTCGACGTCCGTCTTGGCGCAGGAAATATTGCCGGAACTTGGCGAGCAATTGCCGATTTTCGTCGCTGGCGGCATTGCGCGGGGCGGCGCGGTGGCAAGCTATCTGGAAATGGGCGCAGCAGGGGTGCAATTGGGCACGCGGTTCGTTTGCGCGCATGAAAGCATCGCGCACCCCAATTTTAAGGCTGCGTTCCTGCGCGCAAATGCCCGCGATGCGGTTGCAAGTGTGCAGATTGACCCGCGCTTGCCCGTCATTCCCGTGCGCGCGTTGAAGAACAAGGGTACCGAAGAGTTCACCAAGAAACAGGTCGAAGTCGCGGCCATGCTTGATCGTGGCGAAATCGACATGGACACCGCGCAGCTTGAGATCGAGAAATATTGGGCAGGGGCGCTGCGCCGTGCGGTGATTGACGGCGATGTCGAATATGGCTCCGTCATGGCCGGGCAGTCGGTTGGCATGGTCCATGTGGAACGGCCTGTCGTGGATATCATCGCGAAGCTGGTGGATGAGGCCAACGCCGCACTGGCTAGGTGACAAGAATATCCTCCCGATCTCTAGTCGATGGGGAGGATTTATAGTGTTGTCCCGAAAATTTGGTCGTGAAGTTCCCCTCCCGCAGGCGGGAGGGGCTAGGGGAGGGCGAGCGAAGCGCGTTTCGTCTTACCCTCCCCCGACCCCTCCCGCAGGCGGG
>Ga0208327_1000382_pt1 | contig 11333 bp, 6 predicted proteins | sample LakMenEpi26Jun08_FD_150733 | JGI IMG/M metagenome (GOLD analysis project Ga0208327, IMG submission 150733) | Freshwater microbial communities from Lake Mendota, WI - 26JUN2008 deep hole epilimnion (SPAdes) | ecosystem: Environmental > Aquatic > Freshwater > Lake > Epilimnion/Euphotic zone ...
ACTTTGAGAAATTGCTTCCGCTAAATCAGGATCACCAAAATCACCGCCAATGGGATGCCAATCTTTGCCACAAGGGTCCTCAGCGCGATCGCCTAAACCGCTCGGTCCATTGTGTCCTAGAAAAATAATATGATCACAAGTAACACTTTTTACTACCTTAACAATTTTATCTGCGGACTCCTCCAAACTAGAGACACCATAGCGTTCTTGACACATTTGGGCAAATCGCCATTCGGGTCCTCCCCAGGTAAAAGGACGACCACCCACCACAGTTAAATTCCACTGAGGAAAATCTAACTTACCATAACCGACTTGAGCAGATCCTAATAAATCTAGCTGTTCCTGTACCCAGTCTTCCTTGGTGCGGTCATAAGGACATTTTTTGCGTCCCCATTCAGTCGCCGAGTACCAGGCATCGTGGTTGCCCATTACCGCCGCTTTGGGAAGATCCAGAGAAGCGATCGCTTTTACCACTTCCACCGACTCATTCCCGAAATCACCGACAAATAGCGCCAAGTCAACACCGAGATGCTGGAGTGCTATGCCGTCCTCTACTTCCCATTGGTCGTGAACATCGCCAATTACAGCAATTTTGATAGGTTTTGATTGATTTTTCTGACTGGTCATGCCACTTTAAAAAGCCGTATATCTCCAGGATATGAAACTCCACCGGATTTGGACATAAATTGCTAGAATCAATCCCTCACTCTTTTTGGTAAAAACTACTATAATTGAATTTACAAGTTCAGAGGGAACAGGGAAAACTCATGTTTAATGTTTAGAAACATGAGATTGAAATAAGGATACCGTTTTTTCGAGCTACGTATCTTGTAAAAACATCTTTATTCTTGACTAAGCTTTAAACTGGTGCAAATGAGCATTTCTTATCTGTTCCCTGTTCCCTATTCCCTGTTCCCTTGCTTTGTAATCTTAATTGTACAAAAAAGCAGTTTTTAATTGTGTTTAAAACTACACTTACTCAACCAAAATCAGGTATTTTACCCTTAGATCTATTTGCCGCCATTGCGGATCTCAAAACAGAACTGAATGCAGTGATATTAGCCCACTACTATCAAGATCCTGATATTCAAGATATTGCCGATTTCATTGGCGATTCCTTACAATTAGCCAAAGCCGCAGCCAATACCAAAGCCGATGTCATTGTCTTTGCTGGTGTTCACTTCATGGCGGAAACAGCCAAAATCCTCAACCCTGATAAATTGGTGTTATTACCAGATATTAATGCAGGATGTTCTTTAGCAGATAGTTGTCCTCCCCAGGAATTTGCAGCTTTCAAAGCCTCACACCCAGACCATTTGATAATTTCTTATATTAACTGCTCGGCGGAAATTAAAGCCATGAGCGATATCATCTGTACCAGTTCCAACGCTGTGAAAATTGTCCAGCAAATACCCCAGGAACAGCCAATTATTTTTGCTCCAGATCGCAACTTGGGACGGTATGTAATGGAACAAACAGGACGGGAAATGCTGTTATGGCAAGGTAGCTGTATTGTCCATGAAACCTTTTCCGAAAAGAAAATAGTCCAGTTAAAAACTACACATCCTCATGCAGAAGCGATCGCTCACCCCGAATGTGAAACCAGCGTCCTCCGCCATGCCAGTTATATTGGCTCTACAGCCGCCTTACTCAATTATTGTCAAACCAGCCCTAGTCAAGAATTCATCGTGGCTACAGAGCCAGGAATCATTCACCAGATGCAAAAACTAGCACCTGACAAACACTTTATTCCCGCACCCCCCCAAAGTGATTGTAACTGTAACGAATGTCCATTTATGCGGCTAAACACCCTAGAAAAACTGTATCTAGCCATGAAAAACCGCACCCCAGAAATTACCCTACCAGAAGAAATCCGCATAGCCGCACTGCGACCCATGCAAAGAATGTTAGAAATGAGCCGATAAATAGGGGTTGCTGAAAAAGTCTTTTCGTGAATGCTAGGAGTCAGGAGGTAGGGGCGCAGGGCCTGCGCCCAAGGAGTCAGGAAGAAGGAAGAAGGAACAGGAAAAATACATCCTGTTCATCCTTAAATCCTGGACATCCTGATATGGCTTACGCCACGCTTCGCTATCAGACATTGTTAAGATTTACTCTTCTGAGCTTCTTTCTGGGCAGCTTCACTAAACTTTTTATACAACTTAGTTCTAATCTGTGCTTCCTGATAACGGCTGTGGCTAGGTGCAACCTGACCCATTAAATCAGAAGCCCGTTGCCAAGTAGCAGCTAATTCCAACCACTGAGTTGAAGTTGTAGCCGTTGTACCAGTCACAGTCGCCTGGTTAGCCAGTCTCACAGATGCGGCAAACGGATCATCCAATGGGATAGAAAAACTTCGGCGCACAGGACGATTCGATGATTCTGGCGGTCTTTGGTTGACTGTTTGAGAAGATTGAGAACCCACTAATGGCAACAGCTTCTTCAATGGATTACTTAACCGAAAATCTAGCAACCAAGCCAGTAAAATTATTGAAGATAAACCAGTAACCCATACAAATAAAGTTTTGACAGAAATTTTGCCCTGATTTCGATTCTTCAGCAAAGATTGGGGTTTTGTTAAAATAGGTTTTCTTGATTTGGTATAAACTTCAGTTAACTCTGGAATTAACCGCTTCAACGAATTTGGTTGGTATACAGTAATTTCCCGTGACCACAGTAACTGACCATCAGTATCACGGTTAATTTCCTCCAACCATAGTAATTGGTCTTCTCGAACAATTCGACTATTAATATTAACTCGGCGAATATGACGTGGTGCAAGTGAGTCCAAAATTTCTTGAATTTTTGGCACTAGGACAGATTGCTCTAGTTGCTCTACTGTAGCCGCTTCACACAAGAGTTGTAATATACCAGTCGCAAAAACTGCTCTAGTTCTGACACCAGACACAACTAGCCTTTCATTCAAAACTTGAATAATTGCCGCCACGCTGCCCTGGTGAGCTTGCCAAGCGATATCATTTATCCGATCTACCATTTGATATTTAGTGATAGCTCTCACACCCTGATCTGTGAAATAATATAACTTAAGTTACTAATTATCTAAATTTAGGCAGGGAAAAAGGTGATTGGTCATTGGTCAACTACTCCTGCCTCTTGCCTCTTGCCTCTTGCCCCTTACCCATTTTCAACTAGCAACTTACGTTAATATACATTCAATTTGCATATATCAATTGTAAATTTGAGCAACTCTATATTCTATTTGCTCAAGTGCAAATTGCCACACTTGATATCCTGCTAAAGATAAATGTAATCCATCTGTAGTTAATTCGGGAAGCAAATTGCCATCAATATCCGTAAACCAATTGTGAATGTTGAGGTAATTAGCCCCTTGCTTTTGGGCAATTATAGCCAGTTGGGCGTTAATATGACGAATTCGACTATTAGGGATTTTCTGCGATCGCACAGGTAAAATAGATTGGACAATAATCTGACTGCTGGAATGACTCTGACGTAAGCTATGAATAATCCGCGAGGAATTGACCAAAATTGACTTGTCAGTAGCACCCTTACGTAAATCGTTAATCCCAGTCATCACATAAATTACATCAGGTCTAGTGCCAGAAAATGCCGACAATCTTTTAGAAACGCCCTCAGAAGTATCTCCAGATATACCTTGATTTAGCCATAATTTACCCGTAGGTAGTTTGTCCTTGGGAAACCACAAACTTAAAGAATCACCTACTAAAATACTCAACCGATTCGCACCTTGACCTTTAGCCATAGCTTTAGCTTCCAAAGCTAATAAGCTTTTCCAGTCTTGATAAGTCAGTTTATCTGCCTTATTTGATTCCCCAGACAATGCTAAATTTTCATCATTATCAGTGCGCGTATAAATCTGACCAGATATAAGTGATGCTAATCTTTGCTGGTAGAGTTGACTACCAGAAATAGGTGATTTAGTTGGTGTCGTTGGGGAATTTAAGTTAAAGGATGATTTAACAGGTATTGATAACCCATGCTGTCTAAATTCTGATAAGAGAATCTCTAAGGTGGGGAGGTTTTTCCTGATTACTGATGACTGTTCAACGGTCGTCGGTGTTTGTCTACTAAATTCTGGTAATGATTTATCAGTCTTGACAAGACTCTTATTTGCTGGTGAGGACTTTTCAATTTGATTACTAAATTCAGGTACAGCAATTTGACGTGGAGAATTTCTTTTGCCATCGTAAACCTGGAAACCCTCGGCTAAATCCAATAAAGATAGAGAATCTTTGGGAAGATTGGTTATTTGGGGGGGTGTTGATATTGGTATGACCAATCCTGTTAATAAACTTGCAGCCAACAGATAAGGTTCACTCATCGTTGTTTTGTTCCTTGTGCGTATTCACTACTTTTTCTTATGACAGCGTTAACTAAGTGAATTCAGGAAGATTTCGATTTCTGTCTATACCCCATCTATCTTGCAAACTTGCGGTTTGCTATCAAAAAACTATAGGTTTGAGCTCAATACCTTCGCCACATTAAAAAAAGCTTTGATTCGTAGCGACTGTCTTGATTGTCAATCGATCATTAAGTGAGACAGGGTTTATTTTGCTAGTTTACAATATTTAATAATATTAAGTTATTCAACGCTATTCAATCCTTTGAATCACGATAAATATCCTACCGTCAGGATTAATCAACACTAAATTTTGGGATTTTCTATTTTAGAAGATTTACTGTATAAGCTTTCCGGCTTTTTGAGTATCTCTCTGTTACCATCGGGTTTCACAATCTTATCCCTTGATGATCTACTAAATTTTAGGTTTAATACTTTTGATAGATGACAATAATTAATTGTTTATGCTGTGAGTTGTAAGAAAAATTAATAAATAATTATATAGGTATCAATTTTTGTTGCTAAAAAAACAGCAATAAAACGCTAGGAAGTCGAATTGATAAGCTTTAAATAGTATTTATTTTTTTAAGATAGCTACGTTTATTTACACCTATCTCTATAAGCAATGTTATTATTAATACTTAAATAAATTACGTTATTTTATTGTGTGATTTCAGTAACACGGCTGTTTGTAGCAGAGTAAGTAAATCGTTAAAATGCTTGCTACAGAAGAGTTATGTCCGTAGTTAAAAAGTTAGATTTGCAGAATTATTGAGTCTGTTTGCTATTTATAGTCTGGATTAGACATACAAAGATTTATCGAAACTAAAGTAGATCAGTTCCGGGGATGTAGAATAACTTAGCGAAAAGTGCTAAGATTTATCCGATGTCATTAATGTTTCTTTTTATAACGTGGCTAGAGCTAGTACAGCAATCGGTGTATCTCCCATCATTAAGGAGATTGTGCAAAAACAGGCACATTCAACTCGCTTAACTTTGAAAGAAGTTATTCTCATGGGAATGTTGGCAATTGATAAGTTAGATGATCAAAATTGTCAAGAATTGGCAGATCAAGTTCATCAAATGCAGGTTAATGGTGAAATCTAAAGCTGCTGGCAGGAGTCTAAAATTTAAAGTCTCAAGCCTTCAGTTCACAAGCTAAAAAATAGCAAAAGTGGTAGTGTGATTTATCAAGTCTCTACTTTTGACTAAAACCTTAGCTAGTTGCCATTAAATAGTTCTCGTTTAAGTCCAAACTTAACTAACGGTATTGCTAATTTACAGTAGTAAAGTCCGTTGTGTTAAAGGCAAAAAAGGGATCTGAAACTAGATCCTTTTCGTCTGTCAAAAATTTAATAAAGAACTCAGCGAAAGTTTCATGAACTTTGCTAAATGAGGTTTAATTCCTGCTTGTTTACAGCGGTGCAAATAGGCAATATTAAACTTGATAGCGGCGATTTCCAGTAAATTGGCAAGATTGCCTCCATGATTGGGAAATTGATTAAAAATATCATTTCCAATTCGTAAAATATTTTAGCCTCATAGCCATTTTTGAGTAGTTTTGCATACTCTGGCTATGGGGCTTTAATATTTTTTAATTATTTCTTGGAGTTCTGATTTTACAAGTTTTCTGAATTGGTTAATGGTTTTATTGAGTATTATTGGTTGTGAATTAAAGAGTTTGGGGTAAATGGTTGGAAAAAGAAAAATTTAAAATAATGCCATGATTGCAGCGGGAGAACCGGAACCTCCTCTTAATCTGAGAATTCCAATAATTAAGGTGATACCATGTGGTGGTAACTGATCTAAATTGGTGAGGTTTTCGAGAACAATTAGCGATTCCTGCAACAGCAACCGATTAATAGTAAAATTGGTATTCTGCCCAGAATCTACACCATGAGTATCAATACCCACCCCAGTAATTTTCCTGTGTGTAATTAAAAACTCAGTCGCATCATAGCTAAAACCAGGAAAGTGCATCTTTCCGTCTTTATCTTGGTTAAAAAATGCCTGGTGATTTAACCATTTTTCTTGCCAACCAGTATATAATATCACCAAGCTACCTGTGGGAATTTCTCCAAATTCAGTTTCCCAAGTTTGGATATCACTAACAGTCAAGGCATAATCAGGATTTACTGCTGCTTGTTCACAAATATTGATAACTATAGCTGGTAATATTAAACATGATGCTGGATACTGGTCAATACTTGCGCCGTTTGCATAAAAACTATTAGGGGCATTAATATGAGTCCCGCTATGTTCTCCCAAGGAAAAGCCTCGTAAGTAATAACCATCATCTGGAATTTCTGCAACACTGGTAAATTCTACGGGAGGATCACCTGTCCATTTTGGTATATCTTGATCAATGAGATGACTAAGATGGATGACATGAGAGTAACTAATATTACTTAATGGTTGGGGATTTTTGCTGATCAAAGGTTTTTTTTGTAAGTTGAGGATATTTTAACAAATATAGGGCTTATGCACGCTCACTAACTTACCATGATATTAATAAACGAAATTGCGTCGTTTTCAGCTTTGGGATGTCAATGCCTAAGCCCTAAAATAATCCCCCAAACCTTTTCACTTGAAGGTAATGGGGGGGAATTTTAATGTTGCAGCAAAAAGTGAATTTAACCCTAGTGAACATTAGAAAAGTTAAGCTTTAAATAAGGAAGAGTTAATTTTACATGAATTTTATCCAAACCAGATTTCTGTAACGCTTCTTTCTCCTGACTGGGCGCAGGACCTGCGCCCCTACCTCCTGACTTCAATTAGCCATGACCTTGGGTACTACTAGGACTTTATCAACCCGATTTCCGTCCATATCCATAACTTCAAACCGCATACCATCCCATTCAAAATGATCTGCGGCTGCGGGAATCCGGCCTAAATGGGTGATGACAAAACCGCCTAATGTTTGATAATTTCCTCTTTCTTCATGTTCTAATTCTTCAAGATCAAATAGTTCTAAAAATTCTTCTATGCCTAACATTCCATCTACTAACCAAGAACCATCTTCCCGTTGCACGGCTTCAGGTTCTTCTTGTCCTGGTTCTGTGGGAACATCACCGACGATTTCACTCATGATGTCATTAAGGGTGACTAAGCCTTGAATTACGCCATATTCATCTACGACTAAAGCCATGTGTGTGACGGTTTGTTTGAATAATTCTAAAACTTTTAAACCGCGTGTGCTTTCGGGGACAAATACGGGTTGACGTAATCCTAGAGTTAAGTCTAAGGGTTCGTTGCGTAAACTTCTGGCTAATAGGTCGGTGACGGGAATAATCCCCAGAACGTTATCTAGTCCTTCTTGACAAATGGGATAGCGAGAATAGCCGCTTTCTGCCATTTTTTGGCGGTTTTCTTCGGGGGGATCTTCCAAGTCTAGCCAAACTATATCAGGTCGGGGTGTCATAAAGGAGGTGACGGGGCGATCGCCTAACCGGAAAACTCTCTCTACCATGTCCTGTTCGGCTTCTTCAAATGTTCCCGCTTCTGTCCCTTGTTCGATGAGAATTTTGATTTCTTCTTCTGTAACTTGTGGTTCAGCAGAGGGGGTAATTCCTAATATTCGCAAAACTAAATCTGTAGATGCACTCAAAAGATAAACTATGGGTGAAGCTATTTTTGCTAAAGCCCGCATGGGTATGGCGACTGAAGCAGCGATTTTTTCGGGGTTATTTAAAGCCAGCCGTTTAGGGACGAGTTCACCAACAATTAAGGAAAAATAGGTAATGACTAAAACCACGATGCCAAAGGCGATCGCATTACTATAATTAGCTAAAATGGGAATTAGCTTGATATAATCTTCTAATCTTTTGGCAATGGTCGCACCACCAAAGACACCATTCAGAATATTGATGAGTGTAATCCCCACCTGGACGATAGAGAGAAAATGATTGGGAGATTCTGCGAGTTTTAATGCAGCCTTGGCGTTAATATCCCCTTGATTGGCTAACTGCTGTAGTCTGACTTTCCGGGCTGAAACTACAGCCATTTCCGACATGGAAAATACACCGTTGGCGAAAATTAGCACCAAAATCGTTAAAATTTCAAACGTGAAGGAAGACATTTTTAAAATTGCTGGTATAAAGAATAGAAGTATACGGTGATCAGAATTTGCCCAGTGTTCATTCAATCAAACTGATCTTAGTATCCAGTATTTTAGGTAATTCTCTAAATACTTTGACTATACACAAAGTAATAGCTATATTGCTTCTGTCTATGAGTAGTTCGGTTTGATTCTTTCCTATTTATCCTCAAGACAGGGGTTAAGACTTTTAAAATGGTTAACAGGAAATAATTCGAGATTTTCACGTCAGCAGCGACTTCCTTTTTTAGCGTAAAACTTATGTCCTTATCTTCTATTGTGCGTGCTTTGGCGCGATCGCCTCTTACCGCAGAACTAATTACTAAACTCAACAAGCAACAGGAATTGCGGTTAAATGGGATTTCTCGGCTACCCAAAGGACTGGTAGCTTCAGCATTAGCAAATTATGAAGATCAGGATTTATGTGTGGTCTGTGCCACTCTAGAGGAAGCTGGGCGGGTTTTTGCCCAAATGGAAGCAATGGGATGGAAAACTGTCCACTTTTACCCGACTTCCGAAGCTTCTCCCTATGAACCCTTTGACCCTGAAAATGAGTTGAGTTGGGGTCAAATGCAGGTATTAGCTGATTTGATCAATGGTCAGTCGTCAGTTGTCAGTGGTCAGTTGCCAAAACAAAGAACTGCCATAATTGTGACAGTGGGGGCGTTGCAGCCGCATTTGCCACCACCGGATGCGTTTAAATCATTTTGTGTCACCTTAGAAAAAGGGATGGAATTTGATTTAGACGGGTTTGGGGAAAAAATCACGATTTTGGGATATGAACGAGTTCCCCTAGTGGAAACTGAAGGACAATGGAGTAGACGGGGAGATATTGTGGATGTATTTCCGGTGTCCTCCGAGTTGCCTGTGCGCTTGGAATGGTTTGGCGACGAAATTGAACAAATTCGGGAATTTGACCCGGCTACCCAGCGTTCTGCCTTGGATAAGGTGGAAAAAGTTACCCTTACCCCTACAAGTTTTGCACCGATTATCAACACAGCACTTACAGAAAATGTAGAGACGTTTCATGAACCGTCTCTACAAGAGTTAGGAACATTAGAAGGAAGTCGGCGGTTTTTGGGGTTGGCTTTTGCAAAACCGGCTTCATTGCTGGATTATTTAGCAGCAAATACCCTTGTTGCCATTGATGAACCAGAACAATGTTATGCTCATAGCGATCGCTGGGTGGAAAATGCTAATAGTCAGTGGTCAGTTGTCAGTGGTCAGTTGTCGGTTGGATTACCTAAGATTCATCGAAACTTTGATGAGTGTATAGGGGAAATTAGTAATTTTAGAAAGTTATATTTATCAGAATTGTCGGAAGAAAATAATGGTTTAAATTTAGCAAGTAGACCTTTACCTGTTACACCTCACCAATTTGCCAAGTTAGGGGAAACTATTAGAAACGAGAGAGAACGCAATTTTGCAGTTTGGATAATTTCGGCTCAACCTTCCCGTTCGGTTTCTCTGCTACAAGAACATGATTGTCCTGCCCAGTTTATCCCCAATCCCCGTGATTATCAAGCTATTGATAAACTGCAAATTAATCATATCCCGATTGCCCTTAAATATTCCGGTTTAGCAGAATTAGAAGGTTTTATTTTGCCTTCTTTTCGATTAGTTATTGTCACCGATAGAGAATTTTATGGACAACATTCTTTAGCTAATTTTGGTTATGTCCGCAAACGTCGTCAAGCCACATCTAAACAAGTTGATCCTAATAAATTACGTCAGGGAGATTATGTTGTTCATCGTAGTCATGGCATTGGTAAATTTGTTAAATTAGAAAGTTTAACAATTAATGATGAAACCCGTGATTATTTAGTTGTGCAATATGCAGATGGTTTATTAAGAGTTGCGGCTGACCAAGTTAGTTCTTTATCTCGTTTTCGCACCAGTGGAGATAAAGCCCCAGAATTACACAAAATGACCGGAAAAGCCTGGGAAAATACTAAGAATAAAGTCCGTAAAGCCATTAAGAAACTAGCAGTAGATTTGTTAAAATTGTATGCTGCCCGTTCTCAACAACAAGGTTTTTCCTATCCCGCAGATATGCCTTGGCAAGAAGAAATGGAAGATTCTTTTCCTTACCAACCTACCACAGATCAGCTAAAAGCTGTACAAGATGTGAAACGGGATATGGAAAGTGAAAGACCGATGGATAGGTTAGTATGTGGAGATGTAGGTTTTGGTAAAACTGAAGTGGCAATTCGGGCGATTTTTAAAGCTGTCACCGCAGGAAAGCAAGTTGCACTTTTAGCCCCAACGACAATTTTAACTCAACAACATTATCATACAATTAAAGAACGTTTTGCCCCCTATCCTGTGAACGTGGGGTTACTAAATCGGTTTCGCAGCGCAGAAGAAAAACGCAATATTCAAAAACGTCTCGCAACTGGAGAATTAGATATAGTTGTCGGGACACATCAATTATTGGGAAAAGGTGTGCAATTTAAAGATCTAGGACTTCTAGTAATTGACGAAGAACAAAGATTTGGAGTTAATCAGAAGGAAAAAATAAAAAGCCTCAAAACGCAAGTTGATGTTCTCACTCTTTCCGCAACTCCTATTCCCAGAACCTTATATATGTCATTATCAGGAATTCGGGAAATGAGTTTAATTACCACTCCACCTCCCACCAGAAGACCAATTCAAACCCATCTCGCACCTTTAAATTCTGATATTGTCAGAAGTGCAATTCGTCAAGAATTAGATCGAGGTGGACAGGTATTTTATGTAGTTCCGCGAGTCGAAGGGATTGAAGAAACTACTACAAAATTGCGAGAAATGGTACCAGGAGGAAGATTTGCGATCGCTCATGGTCAAATGGACGAAAGCGAGTTAGAATCAACTATGCTGACTTTTGGCAATAATGACGCTGATATTCTTGTTTGTACCACA
>Ga0208327_1000383_pt1 | contig 11331 bp, 10 predicted proteins | sample LakMenEpi26Jun08_FD_150733 | JGI IMG/M metagenome (GOLD analysis project Ga0208327, IMG submission 150733) | Freshwater microbial communities from Lake Mendota, WI - 26JUN2008 deep hole epilimnion (SPAdes) | ecosystem: Environmental > Aquatic > Freshwater > Lake > Epilimnion/Euphotic zone ...
TGCCCTTGCAGGCAGAATGACTGCCTGCGGCGGCCATTTTACTTCGATATCTTTGCCATTTTGACGCCGCGAAGGTGGATTTAAGTGGTCCTGACCCTAGCAATGCTAAGATTGTGTCTTATAGACGCGGGTCGGACGAGCGATGGACAGGGACGTTTTCTAATATGACATCACCGATACTCGTAACGGGCGCCGCTGGCTTTATCGGCCATGCGGTGGCGCATAGGCTATTGGCGCGGGGTGAGCGCGTCATTGGTGTCGACATCGTCAATGATTATTATGACCCCGCGTTGAAGGAAGCGAGACTTGCGACCTTTGCCGGGATAAACAGCTTTGCCTTTGAACGGCTCGACATCGCCGATGCCGAAAAGATGCGGGCGCTCGTCCACGACAACAATATCGTCCGCGTCGTGCATCTCGCAGCGCAGGCGGGTGTGCGCTACAGTATCGAAAATCCGTTTGCCTATGAACGGTCCAACCTGGCGGGCCATTTGTCCGTGATGGAGGCGTGTCGGCATGCCGAGGGCTTTGAGCATCTGGTCTATGCGTCGTCGAGCTCGGTCTATGGTGATAAGCCCATGGGCGGCGAAGGCTTTAAGGAGGACGAACCCGCCAACGATCCTGTGTCGCTCTACGCCGCGACCAAGCGCGCGTGTGAGTTGATGAGCCAATCTTATGCCAAACTCTACGGCTTTCCGCAAACCGGCCTGCGCTTCTTCACCGTCTATGGACCATGGGGGCGGCCCGATATGGCCTATTTCAGTTTCACGCAGAAAATCCTGCGCGGCGAGGCGATTGAAGTCTATGGCAATGGACAAATGGCGCGCGATTTCACCTATATCGACGACATTGTTGACGGGATCATCGGGTCGCTCGACCACCCACCTGCACATGGCGAACACAGGGTTCTTAATATTGGCGACAGCCATCCAATTGGCCTGATGGAGATGATTGAAACGCTTGAAAAGGCGATTGGGCGAGAGGCGGTCAAGATCATGCGGCCCATGCAACCGGGCGATGTCACCGCGACCTATGCCGATGTATCGAAGTTACATGCCCTCACCGGTTACAAGCCAAAGGTCATGCTGGCGGAGGGATTAGAGAAGTTCGCCGACTGGTATCGGGCGTATTACGGACCCGCTTCGTAAACTTAACGTTTTAACTGCGCCTGCCATTCATCAAAGGACGCGGCGAGCTTTCGTCCGGCAATCTGCCGTCCCGCTTCGCGCGGCAAGCCAAGCGAGGCCGACAATGGTCCGCCCAGCAGCGCATCACCGAGCGCCATCAGCACCATTTCAAGTGTCAGCTCATGCAGCGAGGTGGCGTCGTCCCCCTCCTCGGCAATCTCATCCACCAGCTTATGGATCGCCTCCACAATAGGGTCTAGCGCGTCTTCATTGCCCGAAAGCAGCATCCACGACGCCAGCGCGCCCGCACCCTCACGGTCGAAATGGTCAAAAATCAGGTCGGCCAATTCGTGCGGCGTTACGACCCCGCCACGCATTTGCACCACAGCCTCGGCGATTTTGCTGCAGATATTGTTGCCCATATACGCCGCCAGCGCGCGCTGAAGGCCCGAGGCCGACCCAAAATGATGCAGCAAATTGGCATGCGTCCGCCCGATCCGCCCGGCGACCGCCTTTAAGGTAACGGCCTGCGGACCTGCCTCAAGCAACAAGTCCCGCGCCGCCTCAAGCGCCGCCATCCGGCTCGCTTCCGGGCTTAATCGGCGCGGCATGCCAACGTCTTTGAATTCAATAATCTTGGATGCCTCAGTCGCCATTTTCGACAATACCCCGATGATTTTACAACGCTACGCCAATTTAGGGACATATCCAAGAGCGTTGGGAGGCAATGCCGCAGAATGTTTTTGGGGTTCGCGCGCGGTTGGCCGACGGATACTTAGCCAGCGAAATCCCTGACCTTTTGGCTCGTTCCTCGGGGCAGAATCATCACTTCATTGCCATTCGCAATGATGAGTAAGTCGTCAACGCCGTGCACCGACACGCGGATGCCGTCGGCGTGAATAAGGTTGCCGTGGCTGCTATCCAACCGAACAGTGCCGGACGTAACATTTCCATCGGCGTCCTTTTCACCGATGTCGTGCAGCGCATCCCAGCTTCCGACGTCGGACCAACCCATGCTCACTGGAGCGACCGCGACCTTCGGCGCCTTTTCCATAATCGCATAATCAATGCTGTCTGCGGGACAGGCGGCGAAGCTATCGGCGTCGGGATTTATGTGATTGCCGCTCCGCTGCGCCCTTGACATTGCGTCCCGAACCGCTGCGCCCATTTCCGAGGCATGTGCCTCCACGGCGTCCAAATATGTGTCTGCGCGGAACAGGAAAATACCGCCATTCCACACATGGTCCCCAGCCTCAATCATGGCCGCAGCGCGGGCTGCGTCAGGCTTCTCCACAAAGCGCTGCACGGCCTGAACGCCCGCCCCAACGGCGGAACCCATCTGGATGTAGCCATAGCCTGTCTCGGGACCGGTTGGGTTGATCCCATAAGTGGCGAGCCAGTTATCCTGAACTAACGGCAAAAGCGCCCCTGTCGCTGCGTGAAATGCCGTTTCGTCGGTGATGACATGGTCGCTTGGCATCACCAGCATAACCGATTGCGGCGCACTGACGGCAAGCGCCGCCAGCGCAATCGCCGGCGCCGTATTGCGCGCGCAGGGCTCAAGCAAGATGGTCGCATCGGTTACACCGATTTCGGCCAATTGCGCGCTGACAATCCCCGCATGCGCGGCATTGGCGACGATAATTGGCGCGGTGAAGCGTGCGCGGTCCATCACCCGCAGCACCGTCAACTGAAACATCGTATGCGCATCCGTCAGCGCCAAAAACTGCTTTGGCGTTTGCGGCGTCGATAACGGCCAAAGCCGGGTACCGCCGCCACCCGATAAGATTACAGGACTAATGATCACAATTTTTCCAACTGTCAGGACGTGGGGAGATGGAATTGATATTGCCGATGTTGCGTGCTCGGTCAAACGCCAAAAAAACGGTTATATGTCGGCACGGGGGTGGGCAGACGGTGCAGGCATGAAGTTGTGACCGCGATTTGCCTATTTGCAACACGCCACCTGCAAAATTTGTCGAGTGCGCAAGCGGACAGGCTCTGCTATCCATCTGAGCATGAAACTAACCAAGCATCTTGTTGACAAACCCTGGGGTCGAACGGACATTCCGCCAGAATTCGGCACCATGAATGGCCGCCGCGTCGGCGAAATCTGGTATAGCGCCGAAACCGAAGCGCCTTTGCCGATTTTGGTGAAATGGCTTTTTACGTCCGAAAGGCTTTCCATCCAGGTACACCCTGATGACGCGCAGGCACGCGCGCGCGGCATGTCTTCGGGCAAAGAAGAATGTTGGTACATTGTTGACGCAGAGCCTGGCGCGGTTATTGGCATTGGGACCAAGCGCCCGCTTGGCAGCGAAGAACTGTATGCCGCGTCACTTTCGGGCGAGATTGAAGCGCTGATGGACTGGAAAAAAGTGTCTGCCGGAGACTATTTTTACATTCCCGCCGGCACAGTCCACGCCATCGGGGCCGGGATAGTTCTTGTCGAGGTTCAGCAATATGCGGACATCACATATCGCCTGTATGATTACGGCCGCGATCGCGAGCTGCATTTGGACGATGGTGTGGCGGTATCGTCTGCAACACCATATACAGATATTCGGTCCGGACATGCCGATCTTGGCGATCAGCTTGTCGCAGGACCATATTTTCAACTTTGGTATGTCCGTAACATGGATGATGTGCCGGCGTTGCCACCCTTAAGGGATATCTGGATTATTCCGCTGTCAGGCCAGGTTCAAACAGATGGGCAGGTCGCCGCCAAGGGTGACTGCATAGTCACGTCTGGCCAAGCAAAAATCACCTTTTCAAGCGACGCAAAGGCGCTTGTTGCGTTCTAGAGAGCGAAGAAGATTTGAGCATGTGCCGCCGTCAGCTTGCTGCGCGATCTCGTGCCTGAATATCAACCGAATGCCGACAGCAACGCAGGCGTGGCCGCTGCCTAGGCGGCTTGCAGGCCGTCCATTTGTGCGCGGATATTGAACGCGGGTGGTCGCGGCATACAGGCGGGGTCTGCGCCTGCGCCATCCAATGCATTTTCATATAAGACGCAGCTCGATGCCGCGCGGCGGCCTTTGCTGTGCCGTGATGCCGTCTTGCCCGTGTGTTGAAAGCCAAGCTTGCGCAGCACTTTGCCCGACGCGGGATTGTCGGTGAAGTGGCTGGCGATAAGCTTTTTATGGCCTATCGTCCGGGCGATGTTGATGACGGCGCGGCCGGCCTCGGTCGCAAAGCCAAGGCCCCAATAAGGCCGCGATATCCAATAGCCCAATTCGGCGTCGCCATCGCGCAGGCCAATGCCACATGCGCCAATCAGGCGCGGCGCACCATGGGTGCGCAGCATGAGCAAAAAGGCAGGGTAAAGCGCATCATGTTCTTGCCTGGCAAAATGCACGGCGTCATCGACGGTGTAAGGCCATGGTGCGCTTGCAAGGTTGCGGACGATGCCTTCATCGGCAATCGCCTGATGCAATTCGGCTGCATCCTCTGGCCAGCTTGGCCGCAACAATAATCTTTCCGTTCTCGCGAACATCCTGTTTCTCCGCTGCTGCGCCGCCCTTTGACATCTCAAAGCGACAGCCATGTTACATTCGCCCTTTGAAAGGCGATGAACAGGGAGAATGAGGCAAAAAGAAAGGGAGACCGGTTGACCCGTCTCCCTGTTCAAAGGTGGAAACCACCTGACATGATTTCCGGGTCATCCGTCTGGACAACCCGGTATCGATTGTCCTGTTTATTCGGCGGCCATCGCTGGCATATCGACCGACACATATTTGCGGCCGAGTTTGCCAGCATGGAATCGCACGCGGCCTTCGACGAGCGCGAACAAAGTGTGGTCCTTGCCAAGGCCAACGCCCGAACCAGGATATACCTTGGTGCCGCGCTGACGGATAATAATGTTACCGCCAATGACATTTTCGCCACCGAACTTCTTTACGCCAAGGCGACGGCCTGCTGAATCGCGACCGTTGCGTGACGAACCACCTGCTTTTTTATGTGCCATGGTCTAAACTCCTACGTCAGAGCGTTGCCGCTCAAGCTTTCTTAGGGGCTGCAGCCTTTTTGGGCGCAGCGGCTTTCTTTGGCGCGGCTTCCTTGGCGGGAGCAGCAGTGGCAGCAGCCTCAACCTTTTCGGCCTTAGGCGCAGCAGCCTTTTTCTCTTCCTTGCCAACGGCAAGGATACGCAGAAGCGTCAACGACTGGCGATGACCCTGCTTGCGGCGATAGTTGTGGCGGCGACGCTTTTTAAAGACGATGACCTTTTCACCACGCTCTTGCGCAATGATTTCGGCAGAAACGGTCAAGCCGTTTACGTCCTGCGCCTTGTCACCGTCACCGGCAAGAAGGACGTCACCAAGCGAGATTTTGTCACCCGCTTCACCAGACAGTTTTTCAACTGCGATTTTATCTCCGGCGGCGACGCGATATTGCTTGCCGCCTGTGCGCACGATTGCGAACATGGCTTTAACTCATCCGTTTCTACAGCTTAGCGCCTTATAAGGGCGGGTTGCTCAGGCGCATGACATAGCGGAGACGAATCTCAACAGGGTCACACAAGAATGGGCGCAGCTAGTGCAAGCAAATATCTATGTCAACGTATAATCCAGCGTTTTGGCGCTTATGACGCCGCCTGCGCTGCCACTGAGATGCGCTTGCATGCGCCTCCAAGCAGGCTTAGACGACGGATATGTTGAATTTCAAGCCTGCATCCCCGTTGCTTCTGCTCCTGATCCTTGCCGCATGTGGCACAAGTGAGGGGGGATTTCCCTCGCTTGAGCGCCGGAGTTATGAAGCCGACGCGCCGATTGCTGCCCCCGGCGATTCGGCAGCTGCGCCATTTGTGGTATCTGCTGAATTCGCTGCAAAAATCGACGCGCTGCAGGCGCGGCACACAGCGGCGCATGGCGCATATCTGCGCGGATTGCCCGCGGTGCAGTTGACCGCTGCACAGGCGGCCAGAACATCCCCGGGCAGTGAGATGTGGGTGAACGCGCATCTTATGCTGTCACGGCTCGACAAGACACGTGCCGATTCGGTGGCCGCCTTGCGTGACTTTGACGGGTTGATAGCAGAGGCAGGCGTGCGTGACGCGGGCCTTGCGGTGCATCTGACAGAGGTGCAGCGACCAGTGGCCGAAGACGTCGCGCAGCAAAATGCGGAAATCGCCCGGCTTTCGAAGGTGATCGGGGAATAGCTATTCCCGGGTAAAAATGGCCACATTTGCTTGCACCAGCCTTACCCATGTGCGTTATTCACGCAATGAACGGTCAACACACACAAGCCATTTCACAAAATCCCGACATCCGCTTTCTGGGTAAGATGCTTGGCGATGTCATTCGCGCTTATGGCGGCGAACAATTATTCCGGCAGACCGAATATATCCGATCCACCAGCGTTGACCGCTTTCGCAAAATAGAGGGCGCCGATTCGAGTGACCGCGGCCTTGGGGCGCTTAGCTTGGATGACACGCTCAACTTCGTGCGCGGGTTCATGCTGTTCTCGCTTCTGGCGAACCTAGCAGAGGATCGCCAAGGCCTTGCGCATGAAGATGGCGCGACGGTGGCCGAAGCGTGCGCACGGCTTGCGGCAGAGGGGGTGTCGCTGACGCAGATTCGGGAACTGCTTTCGCACAGCCTGATTGTCCCGGTGCTCACCGCGCACCCGACCGAAGTGCGGCGCAAAAGCATCATTGACCATAAGAACCGCATCGCGCGGCTGATGACGTTGCGCGACCAAGGGCAAAAAGTCACCGACGATGGCGATGATGTCGATGCCGCGATCTACCGGCAAATTGCCTTGCTTTGGCAGACGCGGCCATTGCGCCGCGAAAAGCTGTTTGTCGCCGACGAGATTGAAAATGCCCGCGCCACGATGCAGGAGGTGTTCCTGACGGCGTTGCCCAAATTATATGCGGGCTGGGAGAAGGCGCTTGGCAGCAGGCCGCCCGGTTTTGTCCGCTTGGGCAGTTGGATCGGTGGCGATCGCGACGGCAACCCGTTTGTCGATGCCGAAACGCTGCAATATGCGGTCGCGCGTAATGGCGGCACCGCGATCCGGCACTATCTTGAGGGCATCCACAGTCTGGGTGCAGAGATTTCGATCTCTTCTTTCATGAGCGATACGCCCGAGGCGGTGCTTGCGCTTGCCGAGGCCAGTGGCGATTCGGCACCCAGCCGTGCGGACGAGCCATATCGACGTGCGCTGTCGGGCATTTACGCCCGGTTGGCGGCCACGCATGTCCAATTGGTGGGTGACGGGCCGCCGCGTCCATCAAAGCTATCTGGCGCGGCTTACAGCGGCCCGGATGCCCTGCGGAAGGACCTTGCTACGGTGGCATCGGGCCTTGCCAGTGACGGCGATGGCGCATATTCGAGCGGTGGGGCACTATCGCGGCTTATCCGGTCGGTGGAAATATTTGGTTTCCATTTGGCAACGCTGGACCTGCGACAGAATAGCGACGTGCATGAGCACGTCATTGCCGAATTGTTTCGTACGGCGCGGGTCGCGCCTGACTATCTGAAGCTTGATGAGGCAGCGCGTGTGGATTTGCTCGTCGCCGAGCTATCACATAATCGCCCGCTGACGGGCGTGTGGACGCACTATAGTGAAGAGACCGCAAAAGAACTGGCCATCATCCGCGCTGCGGCAAAGGCGCAAGGCGATTTCGGCTGCGCGGCAATCACGACCTATAATATCAGCAAGACGACCAGCGTGTCCGACATGCTGGAGGTTTATGTTCTGCTGAAACAGGCGGGGCTATATCATGTGGACGATGATGGCACGCCGCAGGCGACGATCATGTCCGTGCCCCTGTTCGAAACCATCGCAGATTTGCAAGCCGCGCCTGAAACGATGCGGGCGTTCTTCGACATTCCGTTGATGCGTAAGTTGGCGCAGGCGCGCGGGCATCAGGAAGTGATGATCGGCTATTCCGATTCGAATAAAGATGGCGGGTACCTTAGCTCCACATGGGAATTGTACGAGGCATCAAGCGCGCTTGCGGGCATTTTTGCCGATGCCAATATCGCGATGCAATTGTTCCACGGTCGCGGCGGCGCAGTGGGTCGGGGCGGCGGTTCAGCCTTTGGCGCGATTCTTGCGCAGCCCAAGGGCACATTGCAGGGGCGCATCCGCATTACCGAACAAGGCGAAGTCATCGCCGCCAAATATGGCACGGTCGACAATGCCGTCACGAGCCTTGAAACCATGGCCTCTGCCGCAATTCTGGCGACATTGTCCAGCGACCCGATAGCCGACGCCGACGTAAAGCGGTTTAAGGCGGCGATGGCGCAGTTGTCCGCCAGCGCCTTTCAACATTATCGCGGGCTGGTATATGATACGCCAGATTTCCGGACATTTTTCCGGCAAATGACACCGATTAACGAGATTGCGACGCTGAAAATCGGTTCGCGCCCGTCAAGCCGCACGGCGTCGGACGCGATTGAAGATTTGCGCGCCATCCCATGGGTGTTTTCATGGGCGCAAGCGCGCGTGATGTTACCCGGATGGTATGGCACGGGCCAAGCGTTGGCCGATTTCGCTGACAAAGGCCTGCTGCGCGCCATGGCGGGCGAGTGGTCCTATTTCCAGACGATCCTTGCCAATATGGAAATGGTGTTGGCCAAATCGGACATGGCCATCGCCACGCATTATGCGGGCTTGGTTGAGGATCAGGCGTTGGCCACCGACATATTCGGTCGCATCAAAGGCGGCTGGCAGGCGTCACGCGACAGCTTGCTTGATGCAACGGGGCAAAGTCATTTGCTGGAGGCCAACCCCGCGCTCCACAATTCCATCCGGTTGCGGCTGCCCTATATCGAACCGCTTAACCTGCTCCAGATCGAACTGATGAAACGCCACCGCGCGGGCGAAGCTGACGAGCGGATCGGCGAGGGCATTCAGTTGACCATCAACGCCATCGCGACGGCGCTCAGGAATAGCGGGTAGGTTCACGCGCACAGCCCTGATAAGCGCCGAAGCACCAACCAAAAATCCCCGTCCTTTCGACAAGCCACGCATTCGGCGCTTCCCCTCGCGCGGTGGACTGATATGACGGTGCCATAAAGACAATCAGGAGAGTTTCGAATGCGTATAAACAAAACCGCAATTTCTGTTTTTGCCATCGCTTTGGTGCAGTTGGGCACCCCGGCGCTTGCGCAGACGGCCAATGCCACACCCGCTGCCGCACCCACTGCCGTCGCCGAGGTCGATCAAAACGCCGCCATCACGGCATTCTTTGAAGAATATGATGCGCAGCAACTGGCGCTTTCGCCGCTCGGCAAATCCTATCGCGGTATCAAGGACAGCGATTATGGCCGTTGGGGTGATTTTTCCGCCGCCGGCGAAATGCGCGCGCATGAAGCCGAGCGTTCGGCGTTGAAGGAAATGCGCGCCCGTTTTGACCCTGCCAAGCTTTCGCCCGAAAACCGCCTGTCCTACCGCTTGTTTGAAAAGCGCGCTGAACGCAGCGAGGCTGCTTATACATATAATGATTATGGCTATGTCTTTGACCAGATGAATGGTGCGCAAAGCCAGTTGCCAGCGTTCCTTATCAATATTCACCGCGTCGATAACAAGTCAGATGCCCGCGCATATGTCAGCCGCTTATATGGCCTGGGTCCAGGCATGATGGAGGCCATCGCCCAAGCCAAGACACGTGCGGCGCAAGGCATACTGCCGCCCAAATGGGTCTATCCTTATGTCATCAATGACGCGCGCAATGTTATCACCGGCGCCCCCTTTGGCGATGGTCCCGATGCGCCGTTATTTGCAGATTTCAAGGCAAAGGTGGCCAAGCTCAACATCAGCCAGATCGAAAAAGACTTGCTTGTCGCTGACGCGGCGCATGCACTGAATGCTTCGGTGAAGCCAGCGTATGAGGCGTTGATATCCGAAATGACGGCGCAGGAAAAAGTCGCCGGAACCGACGACGGTGTCTGGCGTTTCAAGGATGGTGCGGGCTATTATGCCGAGCGGCTGGCGAACTACACCACGACCAACATGACGCCTGACGAGATCCACAATCTGGGTCTAGCGCAGGTCGCGCGCATTCATAAGGAAATGGGTGTCGTCCAGAAAAAGATGGGCGTGAAGGGTGATCTTCAGGCCTTCTTCAACTATATGCGCACGGAGCCCAAATTCTACGCGCCCGAAACCGCCGAAGGCCGCGCGTTGTATCTGTCCGAAACGCAAAAGGCGCAGGACGCGATTACGCCCTTGCTGCCCAAATGGTTTGGCGTTTTGCCCAAGGCACCTTTGGTCGTGAAGCCCGTCGAAGCATTCCGCGAGAAATCTGCCGGCAAGGCATTTTATCAGCGTCCCAGCCCCGACGGTTCGCGCCCCGGCACATATTATGCCAATTTGTACAAGATGGCGGATATGCCGCTGACCGAGGTTGAGGCGCTATTTTACCATGAGGGCGTCCCCGGCCACCATTTGCAGCTCGCGATCCAGACCGAGTTGAAAGACGTTCCCGCCTTCCGTCAGTTTGGCGGCGTCACCGCTTATTCCGAAGGCTGGGGTCTCTATTCGGAGAAACTGGCAAAGGACATGGGCCTATATACCGATCCGGCGCGCGATTTTGGTCGGCTCCAGCTTGAGCTACACCGCGCGATTCGCTTGGTCGTCGACAGCGGCCTGCACCACAAACGCTGGACCCGCGAAAAGGCCATCAAATATGTCGAGGATAATAGCGCCGATGCACCCGGCGGTATCGTGAAGGCGATTGAACGCTATATCATCTATCCCGGCCAAGCGACTGCATATATGGTCGGTCGCCTGAAAATCAGCGAACTGCGCGACAAGGCGCAAAAGGCGCTTGGGTCAAAATTTGATGTGCGCGGCTTCCACGACACGGTGCTGAAATCAGGGCCGGTGCCGCTGGATGTGCTTGAAGAGCAAGTCGATGCATGGATCGCCTCGCGGAAGTGATGGGGTGGGGAAGACGAGACGCGATTTTTAATAGGGGTGTTTAACGAGTTAAATCGGTTCCTCAAATGTTTCTAGTTTGGCAGGAATATTGTCCGAAATGGAAGAAGGATAGGTGACCCAAACGACTTTATGGCATAATCGTCTAGCCCTCGCCTTACTCGTCATTGAACCGAAAACTTCGCAATGGTTCGGATTGTCCGGCAAAGGAACGCGAATAATCTGAAGACCTTCTCCACGTAGATCACCAGCCTTTATCCTGACGCACCCAAAATTTTCATGTCCGCTCATCAAATCGGTAAAATCCGGATGG
>Ga0208327_1000384_pt1 | contig 11317 bp, 9 predicted proteins | sample LakMenEpi26Jun08_FD_150733 | JGI IMG/M metagenome (GOLD analysis project Ga0208327, IMG submission 150733) | Freshwater microbial communities from Lake Mendota, WI - 26JUN2008 deep hole epilimnion (SPAdes) | ecosystem: Environmental > Aquatic > Freshwater > Lake > Epilimnion/Euphotic zone ...
GCCCTTGCAGGCAGAATGACTGCCTGCGGCGGACATTTTCCTTCGATATCTTTGCCATTTTGACGCCGCGAAGGTGGATTTAAGTGGTCCTGACCCTAAATAAGCTTGCCGCCTTTTAACATCTGCCGAACGCGGCCCTGAACGGGCAAGCGGTCAAAGGGTGTGTTGCCTGCCAACGCAGCCATGCGGTCACCATCGACCTGCCACGGCGCATCAGGGTCGATCAAGATCAAATCGGCCTCTTGTCCTTCAACAATTTGGCCTGCGTTTAATCCTAATATCTTTGCCGGGTTCGACGCGAGCAATTCAAACATGCGGCCGGTTGAGATGACATTATCGCGCACGAGGTTGAGCGCCAGCGCCAGCAATGTTTCTGCCCCCGCCATGCCAGGCGCGCTTTCGGAAAAAGGCAGGCGCTTGTCTTCTGGCCCGCGCGGGTCGTGGCCCGATGCGATGACGTCAATCGTGCCATCGGCAATTGCGGCGATGCACGCCAGCCGGTCGCTTTCGGAGCGCAACGGCGGTGACAGCCGGGCAAAGGTGCGGAAATCCGAAATGGCGTTGTCCGACAGGAACAGATGCGCTGGCGTGATTCCGCAGGTAACGCGCAGGCCTTTCGCCTTTGCCGTACGGATCAGGTCAAGGCCGCGTGCGGTGGTGACTTGCCGGAAATGCACATGCGCGCCGCTTTCTTCCGCCAACATAAGGTCGCGGGCGATAGCGAGTGTTTCGGCAACGATTGGCGCGCTTGAAAGGCCAAGCAAAGTGGCCGTTTCGCCCGCCGTTGCTACGGCATGGCCGGTTACCCCTGAATCCTCATTATGCAGGATGACGGGAAGGTCTAAGGCTGCGCAATAATGCATGATGCGGAGCATGACGCCGCTGTCGGATATCCATTTGCGGCCAGTCGCCACACCCACAGCGCCCGCCTCTTTCATCAGCGCAATTTCCGCCATACGAAGCCCGTCAAGGCCTTGAGTTGCGGCGGCAAGGGGGTGAACCCACAAATCGGGCTTACCCTTTAATGCGGCAAAGCGGACGGTCGCTGGATCGTCATGCACAGGCGATTGATCCGGCATCAATGCCGCGCGGGTTATCCCGCCAAATCTGAATGCAGGTTTATCGGTTTTGAAAACACCCAAATCAATTATGCCCGGCGCAACGATCAACCCGCTGGCGTCGATATGTTCGGCCATCGGGGCTGCCTTGCCAACCGAGGCAATTTTGCCGTCCTTTATATGCAGATGCAATGGCTCTGCCTTATCCGCGCCAGGTAGGATGATATGGCCTTGAATGATGTTCATGCCGGTCATACCCACCCCTCCTGACCACGCGCCTTGCGGGTCAATATGTCGAGGCAAGCCATCCGCACCGCAACGCCCATTTCGACCTGCTCGGTAATGGCCGATCGCTCGACATGATCAGCGACGCTGCTGGCAATTTCCACGCCGCGGTTCATGGGACCGGGGTGCATGACAAGCGCATCCGGCTTGGCCAAGGCCAACCGCCGTTCGTCGAGGCCATAAAGATGGAAATATTCACGCGGCGACGGGATGAAATCGCCCTGCATCCGTTCGCTTTGCAGACGCAGCATCATAATGACATCGGCCCCGTTCAATGCGGCATCGAAATTGCTAAAGGGAACGGCGCCAAAGCCTTCAATGCCGCTTGGCATGAGGGCAGGGGGGGCAACCACGCGCACGTCTGCGCCCAGCGATTTTAGGCAAAACAGATTGGATCTTGCCACACGGCTGTGCAGAACGTCGCCGCAAATGACGACAGTTTGACCTTCGACCTTGCCCTTGCGGCGCATGATGGTCAGCGCATCGAGCAAGGCTTGAGTCGGGTGTTCGTGGCTGCCGTCACCGGCGTTCAGCACGGGACAGTCGACTTTGCTGGAGATGAGCTGCACGGCGCCTGAACTGCCATGGCGAATCACAATGGCGTCCGCGCGCATGGCGTTAAGCGTCATTGCCGTGTCGATGAGCGTTTCGCCCTTTTTCACGCTCGACTGCGCCGCGTGCATATTCACGACGTCCGCGCCGAGCCGCTTTCCGGCGATTTCGAACGATAATAAGGTGCGCGTTGAATTTTCAAAAAAGGCGTTGATGATTGTCAGGCCGGAAAGCGTGTCAGCATGTTTTGCAGCGCCAGCGCGGTTTAGCGCAACCCATTGCTCCGCCTCTTTGAGGATGTAGAGAATTTCCCACGTCTGAAGTCCGGCGATGCCAAGCAAATGTTTGTGCGGAAAGGCATCCGACCCGCTTGGAAAGCTGTCGGCGGCGAAGGGTTTTGTCCATGTCATTAAAGATATGCCCTTAATGGGGATTTGGGTGAGACTCAAATGATTTGTCGGGTTGGGGTCTGGGCGCGCCGTGGAGCAAGGTTCTAAAAAATTATCCGTCACCCTGAACTTGTTTCACCTTCGGTGACTGTCGTTCCAGGGTCTATCGCGCAGCACGCCCAGAGCTAGGTGGTGTTTACATTCATCGGCAACATTTGAGTGCTGCGACGAGATTGAGGAAGCCAGCATAGTTTCTGGCGAGCTTGTCGTATCGTGTGGCGATGCGTCGGAAGTGTTTGATCTTGCTAAAGAAGCGCTCGATCAGATTGCGATCCTTGTAGATCGTGGCATCAAAGGTGCGCCACTGTGCTGTCGTGGTTCTGCGTGGGACGACGGGTTTTGCTCCGGTGGCAGCGATAGCGTCCATGGGACGCTGGCCATCATAACCCTTGTCGGCCAGCACATGACCTGCCCTCAGGCCATCGAGCAAGCCTTCGATCTGGGTGATGTCATTGCGTTCGCCGCCCGTCAGGATAAAGCGGACGGGATTGCCAAGCGCATCGGTGGCGGCATGAACCTTGGTGCTCAGGCCGCCTTTTGACCGTCCCAGTGCGTGAGCTTCAAACCGGTCTTCGGATTGATCGCTTTTTTTGGGCACCGGCACTGTGCTGGTGGGCACGCACGATCGTGCTGTCGACGAGGATGTATTCAAAGTCGGCGTCTTGGCTCAACACCTTGAAAAGACTCTCCCAAACGCCGCGACGACACCAGCAGTTAAAGCGCTGGTAAACGGTGTGCCACCGACCAAACTCCTTCGGTAGAACCCGCCAATGCGCACCCGACCGGGCCAGCCACAGAATAGCTTCCACAAATTGCCCATTTTTCTCGCCCACTGCGTCCAGGGTCTGTCACCTTGCCCGGCAAATGCGGGGATATCCGCTCCCAAACCGCGTCACTCAGTTCCTGTCGATCCATTCATGCTGACCTCCATACAGCAAGCGGCTTGAATCAGAAAATTACACGATTGGGAAGCATGAATGTAAACACCAATTAGGGTCAGGACCACGTAAATGCACCTTCGCGGCGTCAAAATGGCAAAGCTAGACTTAGAACCACTAAGTCCTGCGCTTACCGCCTTGCACTGAACAGTATGGCCTCAAACCGCGAAGGTGGATTTAAGTGGTCCTGACCCTAACAGATATGCGCACAAAGCTCCGCCCGGCAAATAAACCATGCTAAAAAACTTAGTTGACGCTTGCGTCAAGTGCGTGGGCACCTTAATCATTCGATTAAATGCCTATCGTAACGGAGCCCACTTCATGACCGATTCTCCCGCCAAATCCGGTCCGTTAAGCGGCATAAAGATTGTCGAACTTGCCGGTATTGGGCCGGGGCCTTATGCTGGCCAGTTGCTGGCGGACATGGGTGCGGATGTGATTGTCATCGACAGGCCGGGTGGCTCAATCGTGCCCAAGGCCATTGATGCGCGCGGTAAAAAATCCATGATCCTTGATTTGAAGAAACCCGAAGCGGTTGCCGCATTGTTGAAGCTGGTTGAGTCCGCGGATGTCTTGATTGAAGGACTGCGGCCTGGTGTGACGGAACGGATGGGGGTTGGCCCCGATGTCTGTCACACGGTCAATCCTGGTCTTATTTATGGCCGGATGACTGGCTGGGGCCAAACGGGCCCGTGGAACCAAATGGCCGGGCATGACATTAATTATATCGGCATGACAGGAGTTTTGAACGCGATTGGCAAGGACGGGCAGCCACCGGTTCCGCCGCTCAACATGGTGGGCGATTTTGGCGGCGGGTCGATGTTTCTCGTCAACGGTATCCTTGCCGCTTTGGTCGAACGCGCACGGACGGGTAAAGGCAATATAGTGGATGCGGCGATTGTTGATGGCACCAATAGCCTGATGAGCTTTGTGCATGGCATGGCAGGGCTTGGCCAATGGCGCACGCAGCGTGCGGCAAATTTGCTCGACGGGGCGATGCCATTCTACCGTTGTTTTATGACGTCTGACGGCAAGTTTATGGCCGTTGGCTGCATTGAACCCCAGTTTTTCGCCGTGATGATGGAGCGTTTGCCCGTCGACAAGGACGTATATGGCGGTCAGCATGACCGAACGGCTTGGGCTAAGCAGCATGAACTGCTTGAAGATGTGTTCGCGACCAAAACGCGCGACGAATGGGAAGCGATTTTTGCCGGAACCGACGCCTGTGTTACGCCCGTGCTGGATTATGTCGAAGCCGCATCCCATCCCGCAAACGCCGCGCGGCAGGCCTTTGTGCAGGACGGTCGTTGGTTACATCCGCAGGTTGCGCCGCGACTTGCAACGCAGCCACTGGCTACCCATTTCGATATCGCAACAAAAGGCGGCGATTATGCCGACATATTGACCGAGGCTGGACTCGGTGATCAAGAAATCTCCCAACTGATCGCGGCAGGCGCCGTGGTCGTAACCAAGGATTAAATATGACCGAAGCCTATATTTATGATGCGGTGCGTAGCCCGCGTGGCAAGGGGCGCCCTGATGGCGCGCTGCATGAAATTACGCCTATCGATCTGGCATCGCAGGTCTTGGCCGCGATCCGCGACCGCAATGGTCTGTCGGGCGAAGAGATTGAGGATGTGGCCTTTGGCTGTGTCTCCCCTGTGGGTGAACAAGGCGCAGTTATCACGCGAACGGCAATTCTTGCCGCGGGATATCCGCACACGACGTCAGGGATTCAGGTGAACCGTTTCTGTGGTTCCGGCCTTGAAGCGTCGAACATCGCTGCGGCAAAAGTGAAGTCGGGCGAATGCGACCTAGCGGTTGGCGGGGGCATTGAATCAATGAGCCGCGTGCCCATGGGTTCAGACGGCGGCGCATGGCCCATCGATCCGCGTTCGGCGATTGCCAATTACTTCATCCCGCAAGGCATTTCTGCTGATCTTATTGCCACCAAATATGGCTACAGCCGCGATGATGTTGATGCCTATGCTGTTGAAAGCCAGAAGCGCGCTGGCCGCGCATGGGCCGAGAAGCGCTTTGCGCGTTCGATTCTGCCCATCAAGGACGTCATTGGTGAGGTCGTGCTTGACCATGACGAATTGATGCGCCCGCAAACCGATATGCAGTCCTTGGGCGCGTTGGCCCCCGCATTCCAGATGATGGGTACGATGATGCCCGGCTTTGATGACATTGCCATCATGCGCTATCCCGACGTCGAAAAGATCAATCATGTTCACCATGCTGGCAACAGTTCGGGTATCGTCGATGGCTCGGCGGGTGTCCTTATCGGAACCAAGGAAGCTGGCGAAAAATACGGCCTTAAGGCGCGTGCGCGGATCGTATCGATGGCATCTATCGGTTCGGAACCTGCCATCATGCTTACCGGCCCCGAATTTGCTGCGCAAAAGGCGCTGGCGCGCGCCGGCATGAACAAAGGCGACATTGACGTGTGGGAATTGAATGAAGCTTTTGCTTCGGTTGTCCTGCGTTTCATGGAAGCGATGCACATCGATCATTCGGACATCAACGTGAACGGCGGCGCAATCGCCATGGGCCATCCTTTGGGTGCAACGGGTGCGATGATCCTAGGGACAGTATTGGATGAGCTGGAGCGGTCGGGCAAGTCGACTGCGCTCACAACCTTGTGCATCGGCGCAGGCATGGGCACCGCAACCATCATCGAACGCGTGAATTAACCTAGTTTTGTCATCCTCGCGAACGCGGGGGTCCATGGTCCGGCACGTCAGTGTAAACCGACGGATGTGGCCATGGACCGCCGATCAAGCCAGGGGTGACAAAGTTTTAGATTGGCGCGAAAACGCGCGAACAAGGAACGAAGATATGACTTACAAAACTTTCTCCGTCGATATCGACGCCGATGGCATTGCACTTTTGACCATCGATCTTCCCGACGCCTCCATGAATGTGTGGAATGGCGCGTTGATTGAAGAATTCGCCAAATGGGTTGATGATTTCACGACCAACGACGCCGTTAAAGGCGCGGTCATCACCTCGGGCAAGAAATCCGGTTTCTTGGCGGGCGCTGACCTGACTATGCTGGGCGGCGCGAAGGCGAACAGCACCAAAGAAGCTTTTGACCAGGCATTTGCGTTGAACGCATTACTGCGCAAAATGGAAACGGGCGGTCAGTCGGCCAAGGACCTGAGTTCCGGCAAAGTTTCGGCCAAGCCAGTGGCTTGCGCGCTGAATGGACTTGCCCTGGGCGGCGGGCTTGAGCTGGCTTTGGCGTGCCATTATCGCGTCGTTATTGACCATCCGAAAATTCAGCTTGGTATGCCAGAAGTCATGGTTGGCTTGCTGCCCGGTGGCGGTGGCACACAACGGACGCCGCGCCTGATTGGCCTGCAGAATGCAGCGATGATGATCATTCAAGGTAAGGCGCTCGATCCGGCTACAGCAAAGGCGCAAGGCCTGGTCCATGACGTCGTGCCAGCGGCTGACCTGATTGCGCATGCGAAGGCATGGGTGAAAGCCAATCCGAAGGTCACGGCACCTTGGGATAAGAAGGATTTCAAATTCCCGGGCGGGGCAGGGGCAATGGACCCGCGCGCCGTGCAATTATTCGTTGGCCTCAACGCCATGGCGCATAAGGAAAGCAAGGGCAATTTCGATGCCATAAAGGCGATTTTGTCCTGTTTGTATGAAGGCTCGATCCTGCCATTCGACACTGCGTTACGTGTGGAATCGAAATATTTCACCAAGTTGCTTTCGGGCAGCCAAGCGAAGAATATGATCCGTACCTTGTTCATCAACAAGCAGGCTGCCGAAAAGGGTGCTGGCCGTCCCGCAGGCGTGCCTCCGGTTGAGATCAAGAAGGTTGGCGTATTGGGTGGCGGGCTCATGGGTTCGGGAATTACGCATGTCACCGTCAAGGGCGGCATGGACGTTGTCGTTCTCGACCGCAGCTTGGAAGACGCCAACAAGGCAGTCGATTACAGCCGCAAGATCATCGACAAGGCCGTCAGCCGTGGCAAGATGACAAAAGAAGCCGGTGACGCCTTCATGGCGCGTATTACGCCCACGGACAATTATGATGACCTGAAAGACGTCGATCTTATCATTGAGGCGGTATTTGAGCGTCCCGATGTAAAGGCGGACGTTATCAAGAAAGCCGAAGCCGTCATCGGCCCTGATGTTGTGTTCGCGTCGAATACGTCCACGTTGCCGATCACTGGCCTCGCCAAAAATTCGTCACGGCCGGAACTGTTTGTCGGACTGCACTTTTTCTCACCCGTTGAAAAGATGCCGTTGCTTGAAATTATCCCTGGCGCGTTGACGGGTGATCGTGCCTTGGCGGCGGCGTTTGACTATAACGCCAAAATCAAGAAGACCCCGATTGTCGTAAAGGATGTCCGTGGCTTCTTCACCAATCGCGTGTTCCCGCCGTATATGGGTGAGGCGATGAAGCTGGTGACGGAGGGTGTGAAGCCCGCTTTGATCGAAAATGCAGCCAAGGCACTTGGCATGCCCATCGGCCCGCTGGCGTTGCTCGATGAAACCACGCTGCAACTGGGCTATGACGTTATGCAGTCAACGAAGAAGGAATTGGGCGACGCCTATCAACCAAGCGGCACCGAAGATTTTATGGAGTTGATGGTGGTCACGCTTGGCCGCAAGGGCCGGCGTTTTGGCTCTGGCTTTTATGACTATGATGCCAAGGGCGAGCGCCTGAGCCTATGGCAGGGCATGGCCCAGCATTATCCGCTCGCCGAGGAACAGCCGTCGGTGGAAGAGGTGAAGCAGCGTTTGTTGTATATCCAACTGATTGCAACGGCACAGTGCTTTGAAGAAGATGTTGTCAAAGACCCGCAAAGCGCCGATTTGGGCGCGATATTTGGTTGGGGCTTTGCGCCTTATACGGGCGGTCCCATGAGTTATATCGACACGGTCGGACTGGAAAATTTTGTCCGTACCGCTGACAATCTTGCGCAACGTTTCGGGAGCCGTTTTGCACCACCGAAAAGCTTCCGCGAGATGGCGGACAAGGGCGAGACTTTGTATAAAGCTGCTGCATAAAAACCAGAAAGCAAGGCACAAAAAAGGGCGACCTCCACGCGGAGGCCGCCCTTTTTGTTTGTGTGTGGCCTTAGAACTTAGCGCGGACGGTCAGGCCGTACATGCGGGGTTCTTCCACGAAACCGATCAACGAGCGCGTTCCAGCACCGCCGCGAAGTGGCGTATTGGCCGTAATGCCGCGTGTGATTTCATTCGTCAGGTTCGTACCCCATAGTTCAAAGGTATAACGTTCATCCGGCGTGGTAAGCCCAATGCGTGCGTTCATCTTAAAGTAGTTTTCCTGCCGAGCCAGCGGGATGGGTAGATTGTTCGTGTCGAGATCAATTGTCCGGGTTGTTCGGCTGTCCGAATAATTGACGCTACCGTTAACCAGTAAACCCCAACCTGAGCTGTTGAGTGGGCCATCATAGGTCAGTCCGGCTACGCCTGTGAACTTCGGCGCATTGGTCAGGTCTTGTCCACAGAGACGCACCACAGAGCCAAGAGCGCTTGCGGCAACACCGTCGGCGCAATTGCTTGGGTAACGTGCATCGGCGTAGGTCAGGGCAAGATTAGCATTCATGTAGTTGCCGAAGTCACCAAACAATTCGAGTTCTGCGCCGGTTGAACGCGCCGAATTGACATTGAACGTCAGAAACTGAACGCCTGTGAATTCCAGAACCTGGAAGTCGCTCATCTTCATATCAAACAATGCGAGGTTTGCTTTGATTGGGCCAAAGGTAGCCTTCACGCCCAATTCGATTTGATCGACTTTTTCGGACTCAAAGCGCGGATCGGCATAAACCGGAGCAACGGTTCCGCCGCCTGACAAAACGGCGCCGGAGTTGATGAGGTTCGCTGCGGTCGGATCAAGGTTGAAACCGCCCGATTTAAAACCGTGGCTATAGCCAGCGTAAATCAGCAAATCTGGGTTGGCTTTGTAACCGACCTGCGCCGTATACGTGATTTCATTGTCCTTAAAAGTGTTGGACCACTCACGCGGAACTGGCAGGAACCGGCTGGCAAGACCGCCACCCAAACCTGCTGGTGCCGTCAAGGTAACTGGCGCGGCAAATGGGAAACAGTTGAGGCCAACGATGCCCGACTGCACTGCGCCCGGCAGCTGCGCTTGCGTAAACGCCCCAGACAATACGCCATTGACGCTGGCTTGGCAGGCACCGTTGCTGCCATTAAGCTGGTCAAAGGATGCCGTCTTCTTTTCGTCAACATAACGTGCGCCCAAGGTCAGGCTAAGCTTTTCGGTGAAGTTGATAACATTATGGGTAAATACCGAAAAGCTCTTCGCGTCTTGGCTGAATCGGTTTTCAGCATAGGACCCAGCGGAGTTTACGGGCACCCCGCCATTACCAAGCGCGGTTAGCGTGAACAGCGGGTTGACCCCCAACGCATTGGCAAAATTGAATGCACTATTGGCGCGCTGATAATCCGTGCCAAAGGTCATGGTTTGGTCTTCGACGATATCTTCTGTTGAATAGAAACCACCAATCAGCCAGTCGACGCTGTCGTTAAACGCGGCACCTTGAAGCCGAAGCTCATGCGTCATTGTTTTGATTTGGTTGCCCGTGGGCAAGATGCCTGCGCGGCTATTTTGACCACCTGCGCCTGTGGTGAAAATCGCCAACGACACAAAGTCGGACTCTTGGGTTGTGTTCGACTTAAAGTCGCGGAAAGACCCAATATAGGTCAGCTTTGCTCCACCAAGGTCCCACTTTAATTCGCCCGACATGCCCCATTGCTTTGCGCCGTTGACGAACGATTGCCCGTTGGTCGACAGATTCTGCAAGGCGGAACGGCCGGATTGATCCACTCCGTCATTGGCTAGGCCATGGAACGCCGAAAAAGGTGCGAGTTCCGTTTCGCGAACGATCACAGCGTCACAGCAGTTTTCGTCGACTTTAGAATAATCCGCCAGCAGACGAATGCTGATATCGGCGTTTGGCTCCATTTAGAGCTGCCCACGAAGCATATAGCGATCGCGGTTGTTGCTTTCGGCGCCAGTAGAGCTTTTCAAGAAACCGTCACGCTTGCGCCAGGTGCCCGATAAGCGAATAGCGGCGACATCCTGTGCAATGGGGACGCTGACGCCGCCTTGCACATTCATGAAGTTGTAGTTTCCGTATGATGCGTTGGCAAAGCCCTCGACTTCAGACAGGTTGGCGCGCTTTGTCGAGATGTTCAAAGCGCCTGCTGAGGTATTGCGCCCGAACAACGTGCCCTGTGGACCGCGCAGAATTTCGAGGCGCTCAAGGTCGACAAGATCGCCCAACGCAACACCGGGGCGGGATTGATAAACACCATCAATGAAAACACCGACCGAGCTTTCAAGGCCGGTGTTGTTGCCCGTTGTGCCAACACCACGGATTTTAATCGAGGTGCCCTGCGTTTCGGTCTGTGATGACTGAATGTTGAAGCTTGGCGAAATCGACGAAAGCGATTTAATGTCGGACACGCCTTCACGCTCAAGTGCCTCTGGCGCGACTGCGGTCACGGCAAGCGGAATGTCTTGCACATCCATTGCACGCAATGTGGCGGTCACGATAATGGGTTCATCACCACTATCTTCTTCGGCTTGGGCTGTTTGAGCATAAGCTGCTGGCACTAACATCGCGCTGCAGATGGTGCCGCACAAGGCAGCCGTGATTACACGATTAAAACGACGCATTTCTCTCTCCTCCATTTAACCGACAACCCATTGGCATTTGCTGCTCATATAGGGCTGGCGGCGCTCTCAACGCTTCCCGGTTGGGAAAAGTCCAGGAAGAACCTCTTTCACCGTCGCATATTATCGCCGAAATTTGATAAATCCAGCAATTTAATCGCGCGATTGAAATTAGGGTCAGGACCACTTAAATCCACCTTCGCGGCGTCAAAATGGCAAAGATATCGAAGCCATTTTGGCGTCCTTCGGATTTGACCCATATTGTCCATTGCCACGTTGGCAAGCTTGGACTTAGAACCACTAAGTCCTGCGCTTTCCGCCTGGCACTGAACAATATGG
>Ga0208327_1000389_pt1 | contig 11269 bp, 8 predicted proteins | sample LakMenEpi26Jun08_FD_150733 | JGI IMG/M metagenome (GOLD analysis project Ga0208327, IMG submission 150733) | Freshwater microbial communities from Lake Mendota, WI - 26JUN2008 deep hole epilimnion (SPAdes) | ecosystem: Environmental > Aquatic > Freshwater > Lake > Epilimnion/Euphotic zone ...
AAGAAACGTAAAATCGCCCAAACCCTCTTCACTCTTGCCTATTGCCTCTTGCCTTTTGCCTTGCCATAACGACAATTTTCAACGCCAACCTACTTATATGATTTTAAGGTGAGAAGTGATCCTGACAGAAGAATTTTTGTTATTTTCTCATTAGTCATTAGACATCTCCGAGAATTAAATGTACGTGACTTGAAACCCTTGTAGAGACGTTCCATGGAACGTCTCTACAATATTTTTCGGAGATGTCTATTAGGAAGATATTTGTTAGTGATTACATTATTACTTATACATAAAAATTAATTTGAGAATTTCCACACTATAGGGATTAGATGTTTTGAGATATTCAGATAAAAACTTAAATAGTAAATATATTCTTAATAGCAATATCTCCCACATCGGACGATGTTTATGATAGTAGTAAATCTGGCTACGTCTATATTCTACAGCCATTTTATTAGATATTTTCTTAACAGAATATCCTCTAATATGAATTAGAGATACATGAGGAGTATATAGAATTTTATAACCTTCATTTCTAACTCTCTGACACAAATCAGATTCTTCAAAATACATAAAGAATTTTTCGTCGAAACCACCTAATAAATTAAATAAATCTGCTCGAATAAAAAATGCTGCCCCGACGACAATATCTACTTCTTTAATATCTTGAAAATCCTTCTCTATAATATGTAAATTATTTTTATCTTCAGCATTTTTATGTAATTTTCTTGCTGCAAATTCTCCTTTAAGGCTAATTTCCGGTGAAAAAGAAATTTGGAAACTTCCATCTGGAAAAAGTAATTTAGGTCCAATAATTCCTACATCTGGATTTTCGGACATTAATTCTATTAAATGAGGTAAAATATTACTTTCAACTATTGTATCAGTATTTAATAAGAATATAAATTCACCTTTAGCTACTTTTGCACCAGCATTATTTCCTGCTCCGAAACCAACGTTTTTTGGTAGTTTAATTAGTTTGATATTAGGGAATTTATCATTAAGAATATATACACTATTATCTTGAGAATTGTTATCAACTACAATAATTTCACAGTTATCTCTAGGAATAAATCTTTCTAGGGAATTTAAACAATCTATTAAAACATCTGCACCATTATAGTTAACTAAGATAATTGAAATTGTCCCTGATGTATAGTTCTGTTTTATCATGTAGTAATAAATATTGGTAATTATTTAGAATAATTAATTATAAAAGAATTCCTAATACACCGAATTCACTCTGTGAGCAAAGCAGTACAAAGGAATATATTTAAGATTTTATCACCAAGTGTGTCTATTGAGTTATTCATGCATAAAATTTTATAGTAAGCACATATCAATAAGGACTTATCACTGTTAATAATCAGCGTTTAAATAGTAACCTTATTTGTTTAATTTGTATTGTTTTTAATTTCAAGAATGGTTTTTCTATTATGTGGTAACTTAATACGGATGGAATCATGCTCATTAATAAACTAAGAATAAAATATATATTAAAACCTTTTGTATTTAGTCCAAAAAATGACAACATTTGCTGTATGGGAAAAGCATATATATACAAACCATAAGAAAAATCCCCATATTTATCAAAATTAGTGAAAGGTAGTTTAAATGCTAACCAAAATAAAATATAAGGAAGAGTTAAAGGTGCAATTAAAAGATAAAAATTATTTTGAATACTCAGTATTGTTAAACCAAGTGCAAATAAGAAAAACTTTTTACTAATGACGATGTTTTCTATGAATAAAAAATAGGTAGCTCCAGCTAGAAAATACATTGACAATCTCAGTAAGTATATGTCTGAAAAATATGGAAATATTTTACTGGCTGCTCCTGGAACAGCTATATCTATAATATAGATTAACCATAGACATAAAAACAAGTATGTAATAAATTTCTTATATTTTGTCAATATACCCATTGCACCTATAAATGCTATGAGTAAATAGCACTTAAATTCATAAATTAATGTCCACAAAGATCCATTAAAAGCTTTTGGAAACGGAATTTCTTTGAGAAGATTGGCAATACTATATTGCCTCATTTCCAAAAACAAGTTTACTTTTAAGTAATCTAATGGGTGATCAGTTTTACTATTGAAGTATCCAGTAAGACTGCTATTTTCAGCCAAATAAATAATGGGTGCAAAAATCAGTATGGTTATAATTAAACAAGCCCAGAAACCTGGAAATATACGAAGAATTCTATTCCACAAAAAACGCCATATAGAAGAAGAGGTAATATAGCTGCGGGTAATGAGGAAACCACTTAAAATAAAGAAATTGTAAACTGCAAAACCGCCATAAGTTTCTTGCGTGCTTCCAAATAGAGCCTCTGAACCGAAACCTCCTAAAGTATAGGAATGAGAGAAAATTACCAAAGCTGCTAAGACGAATCTTAGAAAACTAAGACTATTCTTTTTGGGATTGAAGATATCATTTAAATAAATAGCATTGACTTTATAGGAAACCATGATAGACCTCAGGAAAATGTTTCAAATTTGGTAAAAAATGTATAATAGACTCTTGAATTATGGATTTATTTTACATCCGGTATTAGGAGTAAAATATTCATTTTTAAAGTTTTTGAATCCATAAACTCCCTCCTATATTCTTCATACACAAAGGCATTTTTGAAATAAACATATCTTTATAAAAATACTCTAAAAAAGTATTAAAAAATACTATTTTGAAAGAGTCATTATATGCGAGAAAAGCTCTCAGTATATAGTCTTCATTCCATGCCCTACCTTCATATATCCAACCTTTTGGATATTCAAAAGGATAGAAAATATCATGAAAATGAATGTAAACACCACTATTTATATAGGGAAGTATTTTAAATAAAATATAGTTGACATCACTATTGAATTTAGAAACATGAGTAGAGTCAATAAAAAGAATATCTCCTGCTGCTAACTCGGAAAATTTCTCTAGTTCTATATCTTGGAGTTTGCTAGGAATAATTTCTATTTTTTCTTTATCACTATCTTTAATCAAAGATAAAAGTAGCTCTGGATAGGGTTCAATAAATGTACATGATATTTTTTCGTGAAAATATAGCTCGTTGACATCTAAAGTAAGACAAGAAGAATATCCTGATCCTACTTCAATTATTTTTTTAGGTTGAGCATATCTAATCATGCAATATAGAATAATTGCATCCGAGTAAGAATATGCAGGATTTTCAAAAAAGTATCTTAACTCCTCTTTTTTATGATCACTAAAAGGAAGTTCATGATAATATTGTTGAAATTGATGAAATAAATCTACTTGCGCTGATTCGTTGAGATTAATCCCAGGTAACTCTCTAGGAATGTTATCGAAAATTTCTTTATCCTTTAATTTTATTTCTTCCAAAGATGGTATGGGTGAATAATAATGTCCTGGTGGAACCCATGTCATGTATGTATTTTTATCTCTTTTTAAATGCTCTAATTCGATCTTTAATTCTTCTATTTGTAATAACTGTTTCTTGAAAATTGGAGTTCTTTGAAAAATATTGCTAAATAGGCTTTCCATAAATTGTTCCTTTTTACTAAGTAGGTTGGTGTTCAAAATAGTCGTTGGAGCAAGGCAGGGGGAAGGGGGCAGGGGGCAGGGAGTAGGGGGAAAAAAGGTTTCAGCCCTATTTACTTTTCTTCACACATTTTGGTTATCTCACGTCCACCTACTTAAATCTAAATGATATGACTGGTTGGTTGAGTTTACAGATTATTGACAGTTTGGCAACATTCAGTCATGATATACTGAAATCTAATTAATTTACAAGTAATTGTAATTGCAATAAAGATGCTATTGTTGAGAACAGACTTGATCGGCAATACAAAGGGTAAAATAGCATCAAATGCTCATACAGTAAGGATGTGATGGTATTTTGTTCTGTTTCTAAAAGCCTTGCTACTCAAAGCTTTCACCATTTCCAATCAAGCCTCTTTGCTAGGGGACGATATTGATTACAAACTTATTTTGGATGATTAGAGGCTAAGATTACAAATAATGAGAACACGTATTTTAAACTGGCTTTTAAGTCAAAGCCATGAAAGCGATGCAGATAAGTTGATACCAGTCTTGACTCAGTGGTTAGAGCGGATTGGGTGTATCAATTCGGCATGGATAAAACCGAAATTCTATCGTTTATTCCAGGAGAACGGTTTTCATCTTATTCGTAATCATTATTACGGCGCGATGCCAGATACAAGGGACTTTAACGATCAATGGTGGACACAGATACCTTATCAGGATTCTTTTGAAAGAGTTCAAAAGACAAATGTGGAACAAAAATTCTGGCAAATCCTGAATTGGTCTGACGATCTTGTAAATTTACCTCGGGAAAACAGCAACGGGTTTTATTGGAACAATCCTATGTTCCCGCCACTAGATGTACTCGTTCTGTATGGGATGATATGTGAACATAAACCCAAAAAGTTTATTGAGATTGGATCAGGATATTCGACAGAAATTGCTCTGCTTGCAAAATCGAAATCAGATACCAATATATATTGCATCGAACCATATCCAACTCAACAGTTACTTTCACGCGAACCACAACTTCACTCGCTGATACAAAAACCAATCCAAGAACTTGATCTACGTTTTTTTGATGAATTGGTTGCTGGTGATTTTGTATTTATTGATACTACACATTCGGTCAAAATTGGATCAGATGTAAACTACATTATTCTTAATATTCTTCCACGGCTTGCCCCAGGTGTTATTGTTCATATTCATGATATTTTTCTCCCATATGAGTATCCGCGCAGATGGTATGATGAAATCTCAATTTTTTGGAATGAACAATATCTTTTACTAGCTTATATGATGGACAATCCTTCAGTTGAACTATTATTATCAAACTATGCGCTCTCTGTAATGTTTAGGGAAGAGTTGAATGAAAAGTTGAAGCAATTTGATATTTGGAACCTCACCGAAAACCTTGGCGGTGCATCGGGAGCAAGTTTCTGGCTTAATAAACTGTAGGCTATATGCCAAATCCGATTCTTTTTAGGAAAAATATCAAATAAAAGCATTCTTGAACTTGATAAATAGGGGGTGCCAAAATAAAGTTAATACTTTTGGAAGTAACAATCATAAAAAGTTGCATAGGTAATCATAAATTATCGTATTTTCACCTTTGCACATATTTAGATGATGTTTTAAAAGTAAGAGTGAGCTAAAAATTATCCAAGCCGTGCTGAATAAATTTTTTTCCTCAAGTGCAAGAGTTTTAAGCCACATTTCGCACCTCATTTTTTGTTCTTTGTCACAACAGACAAGAAAAAATATATTTTTTTTAAAAAATCGTATTTAAAGATAAAAGATTTTAACTTAGATTTATTACTTACCTTAATGCGTTCATAATTAAACATATTTTGATAGTTAACCATATCTTGATAGAAATTTATAACTTCTTGGCTAGTAACAGTTAATTTTAGTTCTTTCTGCTTTTCTACTGCTAGGTTGTAATAGCTATCTAACAATTGCTTACGTGAAATAAGTTGATTAAGACTATCAGGAACTCTATACATAGATGTTGTTTTCTCAATCAATAAAAAATCATTATTTAAACAGTACCGAGTCCATAAATTCCAATCTTCTAGATTTTCTAGTGATTCATCAAAACCTCCATAACGTTCATACAATTTTCGATCAAATAAAATTGATTGTATTGGAATATAGTTGTGATGAAGCATGAGAAGTTTAGAGAATTTCTGTCTGTATATAGTCTGATATGAAACTTCTATATAAATTAACGGATCTAGGGAAACCAATTTTGTCGAGACTTTCCAAGATATTGAATAAGTGGCTGATACCTCTGGATGAGCTAATAATTCATTAATCAGTACCTCAATATGATCTGCAAAAAATAGATCATCATCATCAAGAAACACTATGAATTTCCCGGTAGCTAGGGATAAACCTACATTTCCTGTATGACACCGTCCACGCTTTGGTTCTTCTTTATAAACTACCTTTAATTTGCTAATCCTATGAATCTGCTCTATGTAATTTTCTGCTTCATTTGAACCATCTTCTACTACAAGTATCTCTATATTGGAATATGTTTGATTCAGAACCGATATTACAGCTTCTTTTAGATAGGGTAATCTACCTTTGTAAGTACGAATAATAACGCTCACCAATGGTAATGATGTTATCACTTGTTGAGGATAACTATAAAATGCACCATCCCTCATCAACCCATAGTCCCACTTGTTGATGGGAAATAATTTCTTACTTCTTTTACGAGTGCTTAAAAAATATAAACAATTTTGTAAAATTTTATAGATGTTTTCTAGCAAAGCAGATCGCTGGTTTTCAATGCAAGGTGGTGATAGCAATAACTTTAAATACATGAAGGGTATAGCTGCTATTTGCTTCAAAGATCCATAACGTAGTCTTATATAACTATTTGCTAAAGTGCTACCTAAAAACTGTAGTCTTTTAAGTTGATTTGCATATTTATAGGTATAATGCCAACAAACTGCTGATGGACAATATTTAATCCGAAAACCATTATCTCGCAATCTGTAAGAAAGCTCTACATCTTCTCCATAAAGGAAAATTTTCTCTTCATAACCTTTAACATATTCAAGAGCAGATCGTCGAAAAAGAGTGCAAGCATGGGCAGACCAATATGTTTCTAGGGAAACAGGGTTATAGTATTTTGGATGTTCAAAAGGTTTTTGACGGAATTCCCAAGAAGCAACATCATTATCATCTGAAATCGCAGTATTTACTGCTTCAAAGATTGCATCAGGTGAAAACTCTAAATCAACATTAGAAACTAAAAAATAATCGGCATTCCCTTCGCTTAAATTATGGTTATGTCCACAGCCAAATCCCAGATTAGAACGTTCAAATATCTTAAAACTATTAAAGTAATTGGAGTATTTTTCTAAAGATGAATAACACAATTTTATCGTGTCGTCAGTAGAATTGTTGTCCGTTAATAGGATATTAATTAATTGAGTAGGGTAAACCTGATTTAAAAGACTAGAGAAAAATTTATCAAGCCATTTACTGGAATTATAGGTAACTATAGAAATATCAATTAAAGGTAGTTTGGTAGATGACTTTAATATATTCAAAACTGTCTCCTTAATTTAAAAATCTAATTCTGATTATTTTTTAATCGTTTTTCTCTGCTAAAAACAGCAAATAGCGTGGATAGAAACTGGATACAAAATCTTAACAAGTAATTTTTATCCTAACCTCAATAAATGTTTAAATTTAAACCACAATTTTCGTATTTGCCAAAATTTACTACTTTCCATTGCTGTGATAGTGTTTTGTGATCGATCTAATTCTATCTGAGTTTGGGAGAGTTGAGATTGAACTTGTTGGAGTTGAGATTGCGATCGCTCTAATTCAAATCTAGTTTCTTTAGATAGATTTTGATAAAATTGTAAAGTGCTAAAAGAACCTACCTGAATATTAGTTTGATACCGGGAATGTTGCCTATATTCTAACAGAGGTAAAGGAGAACGTCTTGCTTGCCAACCAGTTTCAACCATTCGTCGGAACAGATCATAATCTTCTGGTAGATTAGGTGTTTGAATATATCCACCTATTTCTTCAAATGCTTTACGTCTAAACATAGAAGAACCATGTATAAAGTTACCAACTTCGAGAAGTTTTTTGCGAGATTCTTCATCAAAGTCCGGGAAATTTATCACAAAGAACTTATCGGCTTTTACAGTTCCTTTTTTATCTTCTGGAAATGTATCATACACTAGTTTTGCTCGCTGACCAAATAGCGCAAAATCCGTATATGCAATTCCTACATCTTCGTGCATATCAAGAATTTCGGCTGTTTTTTCAATAAAGTCGCTTCTATACCTATTATCTGCTCCCAGTATAGTTACATAATCATGATTTGTCAGACTTATTGCCTTATTAAAATGTTCAATTATTCCCATATTTTTTTCATTTCTATTTACCCTAATAAGATCAGGATATTTTTTTTGATAGAAAACGGCGATTTCATAGGTATTATCAATAGAAGCATCGTCAGAAATCAGAATTTCATCTGGAAATCTAGTTTGACGAAGTACGGATTCAATTGCTTCTACTAAAAAAGAACCATAATTATATGATGCTATAATAACTGCTATCTTAGCTTTACTGAAATTGCTATCATTAATTACAGTCAAGCGATTGAGGCAATAAGTATCTAAATCATTACCTTGAAAGCAAGATACAGCACCTAAAAATCTATCTTTTACTGCTTCCAAAACTTTTTGGTTGAATCGTCCATAAGGATAAGCAAACCATTTTAAACCATTATGATCTAATGCTCTAATATTTTCAGGAATATCCAACTCCTCAAATATGTCTACTCCATCCTTCTCGATTGTTAAATCAGGATGGGATTTAGTATGCCATTGCAATCTTCCATTTATACTTATCAGTGCCTTTAAGTCTTGAAAATCAACAAATTCCGTGAGGGGTTCTTCGGTATCAAAAGCATTATCAGTACCAATATAATTACTGCTTACAAATAATTCAAAAACATAATTAAATTCCTGTAGGATCGGTGCAGCATACTTTAAAATATTTTTATAAACTCCATCAAATGTGATAACCACATGATTTGGATTTTGCGGATTGTAATCATCTAAATAGACAACCTGCTTCGACTTTAGCTCTATCATCTGTCTATAGAATTGGTCAACTGATACCCACCATATAGTTGGGCTTTCTAGATCAATTTTGTGGTACATTAAAATCGTCATTTCACATATACCTCCAGACATTGTGTGTATTCCCTATACTCAAAATAATAATTTTCCAACATCAGATAAGGAAATCTAAGTGTATACCATTCGTTAATATGAGAGCAAAGTAAAATGCCATCATTTGCTAGAAATCGATCCACAATCTTATATATCAGACTTTTAGCTTCACCAATATATTGAGGGTATAAAACTCCAGTAATAACTATTAAATCATATACTCCTGATATATGAGAATTTAACTCAAAGATTGAAGATTGAGTAAAATCTATATTATTTTTATTATGTTGTTTGCTGTGATTTAACTTTGCCTGTGTAATAGCATTAGCTGATACATCTACACCAATAATTTTCTTACCTGGTAATTCTCTGGTGATGAATCCATGACCACAGCCTATATCCAGGACGTTTTCATACTTACGCTCAGGAATTTCACTCAAAATAATACTTTTCCGTCTGATATCATCGGCATTAGTTTCATAATTCCAAGGATCATTATTATTGTAAAATTTTTCTAATTCTTTAAGAGGCTGTAACATAATCATTTTCTACATAAATAAGTTTTTATCAAAGTACAATCTATTGCTTGTTTAGTCAAATCTCAGTATACAAGTTTCCATAGGTAGTGAGACTTGACTCCAGATAGTTCTTCCAGGAATATCTAGAGATTGGAAGACATATGCACATTCTACCCAATCAAAAAAATTTGTTTCTTTGAGAGAATTAGCAGCTATTACAGTAATATTATAGTAACCAGATTTTAGTCTATTTTGCAACTTAAACTCAATACAGAATTTATCACCTGGGGTAAGATTATGTAGGTTCTGTTCTTCATACACATTGTTAGAGCCAACAACTTCAATTTGGTTCTTGTCTTTGATATAAAAAGCTATTACCGCCTCTGGCAACTTTTTAAATACTTGGCAAAATATCCTAATAGTAAAATATTGTCCAAATTCAATTTCTGACACTTTTTTATAATGATTATCAAATAAAATTACATTCGCAATTTTTATATAACCATTTCCCTTTCGTAAATCTTCTACTTTTTTTCTAAATTCTACCATCTCATCATCCGAAGTTCCTATTAAGTTGCAACAACTATTGTTAACAGTCATATTGATCAGTTCTGGTGTCTCTCGAATATCTTCAATTGCTTTCATCGCCACAAACTGCTCTTGTATATATGAATCCACTATTTCACCACTTTTACCTATTGCATGAAGGCCAGCATCCTTTAAATATACAGTTCTCTCACATAAGCTTTTAACTGAACCAGTGTCATGACTGACAAACAACACCGTTACCCCAGACTCCATCATTTGTCGCATTCGTGCCATACACTTCGCCTGAAAGAACATATCCCCCACAGCCAAAGCTTCATCAACAATTAAAATATCTGGGTTAACATGAATTGCTGAAGCAAAAGCCAGCCTTACGTACATCCCACTAGAATAGGTCTTAACAGGTTGATCAATAAAATCTTTTATATCAGCAAAAGCCGCAATATTTTCAAATCGCTCATCTACTTCCAGCTTAGAAAGCCCCATAATTGCGCCATTCATATACACATTCTCGCGCCCAGTGAATTCAGGGTTAAATCCAGCGCCTAATTCTAGTAATGCTGCTACCCTACCATTGACTTGAACTTCTCCACTGGAGGGTGTCAAAGTTCCACAAATTAGTTGTAAAAGTGTTGACTTTCCTGCACCATTACGGCCAATAATACCCATAGTCTCTCCCTTCATGATTTCAAAGGAGATATCCTGTAATGCCCAAAACTCTTGTGCATAGGATTTTCCAAGCAACAACATTTCTTTCAGCCTATCTACAGGACGAGCATAACGCTTAAAGCACTTTGATACATTTTTTAGGGAAATTGCAATTTCTTCTCCCATGCTTTTACTGTTAACCCTCACAAATTAAAAACAATAACCACAGTGCCATTCTTAATGTTCACAATACATCAGCAAATGCTGGACGCAATCGCTTATAAACTGTAAACCCACAATAAAATATCATAGCTGATATCGCCGCAGCTACACCCCACTCACTCCAATGCTGTACCTCCCCCACTAAAACTATATCCCGATAAACTTCTGCTATAGCTGCCATAGGATTTAACCAAAACACCCATTTTCGGAATGCTTCAGGAATTGCTGAAGCCGGATAGATAATCGGTGTCAAGTACATCCACACATTCAATAATACTCCCATTGTTTGCGGAATATCTCGCAAAAACACTGTTAGCCCCGCTGTCAAATAACCCAACCCAGCAGTTAATAATAACTGTGTCAGCCAAACTAAGGGTAACAGAACCAAGGTAGTATGTAAAGTATGAGTAGTGATAGCTACGAAAAATATCAATGCCATTAAACCAAAGGAACTTTCAATAAACGTTGATAAAATTGGCACTAGAGGTAACAACGCCAGAGGAAATACCACCTTCTTAACTAAATTCGGCTGTCCTATTACTGAACCAGCAGACTGCATAAGTCCACCTGTAAAAGCAATCCAGGGTAATAACCC
>Ga0208327_1000391_pt1 | contig 11223 bp, 6 predicted proteins | sample LakMenEpi26Jun08_FD_150733 | JGI IMG/M metagenome (GOLD analysis project Ga0208327, IMG submission 150733) | Freshwater microbial communities from Lake Mendota, WI - 26JUN2008 deep hole epilimnion (SPAdes) | ecosystem: Environmental > Aquatic > Freshwater > Lake > Epilimnion/Euphotic zone ...
AAACATTTATAAATTTCTTGTTCTTTATAATCAATAGTAACTTCTTCTGCATCTAAACAAATGACAAGATAATTATATTTACTATACTCTTGAATATTTACAATAGCATCAGGTAGATGTCTATCAATTATTCCCGGTTGACCTTTTGCATTGAAAAGATAATAGTTATGATGATCAACTTGATGGGGTAGTCCAATTCGTGTTAATTCTGGTAGAAGATACTTAAGCCAAGCTTTATAAACTTTTTCTTCAGTATCTCCCTCCACAAGAAAATAGATATTCATTATGCTGATATGCCTTCATTATATTCATCGAGATTAATCAATTGCATAAATGCTTCGTGTCTGGATTTACCTAGTCCAAAATCTTTTGCATCTTTAGCAGTTACTACACCACCTTTGCGAGTAACTATTTTCCAATGTTCCATTCCAACTTTATTGATAATATAAGGATGGTGACTGGTAATTATAAATTGTAAATTCCTACTTTCAGATAGTAAATCACTTAGAATATCAATACAATTCACTCCTAAACTATTTTCAAATTCATCAATCAAAATCACAGATCCTTCAGCAGTCAAATAACATTCACTGATTTGTATTAAGGTTTTATACATACCAGATGATATATATTTTTGACTAATCCAATGATTTACTCCTCTTTCTTTTATTTTGATTATTAGAGAAGCTTTTTCTTGAATAAAAATATCAAAATTGTTTTCTTCATTTTTATCTTCGTCTTCTTCATCTTCTTCTATTTTTATATCTTCTACTTGTTCAAATATACTGATAAATCTTTCTTTTATTACTTGAAATATTGGATCTTTTTCGTAAAAAGCAAGTATTAGTTTCGATTGAATTGGTAAGTTAGATTGATAATATTTTTGAATAATACTACTTCTATGATTTTTATCTGTATATTCAGGAATGAAATCAGTTAGTTTCTTAATACTATCTTGATCAATCATCAAACTAGTAAGAATTTCGGAGTATTTTGATAATTCATTAGCAAAAATGATTTTATTTAAGCCATGCCTAACTGGTGATATATCTCGTTCTTCACTTAATATTTTAGCCACACTTTGAATTGGTGAAAGCTTGATTGGTAATGTATTATTCTTAAACTTGATTTCGCTTCCATTTCTGTCTATGATTAATTCTCCATTTTTAGATAAAGACTCATTTTTAATACGAAAACTACTATTATTAGTGAATTTATCTTCTCTGTCTTCCCAGATTAAAGTAGCTGAAATATTACACTCAAACTGACCACTCCAATGATATTGATTATTTTCATGAGTAAATTGTATATCCCATTCAATTCCGTTGAGTGATTCACCCTCAGATATTTTTTGTAAATCAAGTATTGCTTTTAAAATTCTAGTTTTACCAACACCAGAAACACCTACTAGAAGATTAAAATCAGAAAACTGGATTGGCTCAATTCGCCATTGTCTTTTATGGTCATAATAACTTAGTTGATTAATTTTCATGTTTTTACATCTAAATGATATTTTCAAAAATAAACCTGACACAGTGTATTTTAACTTAATCCTTTTAGCTTAAATAAAAATTTATAACCATAAATTTAGTAATTATAAATAGTTGGTAAATTTTCTTACCCATTACTACAGTTCAACCCTCAATAAACCTTATATCTGCTACAACTAAACAATAACTCTCTCGTTGCTACTTCTGTAACTGAGAGAGCAAAAACTGAAATCGCCCCTAAATATACGCTAAAATACTGAATGTAACTAGCTTTTTAAACTTTTAATTTTTAATTCTTAATTGGTTATGACCATGCACAATTCCGCTGAATTCCGAGACGCTTATGATGTGATTGTCGTCGGTGCAGGTCACGCCGGTTGCGAAGCAGCGCTTGCTACTGCCCGCCTCGGTTGTCGGACTCTGCTATTGACCCTAAATTTAGATAAAATCGCTTGGCAACCCTGTAACCCCGCAGTGGGTGGTCCTGCTAAGTCCCAATTAACCCATGAAATAGATGCTTTGGGTGGGGAAATTGGCAAAATGGCAGACCGGACATACCTACAAAAACGCATCCTCAACTCTTCACGGGGTCCAGCGGTATGGGCATTACGGGCGCAAACTGATAAGCGGGAATATGCAGCGATAATGAAGGGAATTGTCGAAAATCAGGAGAATTTGACAATTCGGGAAGGCATGGTGACGGATTTAATCTTAAATGATAGTAATGAAGTTATTGGTTTAGAAACATATTTTGGCGTATCTTTTCACTGCAAAGCGGTAATTCTCACCACCGGCACATTTCTAGGTGGTAAAATTTGGGTGGGGAATAAATCAATGCCCGCAGGACGCGCGGGAGAGTTTGCAGCGGAAGGATTAACACAAACTTTGAATCGTTTGGGATTTGAAACCGGCAGACTGAAAACTGGGACACCGGCACGGGTTGATAAGCGTTCCGTTGATTACAGTCAAATGGAAGTGCAACCGGGAGACGAAACTGTGCGGTGGTTCAGTTTTGACCCCGAAGTGTGGGTAGAACGGGAACAAATGCCTTGTCACATGACCCGGACAACCAAAGAAACTCATCGTTTAATTAGGGAAAATTTGCACCTGTCGCCGGTGTATGGTGGTTGGGTGGAAGCAAAAGGACCTCGCTATTGTCCGAGTATTGAAGATAAGATTGTCCGCTTTGCCGATAAGGAAAGTCACCAAATCTTTATTGAACCGGAAGGAAGAGATATTCCTGAATTGTATATTCAAGGTTTTTCCACTGGTTTACCCGAAACTTTGCAAATTTTGATGTTGCGGAGTTTGACTGGTTTGGAAAATTGTGTGATGTTGCGTCCGGCTTATGCTGTAGAGTATGATTATTTGCCCGCAACTCAGTGTTTTCCCACGTTGATGACCAAGAAAATCCCAGGGTTGTTTTGTGCCGGACAGGTAAATGGGACGACTGGTTATGAAGAAGCTGCTGCCCAAGGAATAGTAGCGGGAATCAATGCAGCCCGGTTTGTGCGGGGTGAGGAAATGATTATTTTCCCCCGTGAACAAAGTTATATTGGCACGTTAATTGATGACTTGTGTACGAAGGATTTACGCGAACCTTATCGAATGCTCACCAGTCGGTCAGAGTATCGCTTATTACTGCGTTCTGATAATGCTGATATCCGCATGACACCGTTAGGACGGGAAATAGGTTTAATTGATGACCGACGTTGGGATTTGTATAGTCAAAAACAAGAACAAATTACAGGGGAGAAAAAACGCCTTCATGTTACTAGAATAAAAGAGAATGAGGCAGTGGGGCAAGCGATCGCTCACGATACCCAAGAAGCAATTAGAGGTTCTATTACCCTGGCTGATTTACTGCGTCGTTCAGGTATTCATTATCTTGATTTAGAACGCCACGGACTTCATAACCCTGCCCTCAAACAAGCCGAAAAAGAAGGAGCAGAAATTGACATCAAATATGCCGGTTATTTAGCCAGACAGCAAAACCAAATTGACCAAGTTGCCCGTCAAGCAAATCGCCAACTATCTAGTGATTTGGACTACTCAACCATTGAGACTTTATCTAAAGAATCCCGAGAAAAACTCAACAAAGTTAAACCCCTCACCATTGGACAAGCAGCAAGAATTGGCGGAGTTAACCCAGCCGATATCAACGCTCTTTTGATATATTTAGAACTAGCTAAAAACAAGACGGTAATAGGTAATAGGTAATTGGGAAACAAATTCTCCCTCTTGCCTGAATGGGTAATAGGTAATAGGGAGGAGATAAATATAGAACGTAATTTACCATGACATACTAGACATATCTGGACATAATGTGGTATGATAGGACAAGCAACAAACTTAGTTCTATCAGATGACAGTAAATTATGTACCTCCAAGAGTCGCTGCTACCAGATTGGGAGTCAGCACCAAAACACTTGAAAGGTGGCTTGAAGACGGGAAAATCGAAGGCATCTTTACCCAAGGTGGACAAAGAGTGCGATTCGTTGTTAGTTGAATCACGGTAAACAGTCCGTACATAAACTAACCAACCCAATCCAATCATGGAAAAGGTTGAACTCTCGGTCTGATATGGGTGAAAGTCCCATCTGCCAGACTCAGGTATGACTCCCTACCTGCCCACACTGACTAGACTCGGTTTCTAGAGGGTGAAGCTGGGAACAGGGCGCAATCAGACATCCGTTGTGGGGTGACACTGGTGCTAACGGGGAGTTCCTACGGTGAAACAGAGCCTAGAAAAGCAACCTACCACCAAGCAGGACACAACATCAAAATCCTGACTTCATTGGAGCTAATTCCCGCCGCATCCTCTTTGAATAGCGGTAAGAGTCTAGGGAATCCAGTGGTTGAATTGGCTACACCTAACGGAACTAACAATCAACCGAGGGAACGAATAAAAACGGATTGAGGGTCTAGGGGCGGTCGAACCCCATAAGTAGGCTAGACGAGCAGCGGAATCCCTTCAATTCGGGTAGGACAGACCGTAACTGGTCTGAGGTGTTCAGAATACACAGATGGTCGCAGAGCATGATTAGACACAGAGACAACTCTAGTGAATCTTGGAAAACGTTACCCTGGAAGCAATTCCGCCGTAACTTATTCCGCCTACAAAAACGAGTGTATAAAGCGGTTCAAGTTGGAGACAAGCGCAAAGCCAAGTCCCTACAAAAGCTGATTCTGAAATCAACCGCAGCAAGATTACTGGCTATTCGTCAAGTAACACAGCTAAATGCTGGAAAAAAGACAGCGGGAATTGACGGGAAGACCGCGCTCACATTTGAGCAAAGGTTTCAACTGAGTGAAAAGCTTAGAACCGAATGTAACGACTGGAAACACCAGGGATTACGTGAAATACCCATGCCCAAAAAGGACGGTAAAACCCGGATTCTCAAAGTCCCCACTATTGCAGATAGAGCGTATCAATGCCTTATCAAATACGCATTAGAACCAGCGCACGAAGCAACCTTCCACGCCAAAAGCTACGGGTTCAGAACGGGACGTTCAGCGCATGATGCCCAAAAAATCCTGTTTAATAACCTAAACTCCAACGCCAACGGAATAGATAAACGAGTTATTGAACTCGATATTGAAAAATGCTTCGACAGGATAAACCATTCCGCCATCATGGATAAACTCATAGCTCCCAGAAGCATAAGACAAGGGATTTTCCGATGTCTCAAAGCCGGAGTCAATCCAGAATTTCCTGAACAAGGAACACCTCAAGGGGGCGTGGTAAGTCCACTACTAGCTAACATCGCTTTGAATGGGATTGAAAGTATTCATAGATATCATAAGATATCTAATTGCCGAATTACAGAAAAAACCTCAAAGAGAGAAATTATTGAACCAACAATCCGGTACGCGGATGACATGGTAATAATACTCCGACCTCAAGACGATGCCATAGAAATACTTGACAAAATCAGTCAGTTCCTAGCAGAACGGGGAATGAAAGTCAGTGAGAAAAAGACAAAGCTAACCGCCGCGACAGATGGGTTTGATTTTCTAGGCTGGAACTTCAAAGTCCAGAAAAACGGGAAATTTAGATGCGTTCCATCAGTGGATAACTATAAATCTTTCCGCAAGAAAGTAAAATTCATCGTCAACAACTCGAATTATGGTGCTACCACTAAGGCTGAGAAATTAGCCCCTGTAGTTAGAGGTTGGAGGAATTACCACCGCTTCTGCAAGATGGACGGATCGCGTAACTCGCTATTCCACATCGAAACAAGAGCATTCAAGGTATTCAACAAGGAAACCAAACAGAACCGCCACACTAGCAAGCAATTACTAGATAAGGCGTTTCCCCCAGTCCCTTACTCCGAAAATAAACATATCAATGTCAAAGGTGAAAAGTCGCCTTACGACGGAGATTTGAGTTATTGGAGCGAGCGCAACAGCAAGCTCTATGACAGTCATACCTCTAAAGCCCTCAAACGGCAAAACCATAAATGTGGTCATTGTGGGTTAAAAATGCTCAATGATGAGAAGGTACATTTACATCACTTAGATAGAAACCACCAAAACTGGAAAACTAAAAACCTTCTAGCCATTCACGAAAGCTGCCACGATTATCTTCACATGAGCAAAAGCGAAAGCTAAGAACGTCGGAAGCTGGGTGCAGTGAAAGCTGCACGCCCAGATTTAACAGAGAGGGGCGCGGGATAGTACCCGCCCTCGACTCTACCAGATATAACCTCGATTCAATTATCCCTGTTCGACATGGTAATCCATCAGACGAGCGAGCCACTGTTCTATATGCCAGAGTTTCAAGCCGCAGTCAGAAAAACGACCTTGAGCAACAGGTTCAGTTTCTCCAGTCTCGTTACCCTGACGCAGAAATCATCACTGACATCGGCAGTGGACTCAACTTCAAACGAAAAGGTCTTCAAGCCTTACTGGACAGAGTTCTCGGAAACACTTGCAAACTTGTTGTCATTGCCCACAAAGATCGGCTTTGTCGCTTTGGATTCGATCTTATCTCATGGCTCTGTGCTAGGCAGCAAACTCAAATATTGGTTCTCAAGCAAACGAACCTCAGCCCAGAAATCGAAATGGTTGAAGATATCCTTGCCATTATCCATGTCTTCAGTTGCCGATTGTATGGACTTAGAAAGTACAAAAAACAAGTCATTGAAGACAGCGAGTTACCGAGTGTACCCAGCAAAGGAACTTGAGCTTATTTGGAAAAAATGGGTTGCTGCTGAACTATTCTAGTGGTCTGTCAATTTTGTTTTTGTGTTTAATCGTTCCTAAATCAAAGATTCCCAAAATTGGATACAGACAATTTTAAGCTTGACAGACCACTAGTATGGAAAATTTTCTTCTTCCTTATTCCTTCTCTTAGAGGGTGTTTGAAAAGTCATGATTGCTGTATCAAATGTTTTACCCCTCCCTAACCCTCCCCTTATAAGTAATTGGACAAAAATATTTACAGTCATTGCGAGCGAAGGGAAGCAATCACAACCCCTGCGATTGCTTCATTTCACTTCGTTCCATATGGCTAACGCCACGCTACGCTAACGCAATGACATTGTGTAATTAATTCTGTCTCACTACTTAAAGGGGAGGGAACTGGATTTTTATTGTTTCCCCCCTTTACAAGCTATCGTGTACACACAAGTTAAATTACCCCCCTTAATCCCCCCGATGCTTTGGGGGGAAACCGGAAAAATTAGTTCTCTCCCCAAAGCATCGGGGAGGGTTAGGGTGGGGTAATTTGAGGAATAATGGTAATTAGATAACTTGTGTGTACACAGTAGCCTTTACAAGAGGGGACTAAGGGGGGTAAAAATGTGATAAAAATTACGGGATACCACTTTTAAAACATCCTCTAAGATACAAGGTTGGGTTGAGCGATCGCGAAACCCAACAAAATCCTTGATAATGTTGGGTTATGGCTGATGCCTCTGGCACGCTACCGCAGGAATATGCCACACTCCGTAAACGTTACATTGCTCCGCAACGCTGACATTCCACAACTCAACCTACCATATAATGACTTTGCTTAACCGAGCAGTATTGCCTCTTAGACAACTGACAACTGACAACTGAAAACCGAAAAAGCCTATGTTACCCAAATCCAGCACTGATTTATTTGTTTCAGAAGCGTCCGATAGCACCAGTATGTCTTTAGCCATAGATTTCGTCAACAACGAGCCTTGGACAATAGAAACCTATGCTGAAAGCTTAATGGACGAACTTTTTCATGATATTGACAACATTCTTGATGGTCGAAACAAGCGAAATCATCATAGAGGCAGAAACGAATCTGTCCCCGTGCAAACTATGACATTTCAAATGCCAGATGTGGTTTTACCATCAAAACTTAATCGTCCATTACAATCTACTGCACCCATTAAAAACGTCCAAACCACTACACTAGTAGTTAATCATCCATCTATCAAAGCAATTGCAACTACTGAACAACAACAAACCAGTGGTTTAGGTAAACTAATATTTATGGGATTAAGCCTAACCGTCGGGACTTTGGGTATGGTCTACTTAACTGAGTCTGGTTTATTAAATACAATAAATGCCCAATTAACTTCCCAAAGTTTGCCAAATCACCAGACACCATCACCTGCATCTGTAATCACAGATCCTCAGTTAGACTTAGTAAATTATATGTTGGAAGCCTTAACTGTGATAGAACAGCAAGGGACAACCAATGGTAAAACAATTGCTAAACCGGGATTTCCCACTGTTAATCTGAATCAAACCACTGCCTTACCTTTACCAAATACCCAACTAACAGAAACTCCACCATTACCTGTAGCAGCAACCAATATGCTACCTGCTAATAATCGCTTGACTACCCCTAATGTGGTTGAGCGCATATATATTCCAGTTTATCAGTCTCCCGCACTCAAATATCAAATACCAATTGTTCCCACAGTCCCAGTACCACCTACCTTACCTTCATCTTTAACAGTTAATAATTCTCCTACTATTAATACTATACAACCAGCAATTAAGCCGATACCCAAAACAACACAGGTGAATCTCAAACCAGCAGCCGTTAATCCTCAACCGCTGAAAGTCGCACCACCGAAATTACCAACAATTGTTCCCCCAGCACCTGTAAAAGAAACTAAGAATATACCACAACAGGTTGCAGCACCTAGCTATTCTGCACAATTAGAGGGACTATTGGAGTTGGGTAATAAATCTGTGGCTTTGTTTAAGGTAGATGGTATTAGTCGCCGAATTAATATAGGTGAAAATATCGGTACTACAGGTTGGACACTAGTAGAAGTCAGTAACGGAGAAGCTATTGTTCGCCGTAATGGTGAAGTTCGCTCTATCTACACAGGACAAAAGCTTTAATACAACTGCATGAGTCAAACAAAAATTGAATATCTTCTGAAAAGCCTGTGTAATCAGCTTCTTTAGTTTTTATTACCGTAGTACGGCACTAACTTTTACACTTATTTTTTATACTTCTATCTGAGAAGCTTACTGATATTAAGATAGTTGGCGTTGCTGATAGCCTGCGTGGCGTAGCCATATTGAGGTATGAAATTCCCAAATTGAACCTTGAAAACTCAAACCTCAGTGCGTCTACTCTTCGAGATCACGAAGCGTGATTGCGCCTTTGCGTGAGACTAAAATTTATACCCTTAATCAGCAACGCCAGATAGTTAGTTGATAATAGGGTTCTGTGTACTATCTGTTGGCTATTGCACCTATGGAAGTTGCTGATTCAGAAATGGGGTGTTCAAATGTAGGATAAAAAACGTAAAATCAGGTAGAATCTCCTAAGTTGAGGGGCAATATAAAGATGTTCACAGAGAAAAGCTGGAAGAATTTTAAGGTATTTGCAGGGGCATTTTGTGTTGTCGCGCTGACACCGTTTTTTGGAATTAATTCTTCTGTCCACGCAGCAGATACGGTTGTGATTCGTTATGGACCCATAGAGGAATCTGTATCCTTGGAAGAGTTAAAAAAATCTACGGAAACTGGCAAATTACCAGATAGTTTGGGAACTTATACCAAAAGAATGACTGAAGAACAACGTCGTTTTTTGGTAGAGGGACTAAAAATCCGAATTCCCATAAATGTTGCTACTTTAGGTAGATTAATCAATACCCAAATTGGGACTACAATCCTTAGCGATGTCTCTACAGCTATTACCCGTCGAGATCAATCGGGATTACAAGCTATGAAAGGGGGATTGGTTTTAGCTGCTAATTCTCCACAGGGTTTATCTATACTAAGTTTTATTGCTGCCTATCCCAGTAAACGCCTAGAAATTAATTTACCCCAGGCTTTAACTGTGGCGGGGAGTTTAAATGGTGCATTTGTCCGCACTCAGCGGTTTATGTTTGGTCTTTCTCCCCAAGTTAACCCCAAAGATATCAAAGTTGCCTCTTCTCTAGATCCTACTCAAGCAGGAAGCGCACAGGTACAGACACTCAAGTTAAGTTTCAATGACCAAAAGCGTCAACGACAAATTCCCCTGGATGTTTATTTCTCTACTGCTGCTAGTGTAAATAAACCTATAATTGTCTTGTCTCATGGTTGGGGTTCGGTGCGGACTGACTTGCGTTATTTAGCCGAACACTTGGCTTCTCATGGTTATGTTGTTGGTGCTTTGGAACATCCTGGTAGTAATGAAACTACTTTTAAGGCAGTCAGTAAAGGTAGAAAACAACTTGTTGAACCCCAAGAATTTTTAGACCGTCCCAAAGATGTTAGTTTTATTGTTGATGAATTGGAAAAAGTTAACCAAACTGCGAATAGTCCTTTACGGGGAAAATTAGCAACTAACAATGTGATGGTTGTAGGTTATTCCTTTGGTGGGGGAACGGCTTTGGCATTGGCTGGGGGCGAATTACAAATCGAAACCCTCAAACAACGCTGTCAGCAAAACTTAGCTAATGCTAACTTGGGTGAAACTCTTCAATGTGTGGCTCAAGCATTACCAGAAAAAACCTATCAATTGCGAGATGCGAGAATTAAACAGGCGATCGCCCTCAATCCTACCACCTCTTTAATGTTTGGGGAAACTGGGTTAACAAAAGTACAAATTCCCACATTAATCCTCTCTAGTTCCGCAGATAAAATTACCCCTGCATTAACTGAACAAGTTATGGGTTTTGCGAAAATTCCCTCCCCAAAGTGGTTGGTGGGTGTGGTTGGTGCTTCTCATTTGAGCATTATAGATCCTAGTCTGACCCCATATCAAATGGGGAAATCAAATACACCTATCTTGAACAAAGAAGTAGTTGGAGAACAAGCTAAAGATGTGCGGAAGTTTCTCAAAGGTATTACCCTAGCAATGGCAGCACAGTTAACTCCTGAAGCTAGTCAATATGCTCCTTTTCTGACTGCCGACTACGCTCAAATTTCCTCAACTCGTCTATTTCCCTTTCGCACAGTGCGAGAACTTTCTCCTGAAATGATACAAGAAGCACAAGGTCCAGGTATGACAGCCAATAAATAATAGGTTGAAGGACGAGCAAATAAATAAAAAGGCTTGGAGGGTAAACCAAGCCCAACTTCACTCAGGGTAAAATATATAATCCATCCTATAGATTCTTTATATTTTCAGAATCCTTCTCAAGAGAGAATATTCAATCCAAGACTAATTTAAGCGTGAAATATGATGAGTTTCTTCACTAGTACAGGTTGGCGTAAATAACATGACCATTAAAAGCTCCGAAAATTTGATTGATTACAAGGCTTGAAAATGGTTCATTCACTTAAGCTGCACGGT
>Ga0208327_1000397_pt1 | contig 11151 bp, 6 predicted proteins | sample LakMenEpi26Jun08_FD_150733 | JGI IMG/M metagenome (GOLD analysis project Ga0208327, IMG submission 150733) | Freshwater microbial communities from Lake Mendota, WI - 26JUN2008 deep hole epilimnion (SPAdes) | ecosystem: Environmental > Aquatic > Freshwater > Lake > Epilimnion/Euphotic zone ...
CAAAATATTGCGGTTTAATTTATATGGATTAGCTGCAACTTTAACAAAAGCAAATCAAGAATATCCATTTGATGCCGGATGTCAGGTATGCGAAGAACTTCTACAAGAACTTCATCAATTATTAGAACCATCATCCTCAGATCCCCGACTTATTAAAGAAGTCGGGGATCTCAAACAACCTGAATTAACAAATAAATTAAAATTATTAAAATTAAAAGAAATTTTTAATAACAATTCAGAATTAAATTCTTATTTAGGTAATTCTCATATTCAAGGTCAAACTGATACGGAAATATGGAACGAAATTCATAGAAAACTATTGCGAGTTCCTGAAGATGTAGCGACATCTTGGCGACATAAGGCTTTAGAATTAGCACAGGAAGTAGGGGCAGTTGTAGATAATATCAATCTGGATGAATTGCCATTTGTACGTGATGAAATTATTTATCCGGGGTTGAGTGGTACAGTTCAAGCCAAAGGACTATGTTTATCTCAAACAGCTTTGATAAATTCAGAAATTTCCCAAACTCATCTTTCCGATAATTTATATTTAATCGCCGGATTTTTACTTTTATATATTAAGTTTATAGAAATAGATCCAGATTTACATCATGCTTTAAAAAGTGTTTTTAGCTTTGATGTAGTTTCTTTATCTGCCAAATTGGAACAACGTTATCAATATATTGATGCTTTAAGCGATCGCTTTCACCGCATCCAAAGAATAGATGAAAATACTGATGCAGTTCTTAATTTATGTGCTTGGATTGACATAGATGAAGCCATTCATTCCTTAGTATTTATCCCCCCTGCGGAACGTTATTCTTGGTGGGGAAAATTACAAAAAGAATCCCGGCATCTGTTAAAAAAAGCCGCTGATAAAGCAGTTAAAGCAGGTAATGAAGTCCGACTCAAACAATTATCAGGACTGTATGCTGATGTTTGTGAATTTTCTAAAGATGACCTACAATTAGACTGTGGTGGCAATCCTGGCGAGGTATTAACCTGTTTACGAGTCTATGCCAAAATTAATCAGCAACAGTATCCAGGAAGGGTAATATTTCGGACTTTACGCTAGAGGCAGAACTTTGTCCAAATTTCCCTTGTATTTGCCCATGTAGAATATAGGTATTAAACATTCTATTTCATAACTGTAAAACAACCATAGTATTCCTGTATTTAGTGTTATAATTTCCATATCTCAACTAGTGGATACAATCATGATTGACCAACTTCTCATCAAAACTGAAATTGATGATTGTGATGTACCAGATGCCAACCTGCTAGTCACTGAAGATGATACACCTGTGGATAATTTTGCATCTGCCAAACAACAACGCCTTTTAGTCGGTTCGCTTTACAGTTCTTTACAAAATCAGGTTTTTTTAGCTGAAGCCAATGTTGGTGTTTACCATACCTTCGGTGAACCTCCCATAGTTCCTGATGTGTTTATTAGTTTTGATGTGCAAATTCCTGAGAACTGGTGGGAAAAACAAAATCGTTCTTACCTAGTTTGGAATTTTGGTAAATTCCCGGAACTCGTACTGGAAATTGTTTCTAACAAAGATGGGAATGAATTAGCTAAAAAGCTGCAAATTTATGAGCAAATGCGAGTTTCTTACTATATTGTCTATGACCCAAATAAAAATTTAGGAGAAGAAATTCTCAGAATTTATACTCTCCAAGGTAGACGTTATATAGAAACTACAAATAACTGGTTAGAAGATATTGGTTTAGGAATAACTTTATGGACTGGAGAATTTGAAGGTAGAAATGATTCTTGGTTACGTTGGTGTGATCAAAATGGTAATATTTTACTAACCGGTGATGAACGGGCTAAAAATGCCGAAGCACGCGCTCAATTATTAGCAGAAAAGTTAAAGGCTTTGGGTGTAGATCCTGATAGTATTTAAATCTGATTTAATGATTTTTAGCAAAAGTAGCAAAAGTAGGGTGTGTTAGCGACAGCGTAACGCACCATTCCAGCTTAAATAAGAATTGCAGGTTATTAAATTTGCATTCATAAATACTAATTACAAAAAGTACAGGATTAAAGGATGAACAGGATTGGATTGAGAAAATGTATAAAAATTCTATTTGAGTCATAATATTAATAATATATGTATTGAAAAGGAGAATAGATGATTATGGTAATGACACCAATTAAAGAAGATATATTAAAAAATTATTCCCTAGAAGATTGGATGCAAAGTTCCCCAGAGGGTACAGAATGGGTAAATGGGGAATTATTGGAGAAAGAAGAAGTGACACTGAAACATAGCCGCATACAGGGTAATTTATACTTTTACTGGAGAAGTTACAAAGATTCTAGTGGTCAAGGTGGAGAAGTGTATACAGAAGCACCCTGTCGCACAAATCAACAAGGCCGTCGTCCTGATGTTGCTTATATTACGCCAGAATTGATACAGCAGTTTGGTGAACCTGCTGTTTTACCCCAAAGTTTTCCCCTCGTAGCAGAAATTATTTCTCCCACAGATTTAGCAGAGGATATGATTGCTAAATCTCAAGAATATTTGCAATCAGGAAGTGAGGAAATTTGGTTAGTTTTTCCTGAAAATCGGTGGATTATTGTAATTACTAAAAATCAACGTCTTGTGTTTATTGCTGGTGAAATAGTGAGGACTCAAACTGTACTAACAGGTTTTAATATTGCAGTAGATGAATTATTGGGTTAAGACAACAGAATTGCATTTAGTTTGAGTTTCACGTCGGAGAGGGGTTGGGGAAAGCTTTATCGAACTCACTCACGTTGAGTTTAGATTGTTATTGAAATACTCAATTTAAGGATGTGATTTTTCAACCCAACGCTGAAATAGTTCTACTATTATTCTCCAGCGTCCCTGATTTTCTACAACGACATCATGACGTTTCAAAACTTCTAAAGCATTCTGTAAATCAGTTTCATCTATTCCCGTCAACTCAATTAATTCATTTATTGTTAATCCTGCGGTGTGTTTTGCCAGATGACTTAAAATTACTTGTTGAGTATTATCATTATTTTCCCCAGCTTGACCCCAAACACCATTAAAGTAATTACTACCTCTTTGTAAAAACTCCGGTTTCTTGACAATTACTTCCACATCTTCCACTGTAAAAACAGGTTCGCGGGGTTTTCCTTGTTCAAAAACAAAATCATTATAGAGTCGGACTAAATGAAAACCTACCAACTGCACTAAATAAGGTTGTCCATAAGTTAAATCATAAATTTTATCTAGCGCTTCTGGTGTGTAGTCTAATAAAAAATCTTCAATAGCAGGGTTAGCGAGAATTTGACCAGTTGCACCACGATTTAGAAAACCGACATGAATAGGTAGAACACTAGCAAAAAAAGGTTGAAAATAATCTGCTGTCATTTCATCTAAGGTATGCAAACCAGCAAAAGCAAAAGCAACTTGAGAATGTGCTTGGACTAAACTACGCAAGAAACCCATAAAATCTGGGCTAATTTTTCCCGCTTTAATTAAATCTTCAATTTTCTCAAATTCATCTATAGCAATAATTAACCCACCGGATAAATTTTTAATTACTTTTTTAAAATAGCGATTAAAAGTCCGTTCGGGAAGTTTTAATAAATCATCATCATGGGGAGGTTCAATATTCACAACTTGGGAAATTTCATCACTAATAGCCATTAATACTTCACCTACTCCTTGGGTGACATCTCCTAATTTGAGTAAATTCACATAAACAACTTTGACATTTGCACCTAAAGAGTTAGCAGCATTGAGTAAAATCGAAGTTTTTCCCATGCGTCTATGTCCATAAATAACTACAGACTGAAGTTGAATACCTCTCAGCCAAAGTTCTTCTAATTGTCTCATAATATCTTCTCTCCCAATAAATAAATTACCCATTACAGGGTCGCTGATAACATAAGGATTATTTACAGGTTTAGTAATTACAATTTCCCCAACCTCTCCAGCAATTTGTAATAGTTGCAGTTGCCAATTTTTGGCAATGTCTATAATTAATTCTTTTTCTGCTTTGGGTAGGGTATCGGCTGTATTTAAAATAGTTGTCAGTTCTCCTAATGCGCGATTTAAAGCGGAAGAACGAGACACACGGGAAAGACTACGGTTAATGATTTTTATATCTTCAATTACTTTGACAAATCTATCTAATGTTTGCCAGGTGATAGGATGTAATAAACCTGTTGTGGGAAAGAGAGGTATTTCTAGGTTAGCAATAGAATCTAATTCTTTAATTTCCTTAAATTCTGCCAGAGTTTTGGCAAGAACATACATTTCTTCTCCATAGAGAAGAGAACGAACAACGGCAAATGCTTCTGTGGCTTTATTGGGTTTTTTTTCATGCAGATACCAAAAACCAGCAGCAGCAGCACGGGAGGGAGTATCCAGGCGGGTATTTGTTTTTTTACTTAAATCAGCAGATGTAAAATATATTAATTTCCAATCATAGGTAGTTTCTGCTAACTGAGAAATAGACCAAATTATTTCTTCTTCTGCCTTTATGTCCAGTGCCTTATTTACTGCCTCAACTACAGGAGTAGATTGCCTGGTATACGCCAATAGTTGATTAACATTATGTATACCGTTTTCCCAGTCCTGTAATAACCAGTTTTTTAAGCGTGAATCTAAATAAGGTAAAGGAAGAGTAGTAATTCTGGGTAGTAAAAAACTGCTATTTCGGAGATAACGCAAGTTTAACAGTAAGCCAAATAACCAATTTTCCAGGCGTAAGATTCCCACAAGTAGCACCACAAGTCGCGCCACAAGTAGCACCGCAAGTAGCATCACAAGTAGCATCAGAATGTACCAAAGAAGTCCCGCGATTATAAGTCCCACAACGATGTACGCGTATATGTTGTTTACGGACTCCACACCTTCCGCTACATCTTCCGCTACATCTTCCGCCACACCTTCCGCTACATTTTCCGCTACATCTTCCGCCATACCTCCTGCCACACCTCCCGCCACACCTAGCGCCATAAGTACCGCCACACCGAGAGGCACAATGTACGGCACAATGTACGCCACACCTAGCACCACAATGAACGTTACACCTTTCATGTTAGGTTCTGGTATATTACTCGCCAGACCTCTCGCCACACCTAGCACTACACCGAACGCCACACCTAGCACTACACCGAACACCACACCAAATACTACACCGAACACCACACCGAACGCCACACCAAATACTATACCGAACACCACACCAAATACTACACCGAACACCACACCTATGGCTAGACCTAGCCAGTTAATAGACAAGCCTAATGCTTGGAGAAACAAACAAACCAATATGGGTGTAATTATTTTTAAAATAACACCTTGAAATAATAATTGACGTTGAACAGGATTTTGCCGTAATGCCTTCAGTTCTTTATTCCAATTCATTTCTTTTGTAGGAATATAACCCCCGCCAAAGGTATCAACATACCACCGCAAAGCCTGGGGAAAATAAAACACCCAACACAGCAATAGTAGGTAATCTAAAGGATTCCATAAAGAGAGAGGACGGCGTAATTTAGGGGCTAAATCTAAACGCGGTACAGGAGATTTGTTATTCATAATATGGTTTTGGTGTTGCTTAATCCGTGTATGATTTTGGAATGTAGAGACGTTCCATGGAACGTCTCTACAAAGTTTTTTCTTTATACAAATCATAACAAAGCTGGGTTAATTTTTGCGGGTGTCCACCGCTTTCTTGAATCAGTTCTTGGATATCTGCTTCTGTAAAATCAATCGTGGTTGGTTGTAAACGTTTGGTAATAAAATCACGGATAGTTTTTTCATTCCAAGGTTGAATATCTACTTGTTGACAAATATCTGCTAATGGAGATGTTTCATAACTATCATTAAATAATGTTTTTAAAGATTCATTTGCTGCTAATACCAATTTTAAACAAGCATTTTCACCTTCAGCTAAACCCCGTAAATGATCTCTCACATCCCTTGTAAATCCTTCTCCATTCAATTTACCAACATTATCTAAAATTAATAATATTTTTTTATTTTTCAAATTTCTATTAAATTGATTACCTGTAATTTTTGGTATATCAATTTCTTCACATATTGCAAAATAAAAATCTTCCTGATTGTGAATAGTATTCATATCTAGAAAAACATTTTGACGTGAAGATTTTAAAAGATTTATTGATTGTTGGTAAACTGCATATAATAAAGATGATTTACCAATTGCTTGTTCACCAATAATGGCAACACTACTGGCATTATTGAGAAGTTCAAATATGTCCTTTATTTCTTTCTCTCTACCAAAAAACTTTTCTAGGTTCTCTATTCTTCCAGTTTTGGGAACAAAGGGATTTTGATTATCTGAATAACTGATAGGATTGTGGTTTGGTTTTTCCTTATTGTCTATTGTCGGAGATAATATACTACTTGTAAAATTAGTATGACAATAATCTTCTATTTTTTTTCTAAAGTTATTTTTATTAAATCTTGTATCTATACTTAATTCTGTTTTGATTTTTTTCCATAGAACAGAACCTACGTCTCTCAAAGTAATTTCAGCATAACCTGTTTTTGCTGCAATATCGCTATATTCTTGTTTTTCCCAACTACCCAAGAAAATATTTTCTTCTAATTCAGTTAAAGGTTCTTGTTTATTTCTGGAAAATATATCTTTGATAAAATTTAAGGCTTCTTGAGAGTCCATGAAAGATACTTGAGTGGGTAAATTATATTTAACACTTGGCTACCAGTGTTATATTCTACCCTACAAACCTACATCAGCCTACATTTCCCTACGTAAACTTTTGTGCATAATTACCTACAATACCCAACCTATTCAGCATATACCCCAGGTGATGATAGAGAAGTAAACAAAAGACACGCACTTGAGGAGTGTAAACCATGTCTCAACAACCCATTGAAAAAGATAATCTTCCTACCCAGTCCAACAACACCACCAAACTTTTAGACACTGCGGAGAAGATAGTTGATAAATTCACTAAATCAGAAACCGTAGAATTAACAGAAGTTGCAGCCAAAACAACAGAAAACATTTTTACAGTTTTAGTCACATCTGGAGGTAAACCGGTTGCTGTGATTTTATCTATTGCCATTTTAATTGTAGCAACTGCAATACCTATTGTGGCTGTGAAACTATCCCCAAGTCAAATCAATCCACCTACAAATAATTCCCATTTGACTCGGTGACTCCTAACTCCTACCATCATAAAAAACCTTGGCAAAACCTCGAAAAATATCAAGTCCTGCCAAGGTATTTAGTTACAAGTAATTACTATGAAATCCCAGCTTGAATTAAACTAGGACAAACTGATTAGGATTAGCTACACTCAAAGCGCTCGCTTGAATACCAGTTAAAGTGGCTAAAGTTTGACCACCAAAGATAACCGCAGTATCAGCACCAACTTGAGTCAAAGTCAGATTAGCGGTAGTGATACCTAAACTGGCAGCACCAGAAATACCAATTACATCAGTACCAATTTGGAAATCGAGAACTGTATTAGTAGCTTTGGTTAATTCACCAAACACAATCCAGAATTGGTCAGCGCCAGCACCACCAGATAGGGTGTGACCGCCACCAAGACCGATTTCAAAGGTATCATTACCATCACCACCCAAGGCACGACCATTAGAGCCATTACCCAGGAAGAACAGATCATTACCAGCGCCACCAGAGGCACGGAAATTATTGGCTTCATCTCCAAAGAATGTGTCGTTATCAGCACTACCAAAAGCGCGATCGCTACTGGCTAAAAACACGGTATCATTGCCGCTACCACTGTCAATAATGTTATTACTGGCAAGAGCGCCCGCAGCCGCACTATCAATCTCGTCATTACCAGCGCCACTAAACACGACATCCTTAATACCACTAAAGCCAGGAGTTTGTTTGGCGACAATTGTATCGGCATTAGGTGTACCGGCAAAGAATTGTGTGTCCTGAATCAAATTGGCATTAGGCGCAGTCAAGAAAGATAACTGACCACCTTCAACCAGGTTTTCTTGTCTAGTTTTTGTGCCATCACCATTACCATCAATATTTGTGGCGGTAATAATTGTTCCAGAACGAATACTATGCGCCTGGACATCAAACACAAACTGTGTACCAGGAGCGTTACCAAAAAGACTAGAAACGTCTAGAATACCTGAAGTTTCCCAGTTACCGATATCAGTGGGGCTAGAATCAGTTTGACCAGAAGGAACAGCCGAGCGATCAACTTGTGCAATTTTAGTTAAGCTGTCCGCTGGATTGGCAGCAGCAGGATCAAGAACGTAAATAGAGGCTTCTTGCTTAGAAGTTGCACCCCAGATATCTGCTCCTAGTGCGCGGTCTTCTTGTAAGTAAATTTTGCCATTATCAGCCCAGTCGAGGTTATCAGGACTACGCATACCGAAATCTTGTTTACCAGCGTCGTTGCCATCGTAAAGGATGTCAATTTTTGCAGTGATTTCTGGTGCAGTTGTAATCTTCCACAGAGCATCATTTCCAGATGTGGGGTGTTGAATGGCAACGATAAATTCATTGGGATTGTTTGTAGAAATCAACCCAGTAGGTTCAGATCCAGGAACTCCCAAACTAGCCCAACGAGTAATTGATTCAGCTACACCATCCTTATTGCTATCAGATGCCTTCCAGATATCGCCAGGACCGTTGTCTTCGATAATGTAAAGATTACCAGCAGCATCACTAGCCAAGTTGTCAGGGTTATTGAGGTTGGTACCCGCAGCTAAAGCAGTACCACCATCAATTGTGCTACGACTAGCAAAAAGCTTAACTTCATTAGTTTTGAGGTTAATGCCATAAACTGCGTTTTCGCTAGTTGTAGCTACATAAAGAATGTCACCAATAATTTCTAAGTCTTCTGGACGACCGTAGGGTGTACCACCAACTTCATCCGCTGCTGCCCGTCCGCCCGTAGTAGTGCTACTAAAGTCAAAGGGATCGGCGGTGGTGGTTTTCACGCCATTAGCATCGGTAATCGCCACCCAAGTAGCTGCACCAGTGCGAGTAGTAGCTGCATTTGCAGTAGAGTTCCAGTTTTCCGAAGCATTACCTGTAAAGGCAGTTACCTTCAAGACAAAACTTTGTCCAACACTCAAATCACCAACAGTCTTAGGTACAAACTTGTAGATAGAACCAGTGTTGCTCTCATCAATAAAGTACAAAGTACCAGAGGTGTCAAACTTCAATCCTTCATGGGAAACCGCAGGAATATTGCTGCGCCAAACCACATTGGCTGTATCACCAGCAGCCATCAAGGGGTTAAGCCACTCAAATAGACGACCATTGGTTCTTTCTTCGGCGGTAAGAACTGTTCCGTAAGGAGTATATACAGCAGGGTCAAAAGGACCAAAATCATCATTATTCTTATCCCAAACCGTAGGATTGGTGGTGTAGGGTAAGGCCGCTTGACCAGTCAAGGCTGAAACAAAGTCACCAGTTTGGGTGTCGTAGCGAGCTAAACCAGCGCCTTGACCTACTTCCATCGGAATGTAGATGTAGCGGTTGGTGGGATCGAGTGCCACCATGTCCCAGTTACCAAAGGTGGCAGCAAATTGAGGATCTAGATTAGCTTTGTTGCGGTCAACAATTTCTGTCTGAGTGAATCCTGTTGGTAGTAAAAAGGGTGCAGTGTCTTCTGCTGTAGGAACAGTAGCAGTAGTAGAAAGAAGTTGGCTAAAGTCAACATCAATTTTGTAGGTTGTACCCCAAACATCAGGTCCTGCAGTAATACCAGTGGAGGCTAAAACAGCTTGAGTACCATCGGAAGGATTTGTAGCGATATCTTCAGGACGAGAGAATCTGAAGGCATTAACGGCGGTAGCTAACTCATTTTGTTTTGTTTGTGTAGCAAAACCTTGAGCGTCATAACCTGTAGTATTTGCTTTTGTGGGATCGTAGTAAGAAATTTCTACAAATTGACCGTTTGTGCTGTTACCACTGCCTTTGAATTGGCCAGGATTAGCTTCAATTGCATCAGTAGTGCTGTTAGGATCGTCAGCCACCCACACGAGTAGTTTACCCTGTGCTAAACCATTACGTTCCAGGAAACCACCAGCTTTTTTATCGCCAACATAGAGATATAAAGGCGCGTTACTGCTATCATCACCAATTAAAAAGGCAACTTTATCAGTGCGTCCTGTATTTAGTTCTGTGACGTTTTCCCACGAAGCGCGACCAAATGCCGGGACTGCATATAAAGTATTTGTTTGTGTATCTAAGGCGAATTGTGTACCATTACTGGTTTCTTCACCAGAGAAGAAAATACGATCAGCTAAACCAATACCCGCACCAAACTGATTGGCTTCAAACAAAGCAGCAGAACAAAAACGTTGAATACCACCAAATTCTAAGTCAGCAGCAGCATCAACAACTTCACCTTTGCGGTTGATAATTGTGTCATGGGCTAATCCAGCATCAACGATTTGCAATGTGCGCTTGTCAACATCAAAATAGTTAACTCTTGCGCCGGGGAGTTGTGTCCCATTTTTCAGGGTGTACTTATAACCATCAGTAGCCGCTACCTCATTAACAACTAATATACGAACAGTTGTATCGTTGAGTGAGTAAGCGCCAATACCGTCAAGAATCCCAGGAGCAACATAGTTGCCAATTTTGTCACCAACTGTAAAAATTGGGTCAACTGTGTAACCCTTTAATCCTTTTACTTGAGACGGTTGGGTTGTATCGAATGGTGTGTTACCCATAAAATCCCTCAGTTTTCTTTGTAATGCTTACTGAATCAATGCTTGGTAAATTTAGGAAAACCTATATTTACCGAATACGAATATCACTTTTTATTAGCCTCTCACTCAGAGGTTAAGAAGGCACTATGAATTGGCTATTTCTTAATTAAAAATCCTTCTAAAAGTTAATTTTTGATTAAGGCAAGATTATCTATTTATAGGTACTATGCCAATATTAAAACTAATACACACCCGATCTTCATTACTCGTATTCATTTCCACACCATGTAACAGCCAACTGGGAAATATTAACATTGTCCCTTCACGAGCTTTATAAGTGATTTTGGGGAAAGTCCAGAGATTAAACTCTATAGATGGTGGTACGATCATCTGTGAAGCTGGTCGCGGATCAGAGAAAAATATGCCACCACAATTTTCAGGAGTTTTCAGATAATAAACTCCACTTAAAATTGAGTTGGGATGATTATGT
>Ga0208327_1000398_pt1 | contig 11121 bp, 8 predicted proteins | sample LakMenEpi26Jun08_FD_150733 | JGI IMG/M metagenome (GOLD analysis project Ga0208327, IMG submission 150733) | Freshwater microbial communities from Lake Mendota, WI - 26JUN2008 deep hole epilimnion (SPAdes) | ecosystem: Environmental > Aquatic > Freshwater > Lake > Epilimnion/Euphotic zone ...
GCCTTCAATGATATTAGAGGCAGAGCCTCATCAACTGCATTCCTAGTCAGAGACTAGGAACGAGATGTGGTAGGGATTTGAGCTTAAGTTGACACCAATTGACCTAAAACCCTTGTAGAGACGTTCCATGGGTAGGGATTCTCGGCTCTACATCTTTTTTGGGAGATGTCTAATCAAATGGATCTTGTTTGTTGAATGGGTATATTTTTAATCAAATCATCAACTGGGAGAAAAGGGGCAATAAAAAAGGTTTGGTTGTCAACCAAACCTTGACTTAAATCCAGTGCATAACAACATCCCGAATTAATTTAACCTATATGATTTATTTTCAGCATCTTCCTATAGTATGTATGCAAATTTCATAAAACCTGATAAGAAATCATTTATTATGCCAAAATGGCGAATGGTCATTAGTCATTGGTAATTGGTAATTGGTAATTGGTAATTGGTAATTGGTAATTGGTAATTGGTAATTGGTAATTGGAAAATTACTTCTGTCCCCTGTCCCCTGTCCCCTGTCACCTGTCACCTGTCCCCTGTCCCCTGTCCCCTGTTCCCTGTTCCCTGTTCCCTATTTCTGAGATAAATCTAATAAATTTGCTAACTTATAAACTGTTCGCGCCCCGACATTACCATCCCATTCAGCATCACCAACCTCACAAACATCAAAACCAATAATTTTTCTACCACTATTTACCAGTTCGCGGAATAGACAGTAAACTTGTTCTAATTCCAGTCCGCCAGGGACAGGAGTACCTGTGTTGGGGCAAAGTTTAGGGTCTAAACCATCAATGTCGAAGCTAATATAAACTTTTTCTGGTAAATGATTGATAATTTCTCGACATAAATCCAACCAAGTCTTACCAGAATATAGTTGTTGTTTAATTGCTGAATCATAATAACCAATAATGCGATTATTTGATTGATTAATTATTTGTACTTCATCATGACAAATATCTCGTACACCTACTTGGACTAATTTAGAAATTTGCGGTATTTTTATGGCATTAAACATAATAGACGCATGAGAAAACTCAAATTCCTCATAGGCATTACGTAGGTCTGCATGGGCATCAATATGTAAAATTCCCCAGTCATCATATTGATTAGCTAAAGCTTGAAAGTAGCCTAATGGTGAACTGTGATCACCACCAATGACAGCAACTCGTTTACCTTGATTTATTGCTGCTTGTGCTTGGGTAAATAACCAATGATTTACCTGTTCTCCAGCTTGGTTAATTGCCTCTAGAATAGGAGTTAAATCCGGTGAGTCTGTTAGGGATTTACCTTGGGCTTGACGTTCAATAATTATGGCTGCTTGTTGACGATAATAGTTATTTTTTTCAATCATTTCCTGGGGAATTTCTACCATAAATATTCCCTGTTTCCAACCATCAGGATGATCAAAATCAAATAAATCTATTTGTCGTGAGGCATCTAAAATTTGCTGTGGTCCGTTGGCCGTTCCGGCACGATAGGAAACCGTGACTTCCCAAGGTATGGGGAAGATAATTAAGTTGGCTGAATCGTAATTAAATGGTAATCCCATGAAGTTGCCATTTTTTTCGGCTACGCTGTTGGGATTATAGTTTTCAATGGAGTCGTTCATATTGAAAATTAGTGCTGGTTAGGGATTGATATTTAGATTTTATCAATATTTGTTAATCTCGGCTGATTTTAATTACCATTACTTTTGGTGATATTCAATAGGAAAAAATCCATAAATTATAATTAAGAACGACGGGCATTTAAACAACACCATTCTTTTCTTTTCCAGAGAGTAGCTACAATCCAACCATTTTGTTCTAAAGCATCAGCAACGGATTTAGATTGTTCTAGTAAAATACCACTGAATATACCCCAAGTGCTAGGTTTGGTAATGGCGGTCATTTCTGGGAGTAATTCGATAATTACATCTGCTAAAATATTGCAAACAATCCCATCTACAGGTTGATCAATTACTTTCCGAACTATGTCTACACTACCCTCAAGAGGGACTAAAGAATCTGGACGAATCTCATTCAGAGTGCGATTACTAAAAGTAGATTTTACGGCTAAAGGATCGTTATCAACGGCATAGACTTTCCCCGCACCTAATAATATTGCCCCAACGCCTAGAATACCTGAACCACAACCAATATCGGCGATAATTAAAGGTTTTCTTGGTTCTTCTGTGTCTAGGAAGGATTGGGGGATTTCACTGAAGCGCATTTCTAGGGATTCTAAACATAGTTGAGTGGTGGCATGATTACCTGTACCAAAGGCTACGCCTGGATCAAGACGAATTACCAATCGGTCTAGGGATTCAGGTAGAGGTAACCAAGCAGGGTTAATGAGAAAGCGATCGCCTATTTCTTCAGGTTGCCAATGTTGTTTCCAGCTACTAGACCAGTCTTCTTCGTCAATTAAGCCCCAATGCACCACGGGTGCGGTGAGTCCTACACACAGGGCATCTTGACGCAGCCATAGCGATAAAGCAGCCAAATCTAGCAGTTGTACTTTAAAGGTGGGTAAATAAGCCTTAACAAAAGAGACATTGCCCTTAATTTCTACTGCTGTACCACGACAGCCAAAGTTTTCTAACCGCCAAAATATAGTTTCTTCTAAATCTAGTTCAGATAAAATATTTAATTCCCACCAGGTATTTGCCATAGAATTTTAGATTGGTGATTGGTGATTGGTGATTGGTGATTGGTGATTGGTGATTGGTGATTGGTGATTGGTGATTGGGGAAAACAAACTATGATTTTTATGACTAGGATAATTAAGATAATCCTTCTAATCATCCTAATCAAATAAATCACAAAAATCATAGTTAAAGATGATTTTTCTAATTCTCAAATTATTTAATCATCTTCATCAAATAAATCCCAAAAATCACAGTTAAAGTGTGACTGTATAAGCGTCTCGAATACCTTCCACTTTTTTAATTTCTGCTAAAATGCCATCTGGTAAAGGATCATCAATGCTGAGAGCCATAACAGCATCACCACGAACGATTTTCCGACCTACCTGCATACTGGCAATATTGACATTAAAGCTACCCAGTAGAGAACCGAGTTTACCAATAATACCGGGCATATCACGGTGTCGAGTAAACAGCATATATTTGCTGGGGGGAACGTTAATGGGGAAACCGTCAACATCCGTTAAGTGGATTTCCTTATCACCCAACAAAGCACCTGTAACAGAATGTGTACCTAGAGTTCCTGTGGCTTGAAGATGCAACGAACCAGCATAATCCCGTGCCGAAGCGTCCCTGGTTTCAATAACTCTAATTCCTCGTTCTTTAGCTTCTATGGTGGCGTTGACATAATTTACCCGTTCCCGCAGGGCTTGGTAAAGAAGTCCTTTCAGGGCAGCTATTACCAACGGTTGACTTTTATTAGTTGCCAGTTCTCCTTGCAGTGTAACATTAAGTGTCTCAACTCTACCGCCGGTGAGTTGACCAACTAAGTTCCCCAAGGTTTCCGCTAATTCCATGTAAGGCTTGAGTTCTTCTAGGATATCAGGACTAAGTCCAGGAATATTCACCGCGGAACGGGCGGATAGTCCTAATAACACATCCCGAATTTGTTCAGCCACATCTATGGCTACGTTAACTTGGGCTTCAGCAGTGGAAGCACCGAGGTGAGGTGTAAGAATAACATCTTTACCTAAGCGTAGCAATTCCGATTCACCTAATGGTTCGGAATCGAACACATCTAATGCAGCCCCGGCAATTACACCATCTCTGATTGCCACTGCTAAAGCCGCTTCATCAATAATGCCACCACGAGCGCAGTTAATAATCCTGGTAGTGGGTTTCATTAACGCCAAAGTTTTAGCGTTGATTAAGTTGGCAGTTTCTGTGGTTTTGGGAATGTGTAAGGTGATATAGTCGGCTTGCTGGAATAGCAAATTTAAGTCTACCAGTTGACAACCCAGTTGTTCGGCTCTTTCTGTGGAGATAAATGGATCATAGGCGAGGAGTTTCATGCCCATAGCCTTAGCGACACTGGCAACATGAGAACCAATTTTTCCTAACCCGACAACGCCGAGGGTTTTTTTGTATACTTCCGAACCAACATAACTTTTACGGTCCCATTCACCACGTTTTACTGAAGCATTAGCATCAGGAATATGACGAGATAAGGACAACATCATGGCTAAAGCGTGTTCGGCTGCGGCAATGGTATTACCTTCTGGGGAATTGACAACAATAATCCCTTTGCGGGTAGCTGCGGGGACATCAACGTTATCCACACCCACGCCAGCACGGCCAATAATTTTTAATTTTGTACCGGCTTCTATAATTTCTTGAGTAACGCGAGTTCCAGAACGGATCATCAGCGCGTCATACTCGCCAATGATCGCTTTGAGTTCATCTGGTTTGAGGCTGGTTTTGACATCAACTGTAGCTACTTGGGAAAGAATATCAATACCAACTTGATCAATGGGGTCGGAGACAAGAACCTTAGACATAATTACTTGATTTTGGTTGACAGGTTTTGCTTTGCAAGACTTTTTAGTTTAATCTTTATCTGTGGCACTTGGGGAAATTTTATCGAAATCGGTTTTGATAGGGGACTTAAACATAGATCCCCGACTTCTTAGAGAAGTCGGGGATCTGAATATTTGAACTACTTACAAGTTACCAAATTTTCCTAAATTTTCTCTTCTCCACATCACATCTCTTTTCCTGTTTGTCTTGACTTCCAAAACTCTAATTCCCATTTTTGGTAGTTGTTTTAAGTTATCTTGCAATTCTTCCCAAGAACTAATTAACTGATGTTGCACCTTGTAAGTCGCGCATAAATGAGAGAAATCAATATTTTGAGGAGTAGCAAAAAACTCTTCAAAAGGCGGATTGAATTTAGCAATGGGTAACATTTCAAAAATTCCTCCACCGTTGTTATTAATTAAGATAATTGTTAGATGGCCAATAAATTTATTGCTAATCAAGAAACCATTGGTGTCATGCAACAAAGATAAATCTCCCGTTAACATCACACTACTTTGCTGATGATGTGCTATTCCTAAAGCAGTGGAAAGTGTACCATCAATGCCATTTGCACCCCGATTAAAATAGGGTTTAATTCTTAAATTATTGGGTTTCCAGAAAAATTCCACATCTCGCACTGGCATACTATTAGCAATGAATATGGGTGTTTCCGGTGGCAAAATTTGGGAAATTAACCAAGCAATTTTACTCTCGATTAATTCATCTACATTTTCCAAATCATCATCAATATTTTTCCTGATTTGCTTTTCTACTGTAGACCATTTTTGTAAATATTCACTTTTTCCTAAATTTGCAATTTCCAACTTACCAATTTCTGTAACTGAAATTCTTAAATGGGTGGTTTTTCCATGTAAAGGGTCTAAATTTTGATCACAATTATCAATTATCAAACGTTGAGGATTAGTAGTAATTAACCAATTACGTAATTCTTTACTTGTGGGCATTTCGCCAATTTGGATAACTATTTCTGGAGTTAATTCTTGGGCAAGGTTTTGATTTCTGAGAATAATATCGTAGGTGGAAATTAAATAGGGATTTAAATCTGCGTAATTTCTAACCGGGGAAAGTCCTTCAGCTAAAACAGGCCATTGGAGAGTTTGACAAAGGTTGGCGATCGCTCTACAATACTCCTCCGGGGCTTGTGGTTGGGCTACACCAGCGATAATAATGCCTTTTTGGTAATTGGTAATTGGTAATTGATGATTGGTAATTGGTAATGGGGTGGAAACTATTCCCGCAAAGAAATCTTCCACATCTAAGGTAAAATCTGTACCATCAGGAATGGGCGCGAGAGGGTCACGAAAAGGTATATTTAAATGTACTGCGCCAGAATTGGGAAATTGACAACGTTCCCAAGCGTGAATTACCGTTTGCCGGAGATAATCTAACATTCCCACATCTAGAGAAGGTGTAGCTAATTCCCCTTGCCAATTGGGATAATTACCATATAATTTCACTTGGTCAATAGTTTGTCCAGAATGACAATTCCGTAATTCTGCTGGTCTATCGGTAGTTAATATTAACAAAGGTACGCGACTTTCCCTAGCTTCAATTACCGCTGGATAAAAATTTGCCCCCGCAGTTCCAGAAGTACAAACTAATACTACAGGTTTTCCCGTTGCCTTGGCTTGTCCCAACGCAAAAAAAGCCGCTGAACGTTCATCTAAAATGGGAATAGCTTCAATATCTGGTATTTGTTGCACAAAAGCCACCGTTAATGGTGTAGAACGAGAACCAGGACAGATAACAGCGCAATTTAAACCCAAGCGTTTGAGGGTTTCTGTTAATACATAAGACCAAAGAAGATTAAGATTATTAAAAGTAAGTTGCATTGATTAGAGATTATGGACTGTATTCATTTAACAGGAATTCGTGGCTATGGTTATACCGGATTTTTACCAGAAGAACAAGCATTAGGACAATGGTTTGAGGTAGATGTTAAATTATGGTTGGATCTTTCTAAACCCGCTAAAACAGATAATATTGAAGATACTATAGATTATCGGCAGATAATTAGCTTAGTGCAAAATTTGCTAAAAACCTCAAAGTTTGCATTGGTGGAAAGACTAGCTGGGGCGATCGCTGATGGTATTTTAGAGGATAGGAATGGGATTAATCAAGTACAAGTTATTCTCAGTAAACCCGCTGCACCTATTCCTGATTTTAGCGGCAAAATTAGTATTGAATTGACTAGAAGTAAACCCCAGTAGCAAGAGTCACGCAGAAAGATTTGGTTTATTACAAATGTATCAATTAGGGAGTGTTGGACTTTAACAGAGGATGAGTTGAAATATCGGTATGATCGGTTAATGGGTAGCGCGATTTTGACGTAAAATAACTGAGTAAAATCTTAGTTAACGGGAATGGCGATCACTTTTACAGACAGGGAAATGCAAAGAGCATGGCGTGAAAATTCTTCTGCCTATCATAATCATAATAGAGTCCGAACTAATGCCCACCGCTTATTATTATTTTATGCCGTTGAATGTGGATTAAAAGCAGTTTTGATGAAGCGAAAGAACGTAAGTCGTACTGATTTATGTCCAGAAATATTAAAATATGGACATGATATAAATGAGTTGTTAGAGGGTTTATACCCTGGTAATAATTTATTGCAAATGTGGAAACTACCAGAACAGTTATTTATTCAAGATATTCAGGATAATTCTCATGTTAAGATAAAACAAGAACGACAATTAACGCCTGATAACATTAACCAGATTTGGCGCTATGGAGGGAAGTTCATCTTAAAAAAAGATGAGAGTGAGAATAAACGGGAAAAAATAACAGACAAAGACATAGAAGAAAAATTGTTAAACATTGTTGAATTGATTAAAAAAGAACTTCAAGGACTATGAAAGATTTTAAATTACTGACTTGGCTTGATATTAGAAGAATTTTTCGACGCAAAACTAACTATGGGACTAATTTACCAGAGAACATAGTAAGTATTAGGTGTTTTTCTGATGCTGTAGAAATAAATATTTCTGATGAAAATTTTATAAATAAAGTCAATGACGTATTAAAAGAATGGTTTGGAGATTGGTACGATGAAGAGGAATCTGTTATTCTATTTGATATTGGTGATGCTACATTACCCGTAGAATTTATCTCAGAAGAAGAACCTTATATAACAGATATTGAGATACGTCCTTTTTGGGAAGAAATTGCTTATTTAGAAAGTGATTCAGAGACAGAACCTGCTGTCAAAAAAATAGTTAAGCTCCCAGAAGCATATACAGAAAAACCTAGTTTAATAGCGTTCTATTCTTTTAAAGGTGGTGTAGGAAGAACATTAAATTTAACAGCCCATCTTTTTGCTTTGTTAGATAGAGCTAAAGAGTTAAATAAGTCTATAAATGTGTTAGTTATTGATGCTGATTTGGAAGCACCAGGTCTTACCTATTGGAATGCGTTGGCAAAACAACAACCATCCGTTTCTTTTATTAATTTTTTAGAAGTTTACCATTATTCACCAATTGATAGAGAAGAAGCACTTGCTTTATTTGCTAACGAAGTAAAAAAATCAGTGAAACATGAAGGAAATTCACAAATTTATTTTTTACCTGCATTTCTAAAAGAAAATGAATTATTAGATATACCTATTTTACCTGAACATTTAGTCAGAGGTATAGATGGAACATGGGAATATGGTAATGCTATTCATCATTTAGGTGAAATTTTAGGTGTAGATTATGTTTTTATAGATTTGAGAGCAGGTTTAAGTGAAATATCTAGTCCCATAATTTTTGACCCCAGAATCCAGCGTTTTCTTGTAACAACAATCAATGATCAATCTATTCAGGGTACAAGTTTGGTTTTAAAACAAATTGGCAAAGTTGCACCATTAGAAGCAGAAGTTAAAGATAAAGAATACTATGATCCATCAATAGTAATCAGTATGTTAAAAGAAGAATTTAAAAAATTACCAGCATTTGATACTGCCTTAGTAGAACTAATATCTGCTTATGTACAATCACAAGAAGATAAGTTAGATGAGCCAAGATTGGAAATAAAAGAAGCTTATTTTGTAGAGGAATTACTTTATGTAAATGACTGGGAAGATGCACGCTCTAAATTAAATAGAACTTCAATTTCAGTCATGGGAATTGCTATAGAGTGGGCAAAACAACAGTTACCAAATCCAAAAAATCAAGAATCAATCTCAGATAATACACCGGAAAACAATTTACAGCAATCTGTTCAAAGACTTAGAGATTTGTGCCGGAGATATGAGAACGCTGAACAAGGACAAGGAGAAGATTTGCTGATAACAGAACCTTTGCGGAACTTAGTTACTAACTTTAGAGATAAATTACCTCATATAGTATCAATTGGAGCTAAAGGGGCTGGAAAGACTTTTAATTATATACAGTTATCACGGTTTAAATATTGGGAAAATTTTCTGAATTATATTGATCATACAAATAATCAAACTGAGTCAAAAACCCATATATTTCCTTTACTTGAGTCTAGTAATGTTCAGGATAATGCAAAAATTGTTATCAAAAAAGCTAGAAATGAGGTTAGAGAAGCTTTGGGTAATAATAGTTCTGAATTTAAACCTTTAGAGTATGCTACTAGGGTTAAAAATGCAGTTAAATACGAAGACTGGAATGAACCAAAATGGACGGAATTCTGGGTTGGTGAAATTGGCAGAGCTATAGGTATTAATCCAAATATAGATACTCCTAATACACTTGGTAAAATAAATCAATATTTAAAAGATAAAGCATTAAAAATTATCTTTTTGTTTGATGGATTAGAAGATATATTTAAGGAGATCGGTTCTAGTAATCAAGAGAAGATTGCTTTAAGAGCTTTAATTGATGATTTACCAAAGGAATTATCAGAAATTAGGCAATCTCATCTTGGTGTAATAATTTTCTTACGTCGTGATTTTATCAGATATACAATTACTCAAAATTCAAGCCAGTTTGAAAGCCTTTACCGTGCTTATGATTTATATTGGAATCAAGATTCTTTCTTGAGATTAGTTTATTGGATTTGTAGCGAATCTAAAGTAATAGCTGCAAAAAAAGATAGTATTTACAGTCTAACTAAAGAAAATATCATAGATGAATTAGAGCAACTATGGGGTAAAACACTGGGAACAGATAAGGCTAAAGAAGCCTACACAGCTTCTTGGGTATTTGCAGCTTTAACAGATTTTAAAGGCAGACTTCAAGCCAGAGATATTGTCCGTTTTTTGTATAATGCAGCTGATATTACAGTAAATAGAGCTAAAGAAGTACAATTTGAAAAATGGTCTACAAGCCGACTTTTACCTCCTCCAGCAATTCGTCGCGCTCTGAAACCATGTAGTGAAGAAAAAGTAAGAGAAGCTAAAGAAGAATATCCAGCTTTCAAAACATGGGTAGAAGATACACTTCCTAAATATCCTGCGACTCAAAAGATAATTCCTTTTGATGTAGAAGAGTTTGCTATGGGTCAAAAAACAGTAATATTATTAGAAGACATGGGAGTGATTTATGAAGATAAACAAAAAGATGAAATAAAGCGATTTTATATGCCTGAGATTTTCCGAGAAGGTTTAGGTTTTTCAGGTAAAGGTGCGCGACCTAAAATAGTAGCGTTGAAGCGTCGGGTACTAGGGAAAGGAATTTTGTAATTATCTTTTTTTGAATTTCGCAAATCTTCAATTTATGTTAACTCAACTGATTACGAAACTTACTCACACTAATACTCAACAACACCACAGCAAAACCAAGCAATGCTAAAACATGAATCCACAGCACATCTAAACCAACTCCTTTGAGTAAAATACCTCGCACAATTGTGATGTAATGACGCAAAGGATTTAGTAAAGATAGAACTTGAAAGAAAGGAGGCATAGCTTCAATCGGAGAAATTGCCCCAGATGTCTGCACCATTGGTAAATTAATAAAGAAAGATGTGAGTAATACTTATTGTTGAGAACGGCAAACAGTCGCTAACATAATTCCTAAACTAATTCCCACAAATACATACATACTTGATAAAGAAATAAATAGCAAAAAACTCCCCCGAAATGGCAAATTAAATACCACAATTCCCAAGGTTAAAGCTAACATGACATCCCCCATTAGCAAGAAAACCAAAGGGACAATTTTTGATAATAATATTTGCCAATTTGCGGCTGGAGTCATTAACAATTGTTCCAAAGTTCCTGTATCTTTCTCTCGGACAACAGTAACAGCGGAAACTAATGTACTAATTAAAGTCAAAACTAAACCCATAACTCCTGGTACAAAAAACCAACTACTCGTAAGTCCAGGATTATAAAGAAATACGACTTGAGGTGATACGGGAGGACTCTGTGTACCTTGTTCCAAACTTAAATTATATTGTTGGACAATTTGATTCATGTAGTTAGCAGCAATACCCGCTGTATTAGCATTAACCGCATCAATAAAAACTTGAATTTCTGCGGTTTTCTGTGCTAATTTACGGGGAAAATCAGGGGGAATTATCACCCCTACATCTAACTTCCCTTCTTCTACTTGTTGACTCAACTCTTTTGGTTCTTCCGTACCTGTTATGCCAAATATGAGTTTATTTACCCCACAACCCATATAAATAAAGGATTTTATTGTTTTTGATACCAAATTTGTCAA
>Ga0208327_1000399_pt1 | contig 11119 bp, 11 predicted proteins | sample LakMenEpi26Jun08_FD_150733 | JGI IMG/M metagenome (GOLD analysis project Ga0208327, IMG submission 150733) | Freshwater microbial communities from Lake Mendota, WI - 26JUN2008 deep hole epilimnion (SPAdes) | ecosystem: Environmental > Aquatic > Freshwater > Lake > Epilimnion/Euphotic zone ...
GCGTCAAACCATTACAATGTGGACTGAGGGGAGCGTCGATAATTGCACCATGCTCACCAAGAGTGATGCGGCTTTCGTGTCGAGGGTTTGGGTCTGATTGCTGCAATCCCTTTTCACCTTTTAACACTTCAACTTTTTAACCCGATCGCTGCACACCCCCACCACTTTCTTATTTCCCATCCCTTTCATCCCCTTCATCCCTGTGATTATTCGTCTGCATCTCGGCCACAATCTCCCTTGTCTGAGCCGAGCCACCCGACCACCCTTCTGGCATGGCATCCCTGTTCACCCCGGCCCATCTGCACCTTGCGATCAACCACGTGCCGATCATCGGCCTCGCGGTTGCCTGCCTACCCATCCTGATCGGAGTACTCTTCAAGGGAAGGAGTGCCCTTGCTTCCGGTCTGCTCGCCGTGATCCTCTGCGCCGGCACCATGCCCGCCATCATGGAAACAGGCGAAGCCGCCCAGGAATCCTTCGCCGACGGATCGATCGAGCCGGGGATGGATGCGCCGGGCAAGGCGGCCTTCCGGGAACACAGCGGCCGGGCGAAGTTCACAGCCCCCGTGGTCTATGCCACGGGTCTTCTCGCGGTGATCGCCCTGCTGGCCCTCATCAAGTTCCCCCGTGAGGCGGGCGTGATCGGCTGGGCGGTCATGATCGGGGCGCTTCTCTCCATCACGCTGAGCATCTGGACAGCCGAGGCGGGAGGACGGATCCGGCACACGGAATTCCGCCCCGTGCCCAAAGCAACCGCGACTCCATCCCCGACGGAGTCGTCGCCAGCCCCGTCACCAATCCCCGCGCCCTCGCCGACACCCCTCCCTTCCGCGACACCGATGACATCGCCTGCCTCCTCTCCCTCCAATGCAACGCCGGCCCCCGCCGATGCGGGGCCCGCCGAGAGCGGCAACCGATGACCGCCGCGGCTCACGATCCCTCCTCCTCGGAGCGTCTCTGCGGCGCCTGCGGCATGTGCTGTGACGGCGTCCTCTTCCACTCCGTCGAGTTGCAGGCTGGAGAGAACCCGCGCCAGCTTTCCGCCCTCGGACTGAAGCTCCGGCGCAAGAAGGGGGTCGAATTCTTCCTCCAGCCCTGCTCCGCTCACCGCGAGGAGAGCGGCGCCTGCTCCTGCACCATCTACGAGGATCGGCCATCGCGTTGCCGCCTCTTCAACTGCCGCCAGATTCTTGCTGTGGAGGCGGGTTCCGTCTCCGAGGCGGACGCCCTGGAAAAGATACGCAACGCGCGCGCTCAGGTAGCGAGGGTGAACGACCTCATCTCCCGACTCGGCGAGAGCAATCCTGCGCGATCGCTCGCCCACCGCACGGCAAATGCCCTGACTTTGGCGGAGGGCGCGGAGCGAACCGAACTCCATGATGAGCTGGATGCCACCATGAAGGGGCTCGAGGGGTTTCTTGCGAAGGAATTCCGCATCGGCTGATTTTTTGGAAATGCTCCGGGAGCGGTTGTTTCGGGATTCATCTCCCCGGTCCCTTTGCGTCTCTGCGTTTGCTTGCCCGGCCATTGCTTCGCATTTGAATTGATGATCGGACAACCCATCCGATCACCCTTGCGGGCTGTGCTGACACACATTCTATGTCGTTCTTGCCACCGCTAGACTCCATTCGGGCGTTCCCAAGCCACTCGCCCCTATCGGGACTGCTTCGCAGTCCTATCAGCTTTGATTAGCTCGTTCACGCTCGGCTCACCCTTGCGGGCTGAACTTTCGTTCAGTCTAACCACGCCGTTCCCACGGCCATGTGTTCGCCAGTCGCTGATTTGTTACGGTTGCGCGGGAAATTCCCTTTTTTCTGCTAAGGAGGCGCTGATTAAATGGCATAGAGGCCGCAAAGTATCGTTCAAGACCAATTAGGGAATCTTCGGAAGCCAACCAGAGAACTCACCAGAGTCTTCGTAAGCAATGCCCTTAGATTCGAGTCCTGATCGGTATATGTATGGCATAAGAGGATGTGATCGGACAGCATTGTCGAATTCGTAAGGCGCATTGATCATGAACTCGAGACAACTGCAACTACTCGCGCGCGACCTCCGCGACTCCCAACCTCGTAGCCCACGGGAAATGTTGGGCGGATTTGTGTTTGGGGCCAGCATCTTGGACAAGTGCCGAGCCGACCTCCTCGGTATCGGTGGTGACCACCACTTCACCCGATGCGCCTTGGGCACTCACTTTTGGAAATTCACCGGCCTTGATCCTGAGGTTTTCAGGGCCTTCGTCGGCACCGGGGCCAACGACGAGGAGGTTGGCGAATGGATCGAGCGGAATGCAGCAGTCCAGGACCGGGCCACGGTCATCCGGTGGAACTTTCAGATGATTTCCAATCTTGCCTTCGCATCACGCTTCGCCGCTGCGGTTGGAATTCCAGTGCAAGCGGCAACCTCTCAACGCTCGTTATTTAAACCCAATCTTTCATTATCGTCCCCTGACAAAGGCGGAGAGTTCCTCGGTGGTCTGGTAGGCGAGGAAGGGGGTCATGAAGTAGACGCCCGGAAAGTGATCGAGCACGGAGCGTGTCACCTCCTTGGCGATGGCGACACCCTCCATGCGCCCCTCCGAGCCCTCGAGTCCCTCCATTCGCGACACGATCGGCCCGGGGATCGAGATGCCGGGCACCTCGTTGTGCAGGAAGAGGGCCTGCCTTCCGTTGAGCAGGGGCCATACTCCCACGAAGACCGGTACTCCTAAGTGCGCCGTGCGTCGTGCCGTCTCCTCGACCAGAGCCGTCTCAAAAACCGGTTGGGTCATGACATACCGCGCCCCGGCATTGATCTTGCGCTCCAGTTTCTGCACCTGCGCATCGAGGTTACGGGAGTTCGGATTGAAGGTGCATCCCGCGACGAGATCGGGACGTGCCTGCAGGTCGGTGCCGGCCTGGGTGTAGCCTTCGTTGAGCCTGCGGATGATCTCCAGCAGGCCGACCGAGTTCACATCGTAGACGGAGGTGGCGTCGGGATGATCACCCCCCTTTGCCGGATCTCCCGTTAGAGCGAGCACATGGCGCATCCCCATGGCGGCCATGCCCAGCAGTTCGCTCTGGAGGCCGATCACGTTGCTGTCACGGCAGCTCAGATGAAGCAACGGGGTGATGCCGCGCTGCTTGAGCATGGCGGCCACGGCAAAGTTGCTGACCCTGAGGATGGCGAGCGAATTGTCAGCCAGCGTGATGGCGTCGCTTCCTGCCCGGGTCAGCGCCTCGGCCGCAGCGAAGAATTTCTCCAAGGGGAGGGTCTTCGGAGGATCGAGTTCGGTGACGATGACGGTCTTGCCCTCGGCCACCAGATCCAGAATGCTTTTCTCTCTGGGAGCAATCGCACGTTCCGGTTGCTCGCCGGTGGTGACTGCTGAGGTTTTCTTGGTGCCCGGCTTGAGTCCTTTCAGCGCCGCGGAGAGAGCCTTGATATGTTGGGGTGATGTGCCGCAGCATCCTCCTACAAGGGCCGCACCCGATTCCACCATGCGGCGGCCGAGATCGGCGAAATACTCCGGCGTGGTCCCGTAGGAGATGCGGCCCTCCTGATAGAAGGGGCGGCCGGCATTCGGAAAGACCGCGAGTGGGCGCGTCGGGGCGATCTTCTCCACCAGGCGCAGCATGGCCTGGGGGCCGTTCACGCAGTTGAGACCGACCAGGTCGGCCCCCTCGTTCCCGAGAGTCTCCAGAACATCGCCGACCCACGCGCCTCCCGGCAGGCGTCCGCTTTCGGGCGAGGCGATCAGAGTGATCACCGGCTTGGTGCCGAGTGATTTGGCGATCCGGAGTGCGAGAGAGAGCTCCCCTGGATCCTGAAAGGTTTCCAGCAGAATCAGATCGCATCCGCCGTCGAGGAGTGCTGCGATTTGACCGCGGAAGAGGGCCTCGCGGTCGATGCCTCGGGCCTCGGCCTCGGAACCGGATACACCCAGGGGGCCGACGCTTCCCGCGACCCAGGCCTGCTTGCCCGCTTCCATGACGGCTTCGCGTGCGAGACCGGCGGCCCTGCGGTTGATTTCCACGGCCCTGGATTCGAGGGCGAAGGAGGCGAGCTTCTGTGCGTTGGCCCCGAAGGAATTGGTCGTGATCACCGACGCGCCTGCCGCGAGGTATTCGCGGTGGATTTCCAGGATCAGCTCGGGACGCTCCAAGCAGAGTGCCTCAAAGCAACTTCCCGAGGGAATCCCGCGCTCGGCAAGCAGGGTACCCATGGCCCCGTCGCCGCAGAGCACTCCGTCGTTCAGGGCAGTCAAGAAATCGCTCATCCCGTTATCAGTTGCGCCTTGATCGTTGTGCCACCAGGCGGACGCTAATTCCGAACATCAGGGCCGCAAAAAGCGCGGTGACTCCCAAGCCGGCAAGGTATCCGGCCGGAATGAAGGTGCCCTGCCCGGTTGAAAAAGCGGCGCGGATCGCCGTGACGCCGTAGCTCACTGGATTGAGAACACCCACCCAGTAGAGCCAACCGGTTCCGGCGGGCATCGGGAAAAGGGCTCCCGACATCATCCAGAGCGGCATCAGGAAGATGTTCATGATCGCATGGAAGCCCTGGGTGGAGTCCATCGGCCACGCGACCAGGAAGCCGAGGCCCGTCATGGCCAAGCCGACGAGAATCAGGGCCGGAATAAGGAGAAGAACCTGATGGAGGCCGATCGGCATCCCGGTAAGAGGTGCCAGCACGCAGAAGAGTCCCGCCTGAAGAACGGCGAGCGTGGTGCCGCCGAGGAATTTTCCGAGTGGAATCGCTGCGGGGGAGAGGGGAGCCACAAGCGCCCCCTGGAGGAATCCCTCCCGACGGTCCTCGATCACCGAGATGGTCGAGAAGATCGCGGTGAAGAGCATGATGAGTACCAGGGTGCCGGGGAAGAAGTAGGCAAGGTAGCTCCCTGCATCGGCCACCACGTAGGGGTTGCGGAAGGAGGGGCCGAATCCCGACCCCACCAGCAACCAGAAGACAAGCGGGGTCGCAAGAGCGCCGATGATGCGGTTGCGCTGGCGGAGGAAGCGGATGACATCGCGCCACCAGAAGGCGATGGCGGGAGTCAGGAGAAGGCGGGTCGTTTTCGTCATGGCTCAGCGCTTGTTTCTCTTGTTTTCCTTGTTTCCCTTCAAGGGCTTGGTCCGTTCCGGTTCCACATCCTGATCGGCAAAGAGCCGTCCCGTGCGGGCAATGAAGACATCCTCGAGCGTCGGCCGGGCAATCCGCAGGGAGGTGATGGCCCCGGGAAATTCCCCCGAGAGCCGGGCAGCAAGCTGGTACGCTTCGCGGTGCTCGATGCGGACTTCCCCCTCGACCACGGTCGCGGGGATACCTGTCTTTTCGGTGATGGTCTGCGCCAGTTGATCGGCGCCGGTTTCCTTGGAGACGCCGAGGCTGATGACATCGCCGCCGATCGCCGAGGTGAGCTCCTCCGGCGTGCCCAGGGCAACCAGTTTTCCGCTACTCACGATGCCGACGCGGTCGGCACGGGCGGCCTCCTCCATGAGGTGGGTGGTGCAGAGGGCCGTGACGCCGTGTTCGGCGCGGAGTTTTTCGAGTGCCGCCCAGAGATCGAGACGCGCGCCCGGGTCGAGTCCCGTCGAGGGCTCGTCCAAAAGCAGGACCTCGGGACGGATCAGGAGGCACTTGGCGATCTCGGCCCGGCGCTGGAGTCCTCCCGAGAGGGTCTCGACCGGATCGTTCAGGCGATTGGTTAGGTTCAGGGCCTTCGCGGCTTCATCGATGCGCGATTCGAGTTCCGCACCCTTGAGTCCGTAGAGGGCTCCGCCGCAGCGGAGGTTTTCCAGAATGGTCAGCTTGCCATCGAGGCTCGGCGACTGGAAGACGACGCCGAGTCGGGCTCTGACTTCCGAGGCCTCCGTGACGACATCATGCCCCGCGATGGCGGCAGATCCGGAGTCGGGGAGCGAGAGGGTCGCGAGGATCCTGAAGAGGGTGCTCTTTCCGCCGCCGTTGGGTCCCAGCAGGCAGAAGAGTTCGCCTTGGCGGATTTCCAGGGAGATGCCGTCAAGCGCGCGGCGTACGCCGAACGACTTCACCAGGTCGCGTGCGACGATTAAGTGTCTGTGGTCGGGTGCGCTCATGAAACGGGAAGATTCTCCGCAGCGGGCGCCGTTGGCAAGGACTCGGGGAGTTGCAGTCCGGCGATCGCCTTCATCACCCGGTCAGAGAGTTGCTGGTAGAGAGCCCTTTCATCCCCGCCGCAGCTTGCCGGATCAAGTTCCTGCGGGGTGAATCGGATCGGCTCCCCAACCACCACGGCGATCGGGCAGGCGGTGATCTTTCCAGAGCCCTTCGGGAAAGCCTCGTGCGACCCGAAGATGCGCATCGGCTGCACCGGGGCTCCCGTCTTGGCGATGACGAGGCCGATTCCGGCCTTGCCCTTCTGCAGGGTGCCGTCCGGGGAACGCGTTCCCTCGGGGAAGAGGACGACTCCGTTCCCTGACTTCACCGTGCGGATCACGGTCTTGAGCGCCGACATGTCATTCCCGTCGCGGTCGACGAGGATGACATTGATGTGGGGGAGGAGTTTTCCTAGCAGCGGGATCTGCAGGAGTGTCTTGCGGGCCAGATAATAGACCCCGCGACGCGAGCAGATGCCGACGAGCGGCGGGTCGAAGTAGCTCTGGTGATTCGAGGCGAGGATGAGAGGCCCCTCCTCGATCATGCGACCGGGATGAACGACGCGGAAGCTGAAGAAGAGCCGCGCGGTGATCTTCGAGAGCGTGTACCAGAAATAGTAGGTGAAGCTCATCATCAGGCAGGCGTCATTTTCCGGCCGGGCTGAGTTCCGCGAGGCGTGAGAGCACGGCTGCGATCACCCCGTCGAGGTCGAGATGAGTCGTGTCGATGACGACGGCGCCTTCGGGAATGGTGAGTGGTGCCGTGGCGCGTGTGGAATCCAGCCTGTCTCGTTCGGCAACGGAATCGACGGCCCCTTCCCGGGCCCGGCGACGGGCGCGCTCCTCGGGGGAGGCATCGAGGTAAAACTTGTAGGGTGTCGCGGGGAAGACGACCGAGCCGATGTCGCGTCCCTCCATGACAAGATCGCGGGACCCGGCGAGCGAGCGGAGGTCGGCGTTGATCAGGTCGCGGACGACGGGAAACGCCGCCAGTTTCGAGACCATCGCGGCGACCGCCGGTTCGGAGAGGTGAGGGGTGGCATCCTGCCCGTCGAGATGAAGGGAAACCCCGGAGTCCGATTCCACGACCTCGAGCCTGCGGCCGCGGATCCACGCCTCCACGGTCTCCGCGTGGTCGCCGGCGATCCCGTCGCGGACGGCACCCCAGGCCATGGCCCGATAGAAATGTCCGGAGCTGACGAAGAGGAAACCGAGCGCGGAGGCGACGCCACGGGAGACGCTGCTCTTGCCCGAAGCGGCCGGACCGTCGATGGCGATGACTCGTCCCGGCATGGGTCAGCCTTTCAGGACGCTTTCAAGGGTCGCCCCGAAGGTCGGGTAGGAAGTGGCGACGCACTCGACCTTCTCGATCACGGTTTCGCCCTCGGCAAAGAGTCCCGCGATCGCGAAGGCCATGGCGATGCGGTGATCGTGGAAGCACTGGAGGGTGGCGCCGTGGAGCGGAAGCCCTCCCTCGATCTCCATCCCGTCCTCGGTCTCGGTGAGCTTAGCTCCCATGGCCCGCAGATTGCCGGCCACGGCGGCGATGCGGTCAGTCTCCTTGACGCGGAGTTCCTTGGCATCGCGGATGATGGTCTTCCCTTGGGCGAGCGCCCCCGCCACCGCGAGCACGGGAAGTTCATCGATGACATTCGGAATCTCGGCCCCGGCGATCACGGTGCCGGTCAGTTTTCCTCCCTTCACGACGATCGTGCCGGAGGGTTCCGCGGCCTTCGGATCGGAGAGGGTTGTCGTGATGTCGGCACCCATGCGCCGGAGCACCGAGATGATGCCATCGCGGGTGGGGTTGAGTCCCACACCCTGCATGGTGATTTCGGAACCCTCCTTGGCGGCCCCGGCAACAAGCCAGAACGCGGCGCTGGAAATGTCGCCCGGCACGGCGAAGTCGCGGGCCTTGAGTCGCTGGGGCCCCTTCAGGGCGATGCGGCGTCGGCCATCGGCACCGGCTTCTCCGAGATCAAGTGTCACGCCGAATTCCTGGAGCATCCGCTCGGTGTGGTCGCGGCAGGCGGCCGGTTCCACGACGCTGGTCTCCCCCTCGGCTGAGAGTCCCGCCAGCAGGATGGCGCTCTTCACTTGGGCGCTTGCGACCGGCATCTCGTAGGAGAGGGGCTTGAGTTTTCCACCCTCGACGACAAGGGGAGGGCGGCCCTCACCCCCCTCGGCGGTGAAACGGCCTCCCATCTCGGTGAGCGGCTTGATGATGCGTCCCATGGGGCGCTTCGATAGCGAGGCGTCGCCGGTCATCCTGGCGCGGATCGGTTGGGGGGCGACGATGCCCGAGAGCAGGCGCATCGTGGTGCCGGAGTTGCCGCAGTCGACGTCGCCGGCGGGTTGGGAGAGGCGGCCGCCGGTTCCCCCGATGACGAAGGTGCCATTGCCCGTGTGCTCGATCTTCGCGCCGAGGGCGCGCATAGCGCCGACGGTGGAGAGGCAGTCCTCGGCCTCGAGAAATCCCGTGATGGTGCTGGTCCCCTCGGCCAGGGAGGCGAACATGGCGCTGCGGTGCGACATGCTCTTGTCCCCAGGGACGGTGATCCTGGTGCGGATCGGGCCGCAGGCCCGGACGGAAAAGTTTTTCATGAAATCGGTCTCTGGATTCTCGGTTCTCTGAGTGTTCGGGGGCCCGGGGTTTAGGGAAGCGCTTCCTTAGGGCGCTTCCTCAGGAGAGGGGAGTGGGAGCGAATCGCGATGCTGCTTTGCTCTGGCCAAAAAATCGAGAATCGAGTCGGGATTTTCATCACCGAGGGCGGTCGCCATCGACTCGAGCAGCTTCGACATTTCGCGCAGGGCCGCAACGACTTCCGTGCGGTTTTCCGTCAGGATGCCCGTCCAGAGAACCGGATCGCTGGCAGCGACGCGGGTGGCGTCGCGGAAGCTGCCTCCCGCAAGGTGATGGGATCCCGCCGGAAGTGTGTTTAGGACAAGGTTCACCAGCGCAAAGGCCAGGGCGTGCGGCAGGTGGCTGAGGCGCGCGACGAGCCGGTCGTGCTCCGGTGGGTTCATCATTGTCACCGAGCACCCCAGCTCCTTCCAGAATCCAGAGACGACTTGCAGGGCGGCGGGATCGCTTCCGGAAGTCGGGGTGATCAGGCAGGGGGCTCCCGCAAAAAGATCGGCCCTTGCCGCCGCAAGGCCGGAGCGCTCGCTTCCCGCCATCGGGTGCGCACCGATGAAGCGACTTCCCAGGAGCGGCTCGAGTTGCTCCACGACGCAGGCTTTCACGCTGCCGGCATCGGTGACGACGGTCGAGGGTAAAAATCCCGGCGCCATGGCCGCCGAGAGTTCCCTCATGCTTTCGACCGGCGTGCAGAGAACAGCAATGTCAGCGCCGCTGACGGCGGCCGCCGGATCGGTCTCCACGGAGTCGGCAATCCCGCGCTGCAGGATCTCGGCGAGTTGTTCCGGCCTGCGACCCCAGATGGAGATTTTCGTCCCGGGGCTTCTGGCACGGAGCGCCAGTGCAACTGAACCGCCGATCAACCCGGGGCCAAAGATGGCGACACGGGCTGGAGAGCTCAAGGAACGGGAGTGCTGGGACGTGGAGGTCGGAACGGGCCCGGGTCAGGCCTGTTCAGGGAACGAGGAAGATCTTTCCCGAGTAGGGATCCTTCACCTCGGAGCCGGGAGGGAATCCTTTCACATCGACGTAACCTGCCGTCGGTGAGTGGGGGCTCGTCACGAAACCGGGCTTTCCGGGAACCGGCGTGCCGTAGGGGAGGTCACGCGGGGCGGCCGCGGGAACGGGCGTCGGAGTGGCGAAGGGATTGGAGAGATTAGCGGCGTCGTTGGTTGCCGGGTTGTTGGTCTCCGTTAACGATCCATCCGTGGTGGCGGGAGTGTTGGTGGAGGCATCCGAGGTGAACTGCGAATCCTGCGAAGTCGTCGAGGCGGCGGTTTTCTTCCTGGGGGGAGGTGTCTCTGTGTCGGCGCATCCGGCGATCAACAGAATGGCAAGCAGGGTCAGCGGGTGGAGCAGTCGGTTCATGGATTCCTAGGGTTGTGGCCGTGTTTGGCCATCCCATGTTGATCCCGTATTTGCGGCGTAACATCAATCGTTTTCCATTTCAAACCGCCCCGGACTGCCATCCCGGCCATTCTGACAAAAACGACACATCGAGAATTTCTGTTGCCAAAGCGGCAAAGTGGCACCATAGCTTTGATCCGAAGTTCGATGATAGCGTTTCAGGCAATGCAGGTTCCCCGCTGGTCGGGAGTACTGCTCCGAGTCCCCTCAGGTGAGCGGCAGGTGCATTCCGCGAAGTAGCCGTCAGCGTAACAGGAACAACAAACACAACGCAGTAAGCAGTATGAAACTCTATATCGGGAACCTTCCCTTCTCAGCAACCGACGCCGACCTCCGCGAGGTATTCGGCGCACACGGCACCGTCACCGATGCGATCGTCATGATGGACCGCACCACCGGCCGCTCCCGCGGATTCGGATTCGTCACTTTCAGCGCCCCCGAAGAGGGTAAGGCAGCGATCGCGGCCCTGAGCGGCGCCGACATGGGTGGCCGCAACCTCACCGTCAATGAAGCCCGTCCGATGGAAGACCGTCCCCGCGGTGGTGGCGGTGGTGGCGGCGGATACGGTGGTGGCGGCGGAGGCGGCTACCGTGGTGGTGGCGGCGGCGGTGGATACCGCGGCGGAGGCGGCTACCGTGGTGGTGGCGGAGGCGGTGGATACCGCGACCGTGACCGCGGCGGTTACGAGGACCGTGGTCCCCGTCAGGACTACCGCTAAGTCTCCAGTAGACTTTTTTCAAAGAAACGGCCCGGAGTCATTCCGGGCCGTTTTCTTTTTAGCAGTAAAAAAATCCGAGGGTTGAGGGAAACTTTGTGCAGGCGCTCAGAGCCACCCCTTTTTCACTCTCCATTTTTGGTGCCTCGCTGTTTGCAGTGGGTTGATTGAAAGATGATGGTTTCACGCAACGGGCGCAAAGCAACTGTGTTTTTTCAGGCTGGTTGAAGGTGGGCGTTTTTG
>Ga0208327_1000401_pt1 | contig 11105 bp, 10 predicted proteins | sample LakMenEpi26Jun08_FD_150733 | JGI IMG/M metagenome (GOLD analysis project Ga0208327, IMG submission 150733) | Freshwater microbial communities from Lake Mendota, WI - 26JUN2008 deep hole epilimnion (SPAdes) | ecosystem: Environmental > Aquatic > Freshwater > Lake > Epilimnion/Euphotic zone ...
CACTGTTTTTTTCGTGCTACGCATCTTTTAAAAACATCCTTTTTTTGACTGAGCTTTAAACTGGTGCAAATGAGTGTTTCTTATTTGCTCCCTGTTCCCTGTTCCCTTCTTTTGTAAGTGAATGGAAAAAAGACTAAATATGTAAGGAAAAGTCAAGTTGCCCAAAATCTCTTTTCTGTTCCCTTGCCATAACAACAATTTTTAACGCCAACCTACTTAATGACCTGATAACTACTATATCTATGTCGGTCTTTCTGATAAGTCATGCTTAATATATACAGATCCAGTATAATCTAACTGTACATTAAGAAACATATATCAAAGATAATTTGGGGTAGTTAACTTATACTGAATTATTAATTAATAATCATCGGTTTTTACTCTGATCAGGATCTTCCTATTAATTATCATTTAAGCATTCAGTATTCAGCTATCAGTTTTCAATACGGAAATACAGAATGTTAAATGTGTATAACTTTCAGGAAATAACTACTTCCTCATCTCCACTATTACTGCTGATAGCTGAATGCTGACATCAAATATTAAATCAAGGTGATAAACGCTCGATTTCCCAGCCGCCATTATCTACACGAGTATATAACAGGCGGTCATGTAAACGACTCGATCTTCCCTGCCAAAACTCAATTTTTTGGGGAATCACGCGAAAACCACCCCAATGTGGAGGACGAGGAACTTCCTGAGTTTCATATTTGCGCTGAAATTCTTGTAATTGTAATTCTAAAATTTCTCTACTCGCAATTACTTCGCTTTGATTAGAAGCCCAAGCACCTAACCGACTATATGTAGGGCGGATTTCAAAATAGCTATCAGATTCTGCTGCGGAAATTTTTTCCACAGTTCCCACAATTCTGACCTGGCGTTCTAATTCCGCCCACCAAAAAACCAAAGCAGCATGGGGGTTTACTGTCAATTCCTGTCCTTTTTGGCTATTGTAATTAGTAAATAAGACAAACCCCCGTTCATCAAAATCTTTGAGTAATACCATTCTCGCCGAAGGCTGACCATCGGATGTACAAGTAGCCAAAGTCATAGCATTAGGTTCAGGTAGCTGGGCTGACAGGGACTGACTAAACCAGATTTTAAATTGTATAAATGGATTTGGATCAATTTTTTTCTCATTCAAATCTTGTAATGTGTAGTCTTTGCGAAGATCAGCTATGCTAGTATCCATTTTTGTTATTTCCTCAAATTTAGATCAGCTAAAATTTATGATCAAAATCAGTAAATAGTTTAGACAATAGTAATACCTTGTCCATTTTCCGTAGGTTGGGTTAAGCGACAGCTCAACCCAACAAATGCGTTAGGTTTCATGCTGATTGCTTGGCGTTCACGCAGTGTCCCGCAGGGATACGTTTACGTTCCACAACCCAACCTTACAAATCAAGGCTTTTTCCAATTTGGACAAGGTATTGACAATAGGAAATGGAAATTACAAAAGTATGGCTTCCGCCACACTAGGTGATCATTCCTCTCTTACACCTGAAGTCCTTGCTTATACATTAAATCAGATGCGCCGTTTTGCTTCTCTGCAAACTCTGTTAATTTACGGACTCAGTGGACCAATTATCGCCCTCAATATCTGGCTACTGTCTGTATTATTCCATTTTTTCCAGAATCCAATTACTATTCTCAGTATTGCTGCAATTCTGGCTTTTCTATTGAATTACCCGGTTAAGTTACTGGAGAAAGTCAGAGTTACCCGTACTCAAGCAGTAATTATTGTTTTACTGCTGACTTTAACTTTGTTTATTGTTTTGGGTGTTACCCTCGTACCAATGGTCATTGACCAAACCATTCAATTGTTAAATAAGATTCCTGATTGGTTAGCGACTAGTCAAGCTAATTTGGATCACTTAGAAAGTTTAGCAAAGCAGCGGCGGTTATCTATAGATTTAAAGCTGGTAACAAACCAAATAAATGCTAATATTCAGAATTTAGTACAGCAAATAGCTTCAGGGGCGGTAGGATTTGCAGGAACACTGTTATCAGGAATACTGAACGTAGTATTGGTCATTGTTCTAGCTTTTTATATGCTCATATATGGCGATCGCGTTTGGTCTGGTTTAGTTAACATTCTCCCGTCTAATATTGGTATTCCTTTTAGCCGCTCATTACAGTTAAATTTTCAAAACTTTTTTTTGAGCCAATTATTGCTAGGACTATTTATGGTCATAGCCCTTACACCCATTTTCTTATTTCTGAAAATTCCATTTGCCCTGTTATTTGCTATTATTATCGGTATTTCTGGGCTTATTCCCGTTGTTGGCGCAACTTTAGGCATTGGTTTAGTCACATTGTTGGTATTAATCCAAAATTGGTGGTTAGCCTTTCCAGTCGCTACAATGGCAGTTATCATGCAACAAATCAAAGACAATTTGTTAGCACCAAAATTAATGGGCAATTTTATTGGACTTAACCCTTTATGGATTTTTATTGCCATTTTAATGGGATTTGAAATTGCCGGACTATTAGGAACACTCGTTGCTGTGCCAATTGCGGGAACTATCAAAGGCACTTTTGATGCCATTAAAGGCAGTGATCACAGCGATTTTGTCTCTACTTTTCGAGCTAATTACGGCTCGGAATTTGAACAAGATGAATAAATTGGTCATTGGTCGTTGGTCATTGGTCATTGGTCATTGGTCGTTGGTCGTTGGTCATTGATAAAATTCTTCTTTCTTCTTCCTCCTGATAGCGCAGCGTGGCGTTAGCCATACTCCTGAACTCCTGACTCCTGACTCCTGACTCCTGACTCCTTCTGCCCGGTATATGAAATTTTGAATTAAATGGATGCAGTCGAACTATTAGAAACAATTACACACCTCATTGAGCAAGCTGAAAAAGGGGAAATTGACCCTTGGGACGTGCGAGTTATTGAGGTGATTGACCATTACTTAGAATTGATGGCTCCAGAAGCAAGAACTATCAGAGGCTATGAAAGTGACTTGTCTCAATCTGGACAGGCTTTTTTATCAGCATCAATGCTTGTATTGTTTAAAGCTAATACATTAATGCAGTTGTCGACAGTATATAATAGCTCAGAAGAAGTTGTAGATGATACACTATTAGAAATTGAGGATGGATTGTTATATCCAGCCCACCGTTTGCAACTGGAGCAACACTTACGCCGTCGTCCGGCAGCTATGCCACCCCCAAAACGGCGGGTAACTTTACAAGAGTTAATAGACCAGTTACAAATTATGGCCAGCCAACTAAAGCTGGTAGAAACAGTAGATAAACCTAAGCGACTGAAACGTCAACCTAGTGTGCAAACTATGAGGGAAGCCCTAGAGTTAGCACACCAAGAAAATCTAACGGAAGTCGCGTTAGAACTAGAGCAAGTATTAAATTCTGCTGCTAAAGGGCAAAATTTAGAGGAACAATGCTGGAATTTAGAACAACTGATAGATTTGTGGATAAAGACAAAACAACCAGAGAAAAAAGCTTCTCATCATGAATCAGAACACGGTAACTTAGTTAGCGTTTTTTGGGCGTTATTACTGCTATCGGCTCAATCTAAGGTAGAACTATTTCAACAAGAATTTTACCAGGAAATTCAAATCCGCTTACTTACTTAAAGGCAGGGAGCAGGGAGTAGAGAGTAAGGGGAGTTGGGGAAGTGGGGGAAGTGGGGGAAGAGGGGGAGGTGGGGGAAGTAAAAGGGGAGAAATATTCTTGTGCAACTGACAACTGACAACTGACAACTGACAAAGGAAATAAAATTTTATGAAAGCGATGATTCTTGCTGCGGGAAAGGGTACTCGTATCCGTCCCATTACGTATACAATTCCCAAACCGATGATTCCTATACTGCAAAAGCCGGTTATGGAATTTTTGCTGGAGTTATTACGTCAACATGGCTTTGACGAAATTATGGTCAATGTCAGCCATTTGGCGGAGGAAATAGAAAGTTATTTCCGAGATGGTCAGCGGTTTGGAGTGCAGATTGCCTATTCTTTTGAAGGTAAAATTGATGATGACGGTAAACTCGTCGGTGAGGCTATTGGTTCGGCTGGGGGTATGCGTCGGATTCAAGATTTTTCCCCATTTTTTGACGATACATTTGTAGTGTTGTGTGGTGATGCTTTAATTGATTTAGATTTAACTGCTGCGGTAAAGTGGCATAAATCCAAAGGGGCGATCGCTACTATTATTACCAAATCAGTTCCCAAGGAAGAAGTTTCTAGTTATGGTGTGGTAGTTACGGACGACGATAATCGCATTCAAGCTTTCCAAGAAAAACCAACTGTTGAAGAAGCTCTTAGCACTAATATCAATACAGGTATTTATATTTTTGAGCCAGAAGTGTTCAAGTATATACCCTCTGGGATGGAGTATGACATTGGTGGCCAATTATTTCCCCAACTTGTGGCAGATAATGCCCCTTTTTACGCCATTCCCATGGATTTTGAATGGGTAGATATTGGTAAAGTTCCCGATTATTGGCGAGCAATTCGTGGTGTTTTATCAGGGGAAATTAAAAATGTGCAAATCCCTGGACATGAAGTTTTGCCAGGTATTTTTACTGGATTAAATGTATCTGTAAATTGGGACAAAGTAGATATTACTGGACCTGTTTATATCGGGGGAATGACTAAAATTGAGGATGGCGCAAAAATCATTGGTCCGGCGATGATTGGTCCAAATTGTTGGATTTGCAGTGGTGCAACTGTAGATAACAGTGTGATTTTTGAATGGTCGCGTTTAGCTCCAGGTGTGCGTTTGGTAGATAAGTTGGTGTTTGGACGTTATTGTGTGGATAAGACGGGGGCATCAATTGATGTCCAAGCTGCGGCTTTAGATTGGTTAATTACTGATGCTCGTCAAACTCCACCTTCTCAAAAGCCTTTAGAACACCAAGCGATCGCCGAATTATTGGGAACAAACTCAATTTAGTCAGTGGTCAGTGGTCAGTTGTCAGTTGTCAGTTGTCAGTTGTCAGCTATCGGCTGTAATTTACTACTAACTAATGACCAATGACCAATGACCAATGACTAATGACTATTCAAGTAAGTATACCGTTGTAAACTTTGTTCGTAAGTTTGTAATAGTCGTTGGGACTCTGCTATGGTGATATGCTTTTCTTCTAAGGCTCGCTCGCAACGTTGGCGAATGTTTTCTATCATGTCTTCAGAATCATACTGGACATAGCTCAAAACTTCACTCATGGTATCGCCCTTGACAACGTGTTCAATTTGATAACCCTTGGGGGTTAAATTAATGTGAACAGCGTTAGTATCACCGAAGAGATTATGTAAATTCCCCATAATTTCCTGGTACGCTCCATTCAGGAACATTCCTAGATAATAAGGTTTCCCCGGCTCAAATTTGTGCAGTTCTAAAACCGATTTGACATCCCGTAAATCTATAAAGCGGTCTATTTTTCCATCACTATCACAGGTTAAATCCGCTAAGATTCCTCTGCGAGTTGGTTCTTCATCAAGGCGATGTATGGGCATAATGGGAAATAGTTGATCTATCGCCCAACAATCTGGTGCTGATTGAAACACAGAGAGATTGATGTAGTAAATGGAAGCCATAATTTTTTCCAGGTCTTCCAACTCATCAGGTACGTATTCTTCCTGACGGATAAGAGTTAAAACTTTTTGACAACAAGCCCAGTAAAGACGCTCGGCTTTAGCGCGTTCGTTGAGGCGCAAAATTCCTAAGTTGAAACGACTGATGGCTTCTTCTTTAAATTGAGCAGCATCGTGATAGAACTCTTGGTAATTTTCCTTATTAATGGATTGGTAGGTTTCCCAGAGATATTTAATGATTGGGGATTCTCCCTCTTGGTGAGGAGAAGGGGGATCAAGAGGCACATCACTGGTGCTGAGAACATCAAAGATTAAAACCGATTGGTGGGAAGAAATCGCCCGACCACTTTCACTAACTAGCGTTGGTACAGGAATATGCTTTTCATCACAGGTGTCTTTTAACTCTGCTACGATATCGTTAGCATAGTTTTGCATATTGTAGTTTTTCGAGGTGTAGAAATTGGTTTGAGAGCCATCGTAATCTACACCTAAGCCACCACCAACGTCTAAATACTTCATATCTGCCCCTAACATTGCCAATTCTACATAAATGCGGCTGGCTTCTTGGATGGCATCTTTAATGACATTGATCGCGGAGATTTGAGAACCAATGTGGAAGTGTAATAATTGCAAAGAACCGAGTAAGTCGGCTGCACCTAATTTTTCCACAGCTTCCATAATTTCAGGAATTGTTAACCCAAATTTAGCGCGATCGCCTGTGGAAGTTCCCCAACGTCCCATTCCTTGGGTACTTAATTTCGCTCTTACTCCTAAGATGGGCTTAATGCCTAATTGACGACTAGCCGTAATGGCTAAATCCACCTCTTCAATTTGCTCTAGGACGATAACTGGTGTTTGTCCTAGTCTTTGGGCTAACATCGCTGTTTCGATGTATTCCTGGTCTTTGTAGCCGTTGCAAATTAATAATGATCCTGGTGTATCCAACAAAGCCAGAGCAATCATTAATTCCGGCTTAGAACCTGCTTCTAAACCAAATTGATGAGGTTTACCAAACCGAACTAAATCTTCGATCAGGTGGCGTTGTTGATTACACTTAACTGGAAATACTCCCCGATATACACCAGGATAGTTATAGCGAGCGATCGCTTTAGCAAAACAAGCGTTTAACCGCTCAATTCGGTCTTCCAAAATATCAGAAAACCGGATTAACATGGGCAGACCCAAATTGCGCTGCTTTAAAGCATTTACCAACTCAAACAAATCTAATGACCCACCGCGTTCACCCTTGGGAGAAACAGTGACATGACCAGCCGCATTAATCGAAAAATAAGGCTGTCCCCAACCTTCAATGCGGTAAAGGTCTTCACTGTTCTCAATTTTCCAAGGCAAAGGTAAATCTCCTGTACTTGTACTAGGTACTAACAGTTGTTTCTTTTTTTGGCGTTTTAGTTCGGATTTATGCCCATTAGATGGCATTTTCACAATCTCATCAGCGGTTGACTCGACACCCATTTTTTCCTGACCTCTGTATTGCGCCCACGAAATAACAATTTAACAAAATAGTCTGGTAACGGATATACAACTAGAAATAATTTCTGATTAAGAATTAGTAATTAGAAGTATGGTTAATACCATGTTGCGCTACCCGTAGAGGGGTAAGTAAGCCTTGCTAGGTTTTGACCAGAAAGAAAAGAAAACTATCTTTGCTTAATTTCCTGATCTCTGCAAATTTTTCGGGAAAATTCGCAAAACTACTAGACAAAAGACATCAATACAACTGACAATTAACCCATCAAAATTAGATTATGTTTTTGGAGACAGATTTGGAACGCACATTTTTAGCAATTAAGCCTGACGGTGTCCAGCGCGGACTAGTGGGTGAAATTATCCGCCGATTTGAAACCAAAGGCTTTACCCTGGTGGGTTTAAAGTTTATGAAAGTCAGTAAGGAATTAGCGGAAAAACATTATGATGTTCACCGTGAAAGACCTTTTTTCCCTGGTTTAGTGGAATTTATCATTTCTAGTCCAGTGGTAGCAATGGTTTGGCAAGGTGAGGGCGTTGTGGCAGCAGCCAGAAAAATTATTGGCGCAACCAACCCTTTAACAGCAGAACCAGGAACAATTCGCGGCGATTTTGGTGTTAATGTCGGTCGTAACCTCATTCATGGTTCTGATGCTCAAGAAACCGCTCAAACAGAAATTGCGCTGTGGTTTAAGGAAGAGGAGTTAGTTGCTTGGCAACCTCATTCTACACCTTGGTTAAGTGAGTAGTTAGGCAAGAGGCAAGAGGCAAGAGGCAAGAGGCAAGATTAATTTCTCCTCATCTCCTCTGCTTCTGATCTTTGCTGAATTACTTTGTTACTTCGGATACTTCAGCTTTTTCCTTTTCTTCTGGGGCTAATTCCACAACGTTGCGTTTAGAGAAGCCCCAGGCTAAGATGATCCCAATGGCAGTCACTACGAGCCATTCTGGTGGGACTAAATCATCGTTGATGACTTTTAATAAGAGACGTAAACCTACGAAGGCTACAGTGATGTAACCTGCGTCTTCTAAGTTTGTATATTCATCTAACCAGCGGATAAATAATCCAGCCATAAATCGGAGGGTGACAATCCCAATGGTTGTACCTGTGATTACTAACCATATTTCTTGAGAAACGGCGATCGCTGTGGTAACACTATCCAAGGAAAAGGCTAAATCTGTAAAGGCAATTACGGGTATAGCTTGCCACAGAGATTTAAAACGTGGTCCATGATGGTGATTGTTTTCATCTTCTTGGGAACTGAAGTGCTGGAAGACCAGCCACAACAGATAAGCAGCACCCAATAGTTCAAATTGCCAAAATTTCTGTACCCAGGTAGCTGTTAACAGTAGGGTAATGCGGAGAACATAAGCGAAGACTAACCCAATATTTAGGGCTTGACGTTCTAGTTTCTTGTCTTCTAGTCCTTGGGCGATCGCAGCGAGAGCGATCGCATTATCAGCCGACAGTACCGCTTCTAAAAACACTAATATTAAGAGGACTATAGAAGCTTCAACACTGAAATGAAAATTTAAGTAATCAAATATTTGGTCTAACATTCCAATTTCTCAGGCAAAAATTCAGAATCTACAGGATATGGGATTTAGAGGTTTTTATTGTCGAAACTACAATAAATTACTACTTCCATCTATTTTAACGTGCATTTAGCCTACTCTTAATGAGTAACTCTTATCACCAACTGTATAGGCTATCAAACTAACAAGCAAGCAAGCAGGGCAATAAGATAATTTTTTTCTGATCATGACCCGTCAAAATGTCTATAAGCAAAATTTTTTATAAAATAAAATAAATTGTATTTACAAATATAGCAATCGCCAAGGCGGTTAGGACATTAATTAACAGTCAAACTCTTGCTACCAAAGGGGTTTTCTCCTGACTCCTGCTATATACTTTACCACCTTACGAGTTTTTTGGTAAGCGTCAAATTCAGTATCTGAAAACCTGAGAGTGTCAATTGCTTGATATGTCATATTTTCCTGACATTATGGTAATTCTTATTATTAACAACCTTTTTCCTCATTGATTCCACAGGATTTCCACAGGTGATTTTGGACTTTTCCACAGACGTTCTACGAGTTAATCAGTCATTGCTGACTTATTGGGGATTGTTAATTGTTCACTACTAACAGGGTGGATAACCGAGTTTTTATAAAGTTATATAACAAAAATATAGTTGTAAGCCTGATTATTTGGTCAAGATTTATTTTTGACTGCTAATTGTTAACATTTCGCAGCATTGACAAATCCACCCCTGGTGAGCGCAGAATAATGAGTCTTAGTTTGATTTCATTCAGCATCTGAATTTTGTGTTCTGGTTTATTTTAATTTCTCCCTACGTCCCTCACAGGGCATGAATCAGCCCTCAGTAAAACTGAACACCAATAACTTCTCTTGATTGATCTACAGGAAAATTTTATGAACACCACAGTCCCTATCTTTACGGAAATTCCCGAAACATTACAGGAATCCATGAACAACTACTTAGAAACCCATCCTGATTGGGATCAAACCCGTGTCTTAACAGCGGCTTTATCATTATTTTTGCTGCAAAATGGTGAGAGCGATCGCCGAGCGGCGCGTGTTTACTTAGAAACTTTATTTCATCAATAATCCATAAAAATACTGGATTAAATTCATAAACCAAGTTTATTTATTTGATCCCACAAGAGGAACGCGGTAGCGTTGGGAGCTTCGCGTCTTTAGACCGGAGAGTGTCAAATCTTTATTGCGTGGGATTGGCGGGGGTTTACAGGTGGTAGTCAAATTTTAGGCAGAAGTAGCGCATTCAAATTTGTACCCTACACCACGAATAGTATGAATTAATGTTGATTGAGTAGGATCTATTTCAATTTTCTTACGAATTTGACCGATATGAACATCCACAACCCGCTGATCCCCAACATATTCATAGTCCCAAACTTCTTGAATGAGTTCGGATCGTCGCCAAACTCTAGCTGGATGACTAGCAAGAAAATATAATAAGTCAAATTCCAGCGCAGTTAGGGGAATGGGTTCGCTGTTAATCATTACTTCCCGCCGCATAGAATCAATTGTTAATTTGTCAAAAATTAAGCGTTGCTGTTCGGCATTAGTCACAACTCGCTGCCGCCTTAAAATAGCCCCTACTCTTACCTCCAACTCTCCCAAGCCAAATGGCTTAGTCAGATAGTCATCAGCACCTTTAGCAAAACCGCGAATTTTATCACCTTCGTCGGTTCTACTGGTCAGGAGTAGTACAAATACGCCACTACGACTCTGCATTTCTTGACAAAGGTTAAAACCAATTACATCCGGCAGATTAACATCTAAAATTACTAAATCGGGATTAAATTGTTCAAACATACTCATACCAGTCTTCCCATCTTCGGCAGATTCAACTTGATAATTTTGTTTGAGCAAAAAGCGTTGGATTAAATTCCGAACCGCAGGATCGTCGTCAACTACAAGAATCTTAGCAAGAGCCATAGGGATTACTTTTTATAAAAGCGCATAGGATTAACAAACATGATTGCGTAGGGACGCAGGTTCTACTTTGTTACTAATTCAAAATTTACAGGGGAGAGCAATGATTATCCTGATTATTTCCATAAAATGTGATTTTTATTATGGATAGGCAAGAGGTAAATATGCTGGTATAGCAAAAGTTATGAGTAATTCAGTCTTTTTGAATTTGTGTGCGGTTGACCCGACTCGTGCTATGATTCTAGTAGATGTATAAAATTGCCTAAGACATATAATTTAGCTTAGACAGTAGAAGCCTCTCACCTACCCGATAGGGAGGTGATGAGATGAATACAATACGCGCGAGTGAGGAATTCCCCAACAACACTGATTAAGCGCAGCTTAATCAGTGTTGTTGGGCGATGTTAGCAAAGCGGCACGAAGTGCGGAATGAACACTTTCTTGATTTTTTTTCAAATATTTGATATAATTTTCAACAGTAGGTGTAACTCAATTAAATGCACCAAAAGCAGCCTATCAAAATAAAAGCTAATTGTTTGGCTTAACCAAAGAACCGTGGGACACACGGTCTTAAAGCT
>Ga0208327_1000405_pt1 | contig 11002 bp, 11 predicted proteins | sample LakMenEpi26Jun08_FD_150733 | JGI IMG/M metagenome (GOLD analysis project Ga0208327, IMG submission 150733) | Freshwater microbial communities from Lake Mendota, WI - 26JUN2008 deep hole epilimnion (SPAdes) | ecosystem: Environmental > Aquatic > Freshwater > Lake > Epilimnion/Euphotic zone ...
AGCATCGCGCGTGCCATTAAATGCGGCCAGGTTGCCTTGCCAAAAGCGATGAGTCTGTCTGCGCTGGCACGCGCCGCATCATCAAAGCCGTCGGCTGCACCAATGAGAAAGCGCACTTCGCGCACGCCATCGTCGCGCCAGCGTTCCAACAATCCCGCCAGTTCAACCGAGCTTAGCTGCGCGCCCTTTTCATCCAAAATGATGGTTTTGTGCGGGCTGTCCGACGCCGGAAGCTCCCCGCCCCGATCAGGCAGTTCGCTATGCTTGGTGGGCCAGCTAATCCGTTTCAGATACCGGTCGACCAGTTCCGATTCGGGGGAACGGCCAATCTTGCCGCGCGCGATGATGTGCAGGCGCATCGCCATCGGCGCGGGCAATCGGTCTTATTGCGACGCGACTTCGGGCGCGTCGCCAAAGGCCCACATGCGTTCCAGATTATAGAAACTGCGGACCTCGGGGCGGAACAGATGCACAATGACATCTTCGGCATCAATCAGCACCCAGTCTGCCGACGGCAGACCTTCAATGCGGGCATGACGACCGGCCTTTTTGATACGCTCGGCAAGTTTCTGCGCCATGGACGCGACTTGGCGCGACGAACGGCCAGATGCGACGACCATATGGTCGGCAATGTTGCTTTTCCCTTCAAGCGGGATGGTGACCACCTCTTGCGCCTGATCATCGTCGAGCGATTGGAGAATCAGCGCGTGCAGCGCGTCGGGGGTCAATGTGGGTTCCTTGGACTTTGCAGTCGGCGCAGGAACGGAAGCAGTGTCGATCAAGATGGCTCCTTAAAGCACAATATTTCGGGTAACGCCGTCACGCGTTCCAAGTTCCTTATATCGGTGAAACCAATATGGGTCGGCACGCCGAAGAGCGGTGGCCGAACGCGGATCTGGACGAAAGCGCAAAAAGACAAGCGCTGGCGTACTCCATTTCGTCCAGTGATGACGCTGTTCCGGACGCCGGACAAACCGTCTGAACCAGGCCATTACGGGACCCGCAACGACGCGCTCCTTATAGCCGGGTCTGGCGATAACTGCAATCGGCATCAACCGCGCTATATCGCGCCACCGCCGCCAATGTTGAAATTGCACCAAATTGTCCGCCCCCATGATCCAGATGAACCGGGTTTTCGGATAACGTGCGACCAGTTTTGTCAGGGTTTCTGCGGTGTAGACGGTGCCAAGGTCGCGTTCGATGGCGGTGACCTTAATCGGGGTGCGGCGGGCTTGCGCCTTTGCCGATGCCATGCGCGCGGGCAATGGGGCCATGTCCGATTTGGGCTTTAACGGGTTGCCCGGGGACACCATCCAATAATATTCATCAAGGCCAAGCGAATCCATCGCGAACAGGCTGATCGCGCGATGCCCTTTATGCGCGGGATTGAACGATCCACCCATGAGGCCAACAGTTTTCAAGAGCGGGATTGTTTTCAAGGGCGAGTTTGGCCCTGCCCGCGCACGATCCATTTATACGTTGTCAGCCCCTCCAGCGCGACCGGGCCACGTGCATGCAGGCGGCCCGTAGCGATGCCAATCTCTGCGCCCAAGCCAAATTCGCCGCCATCGGCAAATTGGGTGGAGGCATTGTGCATGACAATCGCGCTGTCGACCTCTGCCAAGAAACGGGCAGCGGCGGCGGCATCTTGCGTAATGATCGCGTCGGTATGGTGCGACCCATGGCGGGCGATATGGGCCATGGCTGCATCAAGGCCGGAAACGACGCAGGCCGAAATGACTGAGTCGAGATATTCGGTATCCCAATCCTGCGCATCGGCAGAGACGGTCCGCGCATCCAGCTCCATCAGCACATCGTCCGCTCGCACTTCGCAACCTGCGTCAATGAGCGCCGCAATCAACGCGGCAGGCGCGGGATAATCCTGATCAATCAGCACCGTCTCGGTCGCACCGCAAATGCCCGTCCGCCGCATTTTGGCGTTGACCACAATCGCTTGCGCCATGTCGGGATCGGCGTCCTTATGCACATAGCTATGGCAGATGCCGTCGAGATGCGCGAGCACGGGCACGCGGGCTTCGTCCTGAACGCGCGCCACAAGCGATTTTCCGCCACGCGGGATGATCATGTCAATCGCCCCTTGTGCGCGCAGCATGTCACCGACCAACGCACGATCCTGCGTCGGAACAAGCTGAATAACATCTGCGGGCAAGCCAGCTTGCGTAATGCCCTGCACCATCGCCGCATGAATGGCGCGGTTGCTGTATACCGCCTCGCTACCGCCGCGCAGGATAACGGCATTACCCGACCGCAGCCCCAAGGCCGCCGCATCGGCGGTCACATTAGGCCGACTTTCATAAATGATGCCCAACACGCCGACCGGCACGCGGACGCGCTCCATCAGTAGGCCATTTGGACGAGCGCGGGTATCGATGATTTGCCCCACCGGGTCTGCCAGCGTTGCGACCACTTCGACCGCAGACGCCATCGACGCGACGCGGGCTTCATCCAGCTTCAGCCGGTCCAGCATCGCGGGCGCAATACCGGCCGCCACCGCAGCATCGACATCTTTGGCATTGGCGCTGAGGATATCCGCCATGCCATCACGCAATGCCTGCGCCGCGCGCGTTAACGCAGCCGTCTTCGCCGCATCATCGACGCCAGCCAAATGCCGCGCCGCAGTGCGCGCCTTGGCCGTGAGATCGGTTATCAAAATGTTGCTGCCTGTCATTGCCTGATACTATTAGAGAAAGGGTGCCAAAAGGGAAAGCGATCGTCCCCATTTCGCGTGCATCGCAGATGGAACAAATGCGAATCGACCATATATATCTGAATTTACGTAATTTTACGCCTTTGATTTAAACAATGAGCGCCGATTCGGGCCTATCCGGAGCTGCATTTGAGGGGTTTTCCACAGCTCATCGCACGACTCAACCGACTCGTCACGGTTAGGCTTTGCGCGATTCGCCGTGGCCCATCTCCTCTGCTAGGCGGCTTGTTACAAAATAACGGGGTGGGTCGTGTCGCTAAAAATCAGAATGTCCGGTTGGAAAAACCGGATAGCTGGATGGTTTATTGACCGCGAATTTTTCATGCGGGCCAATGGCCAAGTCCGGTTTTTAAAAATATCGGCGCAATTGCAACGCCGTGCCGCGGCTACTTTCGCGTCCGTCATCGGTGTTTGGTTGTTGGTCACTTTTGGCATGGCCATCAATCAAGTGACCGTCTCCGCACAGCGCCTTGCGTTGATCGAGCAAGAGGCAAAGGTTGAATCCGCCGAAGAACGCGTGGCCAGCTATCGTGGCTCTATCGACGAAGTGACGCAGGATTTGGAACGTCGACAGGAAATGCTCGAAAGCCTGGGCGACCAATATCTCGGTGATTTACCGGAGGCTGAAGCGCAAGCACCCTCCGCCTCCGCCGACTCGCGCGAGGAAGAAAAGGCCGTGAAGACGATTAGCGCGATGGTGCCCGAAGCTGCTGGCCTGGCCCGTATCGAGGTGCGGCAAATTCGCTTCGCCGAAAAAATGACGAAAGTGGCGCAAGCGCGAACATTACAGGCAGAAACCGCAATCCGCCAATTCGGGTTGAACCCCGAAGTCTTGGCCCGCCAAGCCCGCAACGCGCAAGGTGGCCTGTTCGAACCCTTTTTCGGCAAAGGGAAAAAGGAAGCGCGCGACCCGCGTTTCTTGAATCTGGCCGCCGCGCTTGGCCGCATGGACGCGATGGAGCGCGCTCTGGCCGCAATCCCCACCGCCATGCCTGCTGCATCGATGATGATGTCGAGCGGCTTTGGCTATCGCGCCGACCCATTCACCGGCGCCGCCGCAATGCACGCCGGTCTCGATTTTAAAGGCCCCGTTGGAACCCCCATCCTTGCCGCAGCCAAAGGCAAGGTCGTGTTGGCCGGTTTTAATGGCGGTTATGGCAACAGCGTCGAAATTAGACATGCCAATGGCTTGGTTACACGCTATGCGCATTTATCGGGCGTACATGTCAGACGGGGTCAGATGGTTGAACGCGGCGTTCAAATCGGACGGATGGGCAGCACGGGTCGGTCGACCGGCAGCCATCTGCATTTCGAGGTGCGCCTAAACGGTCAGGCGATTAACCCGCGTAAGTTTTTGGAGGCAAATCCAGATGTTCTCAAGGTCCAAACAGTCGCCGAATACCGTGCCGACTCTGCCGCAAAGGAATAATGTAAGCGTGCGCAACAATTCAGGTCACACATTCTCGATCATTGCATCCGACGTCGAAATCGTCGGCAATTTGTCGGCGCGAGTCGACCTTCATATCGACGGCAAGGTGCAGGGCGACGTGACCTGCGGCAATTTGGTGCAGGGCGAAGGCAGCTTTATCGCGGGCAAAGTCACCGCCGATTCGGCCAAGCTTTCGGGCCATGTCGAAGGTTCGATTGAAGCCAATGACCTCGTCATCGAATCGTCCGCGCGTATCAAAGGCGACGTTGTCTACAGCAACCTGACCATCGCACCCGGCGGGCAAATTGAAGGCAAGTTCAGCCACAAGTCCACGGCCAAGCCAAGCATTTCAGCCGCATCGGGGCATGTCGGCACCGGTGGTGATCCCTTTATCCTAACAACCGATTCGAAGGTCGCGTAAACGGGGATTGCGCTACATGCCAACTGGTCTGTTGGAGTTACGTGAGGGCTGGAGGGGAACTTCCGGCCCCTTTCGTTTGTGTGGGGTGCGTGCTTTAGGGATGTCTCGAACCCTCTGCCGGTCGGACGGCTCAACATAAACGGGTAGGAGCGCCCGCCTTTCTCTAATTCCCGTCACCCTGAACTTGTTTCAGGGTCCATTGTGCAGCACGCCCATAGCCAGAATGGGTAAATGGACCCTGAAACAAGTTCAGGGTGACGGAGTGAAGAGTAACACCCTCCACATCCGTTCGTGTCGTGCATATTCGATATCCCGCGAACTCACACACAAAGTTTCCAACACGCGCAATATTATTTCCTACAAATTCGGCGCGCGTGTGCACGCATAGAAAAAAGGGACGGCCGACGCGGAAGCGCTGGTGCTGCTTCCGGCTGATGGCGTTGGGTGATTAAGGCTCGTTTGTTCCATCAGTCTTATTCTAGGAGCCGCCTTATCTTGGCTGGGCTGCTTTCCTTGGGATGAAGGTTCCTAAAGCCCCCAAGGCCGTCCATGACGAACGGGACGGATCGCGCCGCCACACCCAGCCGCTTGTGCGCTGTTCAGAGCTTGATGCAACAGGCCCTTTTAAAGGCTGAAGCAAGCACCCTATCGCGCCGGCCGTGCCAGCGAGTTCCCCCGCCAGCGTTCCCATCATCCCGACCCACGTTCTAGACCGCGGCCTGGCTGACGCGAATCAGATAACCCATATGGTTATTTGTAGGAAAGCGGTTTTTTGGGGAACTATATAGATAGCTAGCCAAGGCCCCTTAGATTGTTGGCCAAATTGCGGCAATCATCTGACAAGCGGTTTCGATGTTAGCCACCCGTCGCGCATAGTTTGCGGAGCCGCGAACCAACGTCTGACGCGGGACGTCTATTACTATTGATGTCGGCGCGTGGGGAGTTCCCAAATGTGCAAGATACTGCATTGTGTGCATATGGGCTATGGTAGCGAGATGACCGTTGGCTTCTGCGCGTCGATTTTCCGCCACGTCGGTCGTTTGCCCGATTGTGCACCTTATAAAAACCTGCCCCACCCGATCAACGCCGCGCTGTTGTATTGAAGCCACAACGTCAGGAAAAACGGAAACTTCGACGCCCCGAATATTGAGCGAAGGTGAACGTTGCGCTGGCTCTGAATATTGATGCTGCCATAAATCCATTTGGTTTTGGGCTTGCTGAAATGCCTCAATTACATCAATGCAGCGCTGCGCGTCATCGCGGATAAGCGGCCCATTAGTGCCATTGTCACGGCGCGCTTCCAGTTCGGTAACTGTGCGCGCAACAATCTGATTCAACTGCGCGCGGTTACGCAGGCATTCAGCAATTGCACGCTTGGCGATTTGGTATTGGATAATCAGCGGCCTTGCAGGCCCAGGATTTTTTGCTTGCCGCAGGATTCCGAGTTGGCCTATTGGCGTTGGCGCAACAAGGTAGTCAGCAAGTTGCGATGCTGACAATCGGGGGAGAGCACGTTGCACAGGAGTTCTAGCCATGGATGATATCTTTCTCGTCGGCACTACAGAAAATGGTTCCGAACTGTATGTATCGGAATTATCTAAACAAACACTAGCAGATAACGGAATGCAAGCAGAGTCTGCCTGTCTTTATCTTTATGAAACCGATAACGAGCCGACTGGCTCTGGTATCCGTGTTCTGGCGTCACTGCCCACAATGGATTCGGTTTATCGGCTCGTTGATTTGTTTGGGATGCGGCAAGCTGCGGTTTAAACTTCAGTCGTTTCGTTTGTCCTCAATGCGCTTTGGAGCAAAGGACTCAATAACCTTGGCCGCCGTGTGTTTTTCTAAAGTTCCTTTGCGTATCTGCCCAGTCAAATAGGTAGGCAGCTTTTTCGTAATATATTCTCGTCGCAACCATGCTCGAAATAGGCCTACAATGTTTTCAGGGTAAGCATATGCTGGCTGCGGATTGCTCTTGGCTTGCGGATAATAAAGCGGATAGTCGTGGTCATATTTAATGCGGTCGCCATATTGGATTAAGCCGTTCGTTTTCCAATACTCCGACCACGCTTTACCCACTGAAATATCCGGTATTACTTTGTCGCTGATAATAATATTCCCACGTATCATCGGCACGATCATCGATGCAATTTCACGGAAAATACTGAAATAACCCTCTGGAACCGAGTCCATAGTCATATCAAGACGGTCGTGAAAGTGCTTCCAACTATCTATCGCTTGCTGCGTTGGCGAGTAGCCTACTGCGTCATAAATGAATGTTCTAAAAGTTGTTTTGGCAAGCGTTCTAAACGCTCTTACGGCCTGTTCACGAGGCTCATCTGTAACGAACGCATAATATTCTAGCAGCGCGAGGCATACCGGCTCTGTGTAAGCATTGATAGCGACGCCGCGATGCTCCGATGGCAAATAAAGTTCGCTGCCAAGAAAGCCGTCTTCAATAAGCAGGGCGTCAATTTTCTGCCCTCGCGGCTTTAATTTTTCTTCACTCCAATTGATCGCAAGCCTGTTTAACACTTTGCGATCAATGCCGCACATTCTGGCTAGGCCACTTTCCGTTAGATAAGGCATCCCATTTTCGAGGACGCCCATCTCAATACCGTTGATTTCAGCCTGTTTTTCAACGTGGAAAAGTTCACCTTGCGAAATGGGTGGGACCAAATCAGACGGATTTACCACTAAGACGTTGTTTTTAATAGATATTGGGCTGGGCCTAGCGACCATCGCTTTTGCGACTGCATCAAACGGCGCATCAATCGGCTGAATAGTCTTCTTATCATCAGGCATTGATCAATTCCTTGTAGGTGAGGCGCTTTCCAACCATGCGGCCCACGGTAGCTTCAATGAAGCCCATTGTGCCAGATTGCTTTGTGTTGTGGCGGAAAGCAAATTCATTGACGTAGCGGTGCAAATGGTTGCCGCTCATGCTGTGGAAGATGCCATAGTGACCACGCTTCAAAAGTGCCCAGAAGCTTTCAATGCCGTTTGTGTGGGCCTGATCGCGGACATACTCTCCAACCGAGTGGTTGACAGTCTTATGCGTGTAGGCATCGCTAAGGCCAGCATATGAACGGAAAGCATCGGTAACGACTGTTGCGCCTTCACGCGCATTGGCGCGAACGAAACGCTGCAAATAGGCTTTGCTAAGGTTGCTAATAGGTTCAGCGCGGACGCGGCCATTGTTTTCGATGATGCCAACAACGGCAGTTTTTGTATCAGTGCCGTGGCGGGTGCGCTTGTTGGCGTGTTTGTTGCGCTCTTTGCCGCCGATAAATGTTTCATCAACTTGAACATCTGGCCCCATGTCATCTTCTGAAATGACCATCCAAGTTTCACGGATGCGCTGCGCCAAAAACCAAGCCGACTTTTGCGTGATACCAAGTTCACGCGCCATTTGGGTTGAAGGGATGCCCTTACGCGCCGTTGTCATCATGTAGATGGCCATAAGCCACTTATGGAGCGGCAAGCGGCTTTCTGCCAATACCGTTCCAGTGCGAACGCTGAAATGCTGGCGGCAATCGCGGCAGCGATATGGCATCGGCTTCATGTTCTTGACGGGAGCGACCGAAAGACTGCCGCAATGAGGGCAAGAGACTTCGCCAGCCCAACGGTTGTTCTCAAAATACTGCCGCGCTGTTTCCTCATTTGGGAAGCGCTGGAAGAATTGATAGAGCGAAACGGTTTCTGGTTTGTCAGTCATAAAATCTAACTAGCCAAATATTATCGGCTAGTCAAGCAACTTTATGGCTAGCTATCTATATAGTTCCCGTTTTTTGTACGACGCAGATTTTTGTGACGACACCTTGTCTCGTCTTCGCGCGACACGAACGACTTTTATCCAAGTGCATACCCTCTGCGTCCTCTGCGCCTTTGCGTGCAAAATGGACTCACGCAGAGGCGCGGAGGGCGCAGAGAGAGAAGGAAGAAAGGAAGGTAAACATTCCCCACCCACGTCACCCTCTCCCCCACGTCACCCTGAACTTGTTTCAGGGTCCATTTAGCCTTTCTAGCTCTGGGCTTGCTGCACGATAGACCCTGAAACAAGTTCAGGGTGACGTTGTGGGGGAAGGATGACGGTTATGGGAGAGGGTCACGTGGGGGTGGGGGATCAGGGTGACGAGGTGGGAGGATGACGGCCCGCACCTGTTCGCACCGCACAAAAAAGGCCCGGACCATCGCGGGTCCGGGCCATGAGTTGGATGTTCGCGGGAGGAACATCGGGAGGTGGCGGGGCGTAAAAGGAGAGGAGAGAACGCCCCGCCGCCAAGTCGTAAAACTCAATAGTTGTAAGCACGCTCGCCATGTTCGGTAAGGTCAAGGCCTTCACGCTCGGCGTCTTCGGTTGGACGAAGGCCGGTGGTGAATTTCAGCGCGTAGAACAAAACGGCCGAAACAACGCCCGTCCACAATACCGTCGTACCCACGGCCCAAAGCTGCGAGACGAACTGATCAGCCATAACATATTCTCCCGGAATGGCAGGGAAAACGGTGTAATTAACCCATCCTTGGCCACCAAGCGCAGGGTCGGCGACAACTGCGGTGCCCAGTGCGCCGACGATGCCGCCAACGCCGTGGACGCCAAAGACGTCAAGCGTGTCGTCATAGCCAAGTTTGTTCTTCACATAAGCGACGAAGACATAGCATAGGCCCGATGCCGCAAAGCCAAGCAGGATCGAGGTCATCGGCGCGGCAAAGCCGCTGGCAGGCGTAATGGCGACAAGGCCAGCAACCGCGCCAGTAACTGCACCAAGCAAGGAAGGCTTTCCATGGTGGAATTGTTCAATCAGGCACCATGCCACTGCGGCAGCAGCCGTCGCGACAAAGGTGTTGATGAACGCCAGGGCCGCAAGGCCGTTGGCTTCCAAATTGGAGCCAGCGTTAAAGCCGAACCAGCCCACCCACAAAAGCGACGCGCCGATCATCGTCATGGTCATCGAATGTGGCGGGGTGGCTTCCTTGCCATGGCCAACGCGTTTGCCGATGATAAGACAGCCGACAAGGCCCGCGATACCCGCGTTGATGTGCACAACGGTGCCACCCGCAAAATCGAGCGCTGCCTTGCCCCATAAGAAGCCGACATCATTTGGTGCATCGACGAGGAAATCTGGCCCTGGCCAATACCAAACCATGTGCGCGATAGGGAAATAAGCGTAGGTCAGCCACAATACCGTAAAAATTATCAACGGCGTAAACTTGATCCGCTCTGCAAACGCGCCGACGATCAGTGCCGGCGTGATGCAGGCAAAGGTCATCTGAAACACCACAAAGGCATATTCGGGGATATAGACATTGTTGCTAAAGGTCGCAGCATAAGTCGTTGTCGAAACGCCGGCCAAGAACATCTTGGAAAAGCCGCCGATGAAGGCGTTGCCGCTGGTGAAGGCCAGGCTGTAGCCATAAGTGACCCAGACAAGCGCCGCGACCGATACGATCATGAACACCTGCATCAACAGGCTCAGCATATTCTTTGTGCGGACAAGCCCACCATAGAATAATGCCAATGCCGGGATCGACATCAGCAATACCAAGGCCGAGCTAATCAGCATCCAACTTGTATCACCCTTGTCGACCATGCCGGCCATTTGTTCGACCGTTGGGGCCTTGATCGGGCCGTCGGCAACAGCGGCAGCGGCCGCAACTTCGGCTACAGCAGCGCCAGCCGCCGCTGCGCCGTCGGCTGCTTTCTCCACAGCCTCCTGCGCGAAGGCGGGCAAGGCGGCGAACACTATCGCCCCCGCCGCGCCCAAAAATTTCAGTGTCTTTGACATTATTTGGTTCCCCTAGCTTAATACTACCGCGTCAAAGCGCGGTTTCGTTGGTGTCGCCCGTGCGGATGCGTAACGCACCAGCGAGCTCGAATTCGAAAATTTTGCCATCGCCAATGGCACCGGTTTCGGCGGCGTGCTGAATGGCCTCAATGACCGCAGGGGCTTGATCGGACGCGCAAGCAATCTCGATTTTCACCTTGGGCACCATGTTGGTTGCATATTCAGCACCACGGTAGATTTCGGTTTGACCCTTTTGCCGGCCAAAGCCTTTGACCTCAGTCACAGTCATGCCCGACACGCCCAGCGCGGTCAGCGCCTCGCGCACCGGATCCAGCTTGTGCGGTTTAATCACGGCGATAATATATTTCATGCAGACCCCCCGATGGTTGTGCACTGCAATATGCAAACGCCGTGCCAGAAAGCACAAAGCACGCAAAAGGGTCGGTATTCGGATATTTGGGGCCTGACGCCATGCGACGCAGGGGCAGTATATGCCTATTATTTAATCAGCCATATTTAGCTGCCTAATATTTAGGCATTAGGGTCAGGACCACTTAAATCCACCTTCGCGGTTTGAGGCCATACTGTTCAGTGCAAGGCGGCAAGCGCAGGACTTAGTGGTTCTAAGTCCAAGCTTG
>Ga0208327_1000406_pt1 | contig 10998 bp, 8 predicted proteins | sample LakMenEpi26Jun08_FD_150733 | JGI IMG/M metagenome (GOLD analysis project Ga0208327, IMG submission 150733) | Freshwater microbial communities from Lake Mendota, WI - 26JUN2008 deep hole epilimnion (SPAdes) | ecosystem: Environmental > Aquatic > Freshwater > Lake > Epilimnion/Euphotic zone ...
TGTTTCCTGGTGTCTATGGCGCGGTGGAACCACACTGATCCCTTCCCGAACTCAGAGGTGAAACGCTGCTGCGGCGACGATAGTTTAGGGGTAGCCCTCCGTGAAAATAGCTCGATGCCAGGTTTATTATTTAACAACAATTCCTCCTCTATTTATTTAGAGGGGGTTTTGTTTTCGGTGGCGATTTTTTAGCGATGACTACTACGAATAAAGCTATCGCTACTTGTATATTTTGTATATTTATGCCTAAGATTTGGAAAAAGCCTATCCAGATGCTCATAAACTGTCAATTAAAGAGGGTAAACTTGCTAAATTGTATTAATAACAAAAATATTTCTAACGTCAAATACTGCTATATTTTTGTTTAGCCCCACCATCGCGCTACATCCTGTATGGCATTATTAACTTCTGCTATTCCTACCTAATTTCAATAGGCTCAAATGTACACATATCCCCCTTGGAGGTTACGGTTACAAGTTCCACTGGTTTAATGCGATCGCCCTGGCGATCAAACTTCACTACTTCTTCGTCACCACTTGGGGCAGAAAAATCTGGCTTTGATATGGTTTCTTGAAGACTTTGACGGGTGGGGTTAGGAGTCTTTTTTAGTGCTGAAATAATTGCTGATAATGCGTCGTAGCTCATTTTACTACGCCAACTGACTTCCGCCTTAAACAAGTTACTTGCCGTTTTTACATAAGGTGAATTGAGATGATTTTTAACATTCCAAGGTACTGCTAAAATCATCCCCTGGGAATCACCACAGCCTATACTTAAAGTGTGTTCGTTAATATACAGTGAATTTCCTCCGATCAAGAGAAGTTTTTTACTGTTGGCTTGCATTATTTGTAATGCTTTATCCAATGTAGACGAATCAGCCGCTAACATTATTACGTCAGATCCAGCAGTTTTGGCTTGTCCAACCATCGCTCCGGCTCTAAAATTTGGATCTGAGAAATCAGCTTCATAGGCTATTTTCCCTTTCTCAATCATATATTCATTTATCAATGATTGTCGGAGAGATTTACTATAATTATTTTGGGAATTATAGAAAATAGCTATTGATTTTTTCTGCAATTTTTGACTAACATACCTAGCGAGTGTACCGCCAGCAATGGCATCATTCACTACAGTTCGTTTGATGTAGTCACCTTTACCTGTAAGGTTAGTAGAAGTCGCAGTCGGAGAAATCATTAAGATTTTTTCTTTTTGGTAAATATCACTTGCAGCCATAGAATTATCACTACTTAAATGCCCAATAATTCCCAGTATATCTTGATTATTAGCAACTGCTTGGGCTATTTTTTTGACTGTATTTTGGTCTTGTGAATCATCAACAAGAATTATTTTCATAGGAAGCCCATTAATGCCGCCTGCTGCATTAACTTCCCATTGGGCTTGCGCTAAACCCCTAATCATTTCTTCAGCTTTATCTAAATCATCACTTATTGGCGCAACTACGGCAATTTTAATTGACTTCTTTGAGCCAATTTTAGTATTTTCTAACACAATGATAGCTTGGCCATTTCGAGGATTTTTTTGACGATATTGTTCTAACTGTGAAATAGCTAAAGAAAATTGCTGAGAGTTGATTAATTGATTAATTTGTGTTTGCACAAAAAGCTGTTTTTGGGCAATACCCACTTGACAACTTGTATGTCGTGTTTAATTAACTACCTCTACTTAATAAATTGCACGGAAGATAGTAATTCAAGAAGTAGGAGGAGTGATGTTGAAGAAAATAATTCGTCTGTTTTTCCAAGCCATTATAGTTTTGATATTGCCAAGTGCGGTTTTAGCTCAAGAGACTTTAGTTTTAGATGCTTCTGATTCTCTTAATCAAATTACCAATGTCAGCCAGTTACAAGACGTGCAACCAGGCGACTGGGCTTATCAAGCACTACGGGGTTTGGTGGAACGTTATGGTTGTATTGCTGGATATCGTGATGGGACATTTCGGGGTAATCGAGCTTTAACTCGTTACGAATTTGCAGCAGCTTTGGATACTTGTTTACAGCAAGTACAACAATTGATTGATTCTGGAACAGCTAACCTAGCTACAAAGGAAGACTTAGAAATTTTAAGTCGTTTAAATCAAGAATTTAAATCAGAATTAGCAACTATTAGCGAAAGAGTTGGCAAATTAGAAGAGAAAACCGATTTTTTGGAAAAGAATCAGTTTTCTACAACGACTCAGTTAAAAGGAGAAGGGATCTTTGCGCTAAGTTTTACGGATAAAGGGGAAGTAACTTTCAGCGATCGCGTCAGACTCAATCTTAATACCAGTTTTACAGGGAAGGATCTACTGAGAATTCGTCTGCAAGCCAGTAATGTTCCCAATTTATCTGGGGTGACTGGTACTGATATGAGTCGGACATCTTTTGATGCGGGGAGCAACAACAGTATTTTACTCAATGAACTCTACTACAGATGGAGTGATGGAAAAAAAATCCAATTCTGGATAGGTACAGCAGGTTTAGATATTGATGACGTTTTCAATCCATACAATCCCAATTTAAACTCTAGTGGCACAGGAACAGTAACTCGATTTAATCGTTATAATCCTTCTACGCATCGAGGACCCGAAGGAGCAGGTGTAGGATTTCAATATAAATTGGGTGAGAAAGCCGATTTAATAGCCCTTTACCTCACCGAGCCGAGTCAGACTAGTGACCCCAATCAGGGCTTTTTCAATAGCAATTTTAGTACAGGTTTACAACTAAATTACAAACCTACTGAGAATCTAAGTTTTGGTGTGGCCTATTTGCACACCTACTATAATCAAGGCTCAGTCAACCTTGTTAATAGTACCGGAAGTCCTATTGGGAAAGATCCCTTTCAAGGAAAGGCCGCAGCCAGTCAAGACGGCTTTGGTTTAAATGCAGATTGGCAAATTAACAATAAGTTCCAGGCTGGCGGTTGGATAGGTTACTCTCAAGCAAATGCACAGGGAATTGATTCTCAAGCCGAAATATGGAACTGGAATGCTCACTTTTCTGTGCTTGATGTTGGCAAAAAAGGCGGTATTCTTTCCTTAGCAGGAGGTCAGCTACCTCGTGCTGGCTACGTCAAAGGTTTTCCGGCTGATAAAGATACTTCTCATCTTGTGGAAGTACAGTACAAATATCCTGTTAACAACAATATCACTATTACTCCAGGATTTTATGCAATTTTTAGTCCCGATCATAATAACAGCAACGATCCTGTTTATGTAGGAGTTGTGCGGACAACATTTAGTTTTTAACTAATTCATCATTGCAGTATCTAAAACTTTGTAGAGACATGAAATGGTACTTTGTGCCGCTTCGCTAATATGTCTCTACATTTTTTTTACAAAAACAAAAAATAATTAGCTCATGCTGCATATTTTGTGAATCGTGAACCAATGATCTAATAGATAAGCATTGAGGAGAATACCAATGAGACTGCCAAAAAATCCACTAAATATTAGTTTTTTTATTGCTGCTGTGATATTTACTTTTTCTCCACCAGTTATAGCCAAAACCCCTGAAACTCAATCTAATCAAACTCCTGTCAACCACAGTCTTATTGCTCAATCTGATTTAACCAGACCAAATGAGTCTTTTGACGTATCATGGGTTATACAATGGAGTGTTAGCGGTATCGTACACCGTAGTATTTTAAACATAAAAGGCTATTCAGGAGTTTCCATGACTACCTATTGGAATGCTGATACTCAAAAAAACGAATGCGTAACCCAGGATGTTGAACTTTATGATTCTCCAGATGGGCTAATCATTTATGGTTATAAACCTCGCTATTGCTTCACCAATACCAAAAACAAGATGTATGCGGCCGATAATTTTATCGTTGCACGAGATGGTGGTGATTTGCGAGCTTTTGTCGTAGACGATAGAGGTGTAAAAGCTGCGGTAAGAATTGAAAATCTCAAATAAATTATACGGGGGATAAAACCCCCATAAACTAGCTTGGATTGGCACTAATTAAAGTAAAGTAATACTAATTGTCTGTGGTGTGAAAAGGGGTAATCTAGTTATGCGTCATCGTCGTTTAAGTTTCAGTCCATATCCAATTTTGGTTTATGGTTCTACGGTAGAGCCGTCTGCAATTTTGGTTTGTTGTTTTACGATCAAGCCATATACAGTTTTATATTTAAATATTGTTTTTACTTTAATAAGAAACTTCAGAACAGAACTGTATCAGTGGTTATATTGGCGTTGCCAAATAACCGTAAATAAATTTCTTTCAACAATACCAGATGATGTTAGAAACATCGTCGATAACCATTTGTTAATCTCTGCTCAAAATTCTTTATCCTCAAAAGAATTTGCACCTGAACTATTTATTCAAGATTTTGACTTTAATAGATATACTTATGACGAAAGTGTTGATCAGATTACATTTCGGATTCTTACTGCTTATGTTGATCGTAAAATTAAATGCCAGCTTTTCCCTATTCTCAGAGAATTTACAGGAGATAATACCATAGGCCATACCAATGTAGGGATAGCTGCAAGAGCGAGTTATCCAAAAGTACAAAAATCCTTAAAAAGAGCAGGATATAATGATGAAAAAACAAAACAATATATGTTTTTTTTCAACAGGTTTAAAGAAGTAAGAAACAGTGAAATATCACCGTCTCAGCTTGCTATCAATGAATGGACTGAAGATAATTATCAACGAGTAGCTGATAGATATAATGAAATAAAACCAGAACATTGGGAACGTATTAAGGGCGCACAAGCAAAAACAATGTTAGAGGAAATTGGACAAGCAATAATAGATTATGAAAGATCATTTATAGCTAGTCGTACTGTAAACATAGATGCTCATAGCGTTGAAAGTAAAGTGATTAGTCCAGAATATGATCGCTCTTTTACATCACATTTATGCGATTTTATTCGTGATTTATTACCTAGACTAGATCGCAAAAGTAACCCAAAAATAAATAGAGGAATAATCTTTGCAATCTTAAATCATGGGTTCGACATTGATCAACGTCAAATTGCGGAACAATATGGAATAAATCAGTCTAATGTTTCCCGTCCTTTGAATGAATTATATAAAGAAATAGCAAATATGTATTTTAAATCTTGCCATACCCAAGCATCATCTGAAAAATTAGCATTGTTTATAAAGCTTTTGAAGAATAAAGCAGTGGATGGGATAGAGGTAGATATGCCGATTTTAAGCAGAATTTTTGTTGATGACTTTGAACAAATTTTTGAACAATTTTTTAGAGCATATATTGTTACATCAACTACAATAATTGAAATGAAGACAAATATTATGATCTCAAAAGTTGAGCATCAATATAACATTAATTTAGATGAGGTTGATAAAAAGTATGTATCTCACTGGATAGAAAAAAAAATTGAATCATCCTTAACTTCAGTACAGCAAAAGCACAAATAAGAGATAAAACCATGAATATCAATTTTAATCAAATCAAAAATCAAAATGAAGTAATTATGCAAAATATAGAAGAATTAAAAAACTTTTACCCAGACCATCAGTGGATTGAAATTAGTGAGCAAGATAAAGAAGAAGCCGAAGCTAATACTCGTTGCTATGCTAATCAAACAGGGCGTAATTATGCTTTTGTAAATTATCTTTGTCACAAAGTATTCAGTAAATGGGTTAAAGAATATCAGGAAATAGAATCTAACAATAAAGTTTTCTCCAGTGATAACAACTTGGCAAGAATTTGGCAATTTATTAATGGTTCAGTTGTCAATATTCATGACAAACGTTTGATTTTAATACCAAGTGATGCCACAGATTTAGAAGGTTTTGAAGTTCAGCAAGAATGGGTAGATATTCCTAATTTAGCAGGGGATTATTACTTACCTGTGCGAGTAGATTTAGAAAGAAATTATCTACATATTTGGGGTTTTATCTCTCGTAAAAATTTACAGAAAAGAGCCGATTATGATAAGCTTGATAAGCTCTATATTGTGTCTAGCGGTGATGTAATTGATGATATAGAAACTCTGTGGATAGCTTTAGAATTGTATGAGGAAAAAGGTGATTTTGAAGCTTTACCTAGTTTAACAGAATCTGAGGCAGCAAAATTAATTAAAACTTATAGTCAACCTTTACCTTATTCTCCACGTTTGAAAGGTAATTCTCAGGAATGGATGGCTTTGTTAAACGAAAAAGAATGGGTAAAAAACCTTGATTTAGAGATGTTGATTAAATCACCTGATCGTCCTCTTGCTATATTTTTAGAACAATCGTACCAAAAAGAATCTGCCAATGTAAAAACGCAACCAACCATAAAAAAACAGGAAAAGGCTATTTATAGAAGTGGTTTACCAATACCATCAAAAATAGAAAAACATCCTAAGATAAGAACGAAACCAACCAGAGAAAAACAGGAAAAGGCTATTTATAGAAGTGGTTTACCAATACCATCAAAAATAGAAAAACATCGTGGTTTTTCAGTTTATGGCGTAATTTTAGATACAGAAGAAAAAATTGATCGAGCCATCAAAAATTTACTAGCTAAATCAGTACAAGAGATTGTACCTGAAAATCTCGAACGTGAAGATATTTTACTAGACCTTTTATTAAATGGTAAGCAAGAGATTAGTGGACAAGCGGCTGAAATTTTCTGGGCGATCGCATCTTGTCTTCCTTCTCCCAAAACTAGAGAAATCCACACTAAAGAAATTGAAATCTCCGGTCATCTTCTTTTAGCCAATATAGCTTTCATCAAAACTCCAAGTCAAAGAATTGCTGTATTACTGCGAGTTCATTCTCAGTTACCCGACTCTTTGCTGCCTAATGGACTGACATTACAGTGGATGTTCCCAGATGATCAAGGTAACTATATTCTAGAAGGTACACCAGCAGTAGCAGACAAACAAAATTGTATTCAGTTATATTTTTGTGCTGATTGGGGTGATAATTGTGCTTTTCAGATTAAAATGGGACATAAAACATCAGTACAAGGCTTTATCGTTTAATTTGCTTGACATTGGAGGTCAAATATGGTCAAAAAAACAGTCAAAAAAACAGCCCATCTTAGGCTGTTTCAAGGCAATATTACAGAAGGATGTCCCACTATTGAGTTAATAATTTATCAGGGGAAAGACGAAATAGAACGTCGCACCGCTAGATTACCTCAAAACTCAGAACTGTATGAAAGTTTACAGAGTTTTTTATCGCATGAGTATGAGCTACCAACAAGATCGTCACGACACACTATGCCAAGATCGGTACAAACAAACCCAGAGCATAATTTAACGAATAAGTTTAATGATTGGCTTAAAAGCGAAGATTTTAAAGAGATGAATGAGTTCTTTATCTTTTACGCTCAAGAAATTGATATGCTCATAATAGAGTCAAACCAACTTGAAATTAAGCGATTACCTTGGTGGCAATGGTCAACAATTAAGAGGTTTTGTCCAAAGATATGTATTGGCTTTACTTCTTACTAATAGTTTAGTAGGGTAATATAATTTAAATTATGTTACGCGCAAGAATATAGCTAAGTTTGAATAAAAATAAAGACATAAGTTATGCCCCCCTTTAATGTAAATTCGCCAAAATATACTTTTCCCACACCTGTCAAAATTTTAATGCTTGTGGGTAAATATACAGATCGAAAGGGGAAGATAGATACAGAGACAGATAAAAAATTAATTAGTAATTTAACCGGCGCGGCAAAACCTAAGATTGTTGAAGTTACATCAATAGCCGAAGTAATAAATGCCCTTGATAACAATAAATTTGATATTCTCATGTTTGCAGGGCATAGTAGCACTTTACCTGATGGTACGGATACAACCATTTGGCTAACTGACAATTTAACAATTAATATTAATCAGATAAGCAACCAAATTCGTAACGCATTAAATAGAAGACATCATCCTCTAGTTTTAGCAATATTTAATTCTTGTGATGGTATAGGAATTGATGGTCAACTAAAAGAGCAAGGGATAAGAATACCTTATCTAATTGCTATGAAAGCACGAATCACAGATGAAATTGCCCATACATTTTTAACGCTATTTCTGCGTTATTTTGTCAGGAATAGAATGAGTTTTCAAATGGCATATCAACAAGCGCAAAACGGTTTACATCCTTTTGTTCCTGGTGCAGAATCTTTACCTATTCTCTGTGTTAAACAACCAATAATGCCAAATTTATTTTGGCCATTAGGTCGTAATCGCTATGTTCCATATTTTGGTGTAGTTATCATTATAGTAATAGCTATTATATTTCCAAGAGTAATGGATATTATAGGCGTATCAAAATTAGAAAGTGTTACTTGTGAACAAGTTACCAAATTAATAAGCTGTTATGATTCCTCAATATTAAATCTATCTGGTTCTCCAATAGATCAAAGTATACAGGAAAAATTAAAAGCGGTATTCGTGGAAAATAAAAATATTGTTGATAATGTAAAAGCAGGAAAAATTGCAGAAAAAAACGTAATTAAAATTGCTCTTTCTCTTACTCTAAACGACACAAGTAGCCCAATTTATGAAACCGCTATATCTACCCTTAAAGGTGCAATTTATCTACAACATGAATTTAATAAAAATCCAAACAAAAAACTATTAATTTTAATTGCTAATGACCCGAATAAGTGGGATCAAGCAAAAGCACTGGATGTAACTACAGAGAAACTTAACAAAGAATTAATTGGGAGAGACCTTGATGCAGTAGTTGGACATTATGCTTCTAAACTGACATATTATACTTTGAAAAATACTTTCAATAAGAAAGAATTAGTCCTCTTATCCTACGCAGCTGCGGCTACTAGAGATGAAACCGGACAGAACCAATTAACACAGAAAGATAACAAAACTTACTTTTTTAGAGTAACTAACACAACTAGAGAAATGGCTCAACTACTAGCTAAATATTTCCAACGCCAAGGTATTGAGAATATAGCGTTATTTTATAACGATACAGAATTATTTAGTAGCTCGTTTGGATATGAGTTTAAGCAGACTTGGAAAGGTAGGTTTATCTCGCAGGATCAGTCTAATATAAGCAAAATGACTAATGAAAAAATTCAAAGTATATTAAAGCAAGCTAATAATACTAATAATATTAATAAAACAGCTATCTTATTATGTCCAAATTCCTTCATAGACGATGCAAGTACATCAGAAGAAATAAAAAATACGGAAACAGTAATGAAACTTAACAATGGACAATTATTGATTGGTGGTTGTAGCCTTATACCTGCTTATAAACAAGAATCAATCAATCCTAATAATCTTGTGGCTGCTGTTGCTTGGTCGGGAGATATCAATTCTCCAAATATTACCCCGGAACAGCGCACAAAATTTGAAAGTTTAAGGAATTACTGGGGACAAGATCTTACACAAGAGCAGATACGCCGTATAAGTTTAGGCTATGACTCAGTTATGGTAATAGCCGAAAGCCTATCACAAAAAGGAAATCAAAGTTTACAACAATATTTAATTAAACGTACTACACCTTTTAAAGGCATAACTGGTGACATATCGTTTAATGATGGTACGGGTAATTCAGGAAGCGATCGCATTCAAAATGTCTCAGCTATTATTAAACCTAAATGCTTATCAACACCTTGTGAGAATTGGAATGGGCAATGGAAAACTGAATATAACAAGTAATAAAAACTAGATAATAGATGTGTCTTGAAAATAGGAAGTAGGCAGTGGAGAGTGGGGAAGAGGCATTTTAACTTAAGGCATTACTGGCGAAATATCTTTTAAAGGAAGCGATCGCGTTTAGATACTTTAAGGGTAATTACTCCTAAATGGGAACTACAGGAATTTGCAACTGCTTATATGTAGCGAACCTTAACGGGTGACAAGACGCGTTATTTTCATAAAAAACAATATCAAAAATATGGTTAGAGGAATTAGGCCACAATTATTTAATTATTTACTTTCTATCTCAGCATAAGCCGCATAAACACCCTTTACATTATACCAATTCAAGAAAATTCGGGCAATTTCTAAAGCCAATTGTGGCTTACCCAAATCAATCAACCATTGCAAAAATGGGGACATAGTTTTTTCATTCAATAACCCGTTTACAGAAAGAATCCCCCATAATAAACGATGAAACCAAGTCATTTGAATCATCATTTTTACTTCCCAAGTAGGATGTTTTTGATAAAACAAAACTCCCATTCTTCCCCGTTGAATTTCCTGATCAATTAACTTAGGAATTTGCTGTAAACTAAAAGGTGGATGCCAATGATAACCAACAGCTTCAGGACATTTAATTAATTGCAAACCTAATTTTTTTAACCTCACACCTAATTCTAAATCTTCCCAACCATAAAGTTGAAACCCATTATCAAATAAACCAGCTTCTTCTAACCAACGTTTAGGAATAGCCACGTTACCCGTAGCAAAGAAAGCAGCAGAAAAATCTGTGATTTTATAGGGTTCAGCGGTGGGATTGGCAAAATTACAAGTATTTATTACAGCACCGTAAGTAAAAAAACAGTTATTTCCTAATTTCTCTTTTCCTTGTACCAAAGTATTTGTATGAGCTTGCAGGAAGTTAGACAAAACCACTAAATCACTATCAATAAAAATAATTGTGTCACCTTGGGCTTTTTCCACCCCTAAATTTCGTGCCGCAGCCGGACCTGCATGATTCTGTTCAAAACAGCGGACATGAGAAAACTCATCTTTGTGCGTTGCCAACCAGTTCAAAGTACCATCAGTAGAACCATCATCTACCAATACAACTTCATAACCTTCTATATAGTTTTTGTTGCTGAACTCCTGACTCTCCAAAGCGCGGAGGCACTTTTCCAGAATTGGTAAGCGATTATAAGTAGGAATGACAATACTAAAAAACACAGTTTCACCCAAAAAAACTACTGGCTATATTGAGAATAAGACAAATATAACAAAGTTACTGTTGCACAAGAAAATATACGCTAGGCAAGTCAGATATAATAATAACTCATTCTTTGTTTTCCTAAGTGGAGAAATTCATGGGTCGCGCTAAAAAGGTTGTTCTAGCATATTCTGGTGGAGTTGATAC